>OJPH01000461.1_pt1 | contig 27641 bp, 30 predicted proteins | sample 1598481 | NCBI WGS metagenome assembly OJPH01 (sample SAMN03922482, study PRJEB24848) | human gut metagenome | isolation source: stool sample | host: Homo sapiens | place: Germany | collected 2011-05 | reverse complement strand
TCTACACACTGCATATCGTCGGCAGCGTCAGATGTGTATAAGAGACAGATTTCTTGCAAGCGGCGATTTCACCAATTAATTTGTCTATTTCACTCTGCAAATCAGCCGCTTTATCTCCACCTGCTTTGATTAACTTCTCTTCGTTGTCTTTAAAGCGATTATTTAAAATAGTTGATTGTTCCTGTAGCTCGCTCAATTTTTCAAAAGCTTCACTTAGGCTGCTATCATATTCACAGCTGGAAATGCTACTTTTAATAGTATTGAGAACTGACTGCTGATTGCTTCCAAGATAACGTTCGGCATTGCGTAAAATCGCTTCTTTCTCTTTTTCGCCAATACATCTGTCACAAACACATTTTTCAGAATGTGCTAATTCGGTGAAGAAGTCTTTTGAAGTGTTTTTCGGGAGTTTCAGTTTTGTCATGCTCAAGCCTAATTCACGCATTCTATTACACAAAGACACACTAATAAGGTACGGTGATTTTGTTAATCGCATAATTTCAGCTATTTGAGCAGAAATATCTTTTTTATTGTTTTCGATTTCTGTGTTTATGTTATTTTTTTCTTCGTTTAAATCTTTGTACTTTTTATCAATTTCATTTCGCTGAGATATTTTATCTGCTTTTTCAGCCTCGTAATTATCTATTCTTTTTTTATAGTCGCTCGCTTTGAATTCAAGAACTTTAATTGTGTGTTCTATTTTATCTCGTCTGGTACGCAAATTGCTTAAAGCACTTTCACTACCATTTCTTCCGCCACCTTCTGTGTTCTGGATTTCCGAAAGAATTTTCTGGTTCGCAGAAAGAATATCATCAAGCTTGTCCAGTCGATAAAGATATTTAATGGTTTGTTCTGCTTCATCAAACTTGCTATCCATAGATTTTTCTGCTTGTTCACCATCAAATACAAATCTCTTAACAAATTCTTCTGTAAAAATTGTTTTTATAGATTCGGGCAAAATTCTGCCGTTTTCTCTACCCTTTGGCATAGCAGCTGTTTCAATTCTTGCTGTTCCGGCAGCATAATCAAGTACAATAAAATACTGATATATTTTCTCGTCGAATTTAACTTTGATACTAAATTCGCCATTATTTGATGAGACAGTAGTAGGAGCATAAGTTTTTACGGTTGATGAATCCCAATTATTTGCAGTGCCGTCAAATACGCCTTTTATTAATGACATTGTTGTTGTTTTACCAGTACCATTTGCCATCATAATGAAATTATTTCCAATTACAGTGCCAGCAGGACTGATAAAAGAAAGTTTAAGATTAGAGATTTTACGAATATTCTTATACTCAATCTCAAGTATTGACATTTTCATATTAAACTTCCATCCTCCTTGACGTCAATAATCGAAAGAACACGCTTCAAGTCGCTATCCGTTGCATTATCCTCAAATTTGTTTTTCACATACTGTTTAAAAGCAGTTTTGAATTCAGAGGAATACTGAGATTCATCAACAACTTTTTCTATTGTTGATTCGATAATTTTATTATTCATTATTATCTCTCCTTGTCTCAGCGAGTTCTGAGAGCCAATCTGCTCTCTCTTGGTCGCTATTGTTGTCGGATTCACTATCTTCAATGACAAAGTCGATTACATTTGCTTTTTTGTCTGGATTATTCTTATCAAGACGCAAAGCACGTCCTATTCTTTGTGTAGTTACTAATCTTGAACGGTCAGAGGCAAATAAGAATATATTAGTTACACTGCTTATATCAATACCTTCTGATATTTTTTTACAAGTTAATAAGCATTCTATTTTGCCGTCAGCAAAATTCTCAAGATTGATTTTTTCATCATCCGCATAATATGTATGATATTTGTTGGTATATTTCATCAATACAGGCTGAAGCAACAATCCGTATTCCATTGTCTGAACGAATATAATGCTCTTTTCAAGTAATTCAGGCTGTTTTGAAATAAAATCTTCAAATTCTTCAATTTTATTAACAGCAGTCTTGTTTACTAAGGAAAGCTGTGTATAGAGTTCAGACTCGTCTACATCTTCTCCGTTTTCCTTTTTTGCGTTAAATGCAGCAATAATTTTCTTTTTCTTTTGCTTTTCAGCATCTGTAAGCTCATAGGGCAAAGGAATGTAATTGAATTCACATAAAATGCCTTTCTTTATTGCATCTTGAAGAGAAAACTCAAAAATTACTTCTCCGATTTCAGTGAGCAAGAAATCATTGCCTTTGTCGTCGTATTCTCTCTCAGGTGTAGCGCTTAACCCTAATCTATATCTGTACGGAGATATTCTTCCCGCAAGATTTTCAACAAGGGAACCTGAGCCAGCGCCGTGGACTTCATCGAAGAGAAACAATGTGTCGTTCTTATAATTTCCAGGAGCTTTATCAAACATATCCAGCAATTTTACAAGATTGTTAGCATCACGAGAGATAAGCAGCATAGAATTATCGGGATGCATAATGAATTTGTTCATCATCTTTTGTGAATTGTAATGACAATAAATCTGCTTATCGCTAAATCGCTCACGCATCTGTTTTGTCCACTGGTCAAGAAGGTCATTTCCATACATAGTAATAACAACCCTTTTGATACGATTTTCTTCAAAGAGCTTTGTCATTATTTTTATTGCTGTAATAGTTTTGCCAGTTCCTGTTGCCATGGCGAGAATGCCATGTTCTTTTTCTAAGAAACATTCTACAGCTTTATCTTGATGTTCCCATTTGTTTGATGGAGCTGATTTGTGCGTATATGGTCTATCAGAATTTCTCAGAGTGAAAATACGGTCTTTTATCGCAGTTGGGATATTATAAATCTTCAAGTTTTTATCTTGACCGTGCCAAAGACGTTCAAAACGCATTATATCTGACTCGACATATTCTCCTGTGCCAGCCCAAGTTTTGAAAACTTTAAGGCTTTCATAATTAGCAAAGCCATGTTTGCTATCATTTATCGAGCCAGAGAACGATAAAGCCTCATTACCTCTATAGAAGATTCCAAATTTATCGTGGAAATCACCGTCAGAAAGCTTTTCGCAAGGTATAGCAAATTTAAGTTCAATTATTCCGTCATATAACATCCAAGAAAAAGCATTAAGGATATCCTTTTTCATTTCTTTTTCAAGTGCAGATACACTGTTATTGAGTGCGTTTTGGAATTTGCTAAAATCTTCTGATGCGTTTTCGCTGGCAATAATAGCATCCGAATCAATGTTTGATAGAATAGGACTTGTAATAAGTCGTATTTTGCCCCCGCGTGATGCAAAATCGCTGAGCCCTGAAATGTTATATTCCAACCAACCTGATGTAAAATAACCAACACCACGGTCTAATCTTTCAGCCCATTTAAAACAAGGAGTATATAACTCGCTGATAAAATCATCTACCGAAGTATCAATGCAGGTTTTGATTCTTGGGTATTCCATAAGTTGCCTCCGTTATAGTGTACTGTCAAGACGACATAAATGATTATAAAAATCTCTGCTGTATTTCTTTTCATTTTCAAGTAATACAGCACCTCTGTCAAGGTGTGCTTTTACCATTGAAGGAAAATATTCTTCTTCGGTTAATGATTTGCCTTCGGTATTTGTTATCAACTCTTTGAATATTAAATCGTGGTCGCCGAAGATTGTCTGACGATTTAATTCCAAACCGTCATTATCTGTTTGGAAATCCTTATCCGAAAGAAGTCCTTTTTTTATTGAAAGCGCAATAGCTAATTTTGATAATATATATGGTTGCAGACCCAGCGACTGAGATAAAGAGGTAAATATCGCTTGGGTTTGCGATGAAGTATGCAATTTATTTGTCATCATTAACCTCCAAAATACAAGTCGCTGATAATTTCTGTGTTACCCTGCACTGTGTGGTTGAGCATAAATGTGTTTGAAATCACATCTGAAACAGTTTCCTTATATTCACCAACAATTTCTTCGTCAGTAGAAAGAATAATTATCTGCCCGTTAAGTTTTTTGAAGAACTGCTCCAGTATTTTAGTGCGGTGTTCCTTATCAATTCTTGCAAAAGGCGTATCTATGATATACGGAACGTTGATTTTGTTAAGCTGTGATAAAGACTGGTATAACGCCATAATAAATATCTGCTTTTCTCCAGCTGATAATTGTTGCTTAACTTCTACGGGGAGTTCAAAGGATTCTTCGTCTGTGTCAAGCTTTTCCTGCAAAATTTCATAAGCGTGCAAACCAATCTGCGCTATTAGATATTCGGGACCATTTTTGTCAAGAATCGATTTGATTTTTGCAGCCTTAAAGGTTTTGTTTTTGTATGGTAACACATTTAGATTGCTGTCAATGTGAATACCGTCTATAAGGTCAGATTTGTTAATAAGTGCATTGAAGAACATTTCAAAGTTCTTTTCTGTAAGTCGGATGCTTCTCTGGTAAAGAATATCCTGAAGCTCATCGAAGGCTAATAATGCACGAGCTGAAATATCATTTACAGACTGCTTTTTCAGGTAAACTTCATAATCAGCCTTTGCTTTAGCTAATTTTGAAGCAGATACAGCTTTCTCAGCTCTGTATGTCTGCAATTCCTTGTCAAGTTCCATTAATTCTGATATAAGCTGAGATTTCTGTTCATTCAATTCACTTTTGCTTTCAAGGTATTCTTCGTAATTGTCAATAGAACACTTGTCCATCTTCTCACGAATTCTTTTAGTAGTTCTGAGAGAACCCTCGATATCATGAGTTGCTTCTTTCACTCTATTTGTATCAAATGAGAGGAGACTGTTAATTTTAGCTGTTAGCGCAAGTTCGTCTTTTTCGGACAACCCCAGAACAGGAGTAATGTTAGAAGTTTCATCTGTATGAGCCACTATTTCTTCGATGATTTTTTTTGTGATATCCTTATTTAGTTCAACACCAGCATTTGCTAAAACTCCGTTAATGATGGATTTCACCTCATAGGTGCTGATTACGCTCCTTAAATTTGCATCAATTCGTGCTTTATGCTCCGTATTTATCTGAGCCTGCAATTTTTGCAATTCAGTTCTTAAAATCACAAAAGGCAGTACGTTATTTGCGATATCTTTAAGCCATTTTCTTTTATCTTCACGGCGTACTTCTTCTCTGGAAATCTGTTCTTGCATAGACTTCCATTCCATCTTAGTAATGCCACCTGATTTTGAATATTCTTTTTCTAAAGCTACAAGCTGGTCATCAATCGCTGTTATCTGGCGACTTATTTGATTATATTCATCTTCGGCATACGCCACTCGGTCGGTCATAAGGGTATCTTCTTCAAAGCACCTATCATATGCTTCTTCAATGCCATTAGTTCCTTTGTTTTTACTGCGTGTTATTCTTTTAAAGTTATCTCGGATAATCTCCATTGTATCAAGATTACACAATTTTAAAAATGCGTCTTTAAAATCAGTATCTTTGTTTCCGTTGAAAATAAAATCGCTTATTTTCTCTCCGTCAAAGAAATAAAACTTGAACATATTTGGAGGAAGAAGCTGTAACAAATAATTTTCAAAATCGCTTTTTTCTCCGTTTTCGAGTAAAACACCGTCTTTATATACGAAGAAGGTTTCTGTGATTTTCTTACCTGAAATTCTCCAAGAACGATTGAAGGTATAAATATAGTCATACTTTCCATCATCAAATAGAATATCCATTATAACAGAAGCTTCGGCAACCTTTTTGAGCTTCTCGTTTGAATTTATTATTTTTTCCACTTCGGCAAAATACTTTGCATTATTTGCTTCCAATCCATATGCAGTACAACCATACATACATATTTTTATAGCATTAAAAAGAGTGGTTTTGCCTGCACCGTTTTTTCCGCCAATAAGAACCATTCTTCTATCGCCGTTATTTATATCAAATTCAAAGCAATTATCGTTCACATACGGACCGATATTGTTGATTTTAATATGTTTAATCTTCATTATCAAATACCCTTTCAACGGCATCGTAGTGTAACCAGCCTTGATTTATAATCTGGTCAAAAGCCTTTTGTAATTTTGTACTCTTTGTAAGAAGTTTATTTTTATCAACTGACACAATCAATTTTGTAATTAGTTCGACAGGTATGTCATATTTCTCAGCCACTTCTTTAATTGCTTCTATAGCTTCATCATCGAATCTTTGTGTCTTATAATCGTCCCAAGGGAGCTTATAACCTTTTACATGATAAAAAGTATCAACTAAGCAACGACAAGATAAATCGCCTTCCTCATCCCACATTTTATCGATAACTTTAAGCTCTGCTTCTGTAATAAGCTCCATACCTGTTTGTTCTTCAAGCTTCAGAAGTTTTTCAAGTATTTTTTGTCTTGCCTCCATAGTAAACGGACCCAAGCCAAATGTGCCATCCGCCTTTTTATAAACAGCACCGTTTCTTCTTTTATTTTCACGATATCTGCCATCTTCACGTATTCTGAGGAGCATATTTCTAAAGTTACGAAGAGGAATAAGTTCCTTTGCGCCTTTATCAATGAAATTTTGCAATGACTTATCCTCTTTAACCATAGTGCAACACCAGCAACCAAAACGAGAATTACCCGTAACAGGTATCTTTTCTCGGTCAATTTCTCCCAATACGCTCTGTTCTTCTCCCATACTTTCGCCTTGGTATAGATTAAACAGATACTTCATATCAGACCCCCAAGGGCTTTTACAGTCGCCTTTTAACAGGAATTCCCACACTAAATCATTGGGTATTTCCGTAATAGGATTATATACGTAAGCGTTTGGAATATCGTTGTGCATATTAAGGAGTTTGCCTTCGATTTCACGAGCAGTAATTGTTTTTTGGCGTGTAAGGCTTTCGCCTTTTCTTACACCAAGAAGAATGACAATTTCTCCGCTTTCCTCAATTCGTTCATTTACGAATTTATTCATTGGATTGATTTTAAGTCTTTCAGTGCACCATCTGAAACCGGGAGGCTCAGGAGTAGGGTATCCGAGACCAATTACTCTGCTCCAGAATGTTTGCTCTGGCTCGGGATAAATAATAGTAGCTTCTATGCAGATTTTATCCTTTAAAGCAGCTTCGTTTATACTTTCATTTGAAGAATGCATATAGTTCTTTACAATAGGGTTTTCCACCATTGTATCAGAAGTAATAACATATATTTTCTTTTTAAGTTCGGCTCCAGCGGCTTTAAGACGCAACATAGCTTCGTATACAAGGCATACGAGCAAAGTAGAATCCTTACCGCCGCTATAACCTATGAGCCATGGTCTTTCATCGTGTTTATATACAACCATTATTTCTCTGATTATATCTTCAAATGGTTGGAATTTATCTGTGTAAGGCATAAACAGTTTCCTTTCGATTTCCAAATATATACATATGATATAGAGTCCCCTCTACCCGTACACACAGGCGGAGATAACTCAATCGCATTTCGTTACATACCCACAGCCATAAGCTGTGGGAACTGACCCGTTCACGACGAGTCGGCGTTTAAAAACGTGTATAATAACTCAGTTTCTATTATACCACAAAATCTGTCGGATTTCAATATCTGAACGGGTTTTGCGGAAAATTTTGTCAAGGTGCAATCGGTGGATTTATAAGTTTTTTCAGGCTCTTATCCTCTTGTATATAAACTTTACTGCACATTTTTCAGCAGACACAGCATATATAAAAACCATTTTTCACCCCGAAAATGCACAGAAAAATTCACACCCCAGCGCACCCGAAAAAGTTTTCAACTCACACAGAAATTACCATAGTAGGATAATATCCTGCACCGAAATATCAGCATATTGTATCCCACGACACAGAAATTCACGCAGGGAATATTACGGGAGATATTAAAGATATAGGTAGCTATCATCTAAAAACAAAAGAACTATTATTAACAATCAATCCATCAATCTACGCAAACGGAAACTACCGTAACAGGATTTCTGTGGCACGGCACAACCGAATAAAACAGCAATTTCAGCACCGGAAAGGTACAGTAAATCTGTATAGAAACGGTGCTTTTTTATGCGACGAGGTTAACATGCTGCAATTTTTTCGGCTTATAAAAGTAGAGGGATAAATTTAAGGTTGCCACCAGTCCGATTTTTTACCTTTAATATTAGAGGGCGTTATAAAATCCACAGCATATTTGAAATTTTATTCAGAACAGTGCATTGACTATGTTAATTTTTCCTGTATATAGTAGGAGGACTTTTAAACTTAATAAAACAATTTGGCTCAACCTACTTATTTTTCGACGTTAATATTAAAGGGATATATTCTGAACACCAATTATGAATTACCGCGGAATGTTTGCAATGCATGTTGATGATGAAGATAAAAAACTCAACGACAAAACGTCGTCGAGTTTTGGTCAGCGTGGTGCAACCATAATCAATGAATCTGACTTTTACAGTCTGGTTCTTGCAAGCAGACTGCCCAATGTAAAAAAATTCAAGCGCTGATATAAATCTTTGCGAATGTGAAAACTTGATGAAACTTTTTCAAAACACCTTGTAAAAACGGCTTAAAAATGGCAATGGGTGAAGGAATAAAAAATATTTTCGCCCACCGATATGTAAATTTACTGTAAATATTAGAGAGCTTTTTCGTCCACCATACTAAATTTTCGGCGTTTAAAAGTAGGGAGATAATTATATAATTGCCACCCACAGAAATTTTTACTGTATATATCAGAAGATTTTTTGCCCACTTGCCTGAGTTTTCGGCTTGAATATTAGGAGAGGTATTTATTTAAAGGACAAGGCGGCATTGTCGGTCGGGCGTGAAACACGACCTACCTCATTTGTTACACCTACCCGATTTTTTCCTGTATATAGTAGAGGACTTACATATCCCGATAATCGGGAGAAATAAAACTGAAAGGATTTGATACAATGCCAAAATTATTAGCAAAGCGAAACAGGTTTGTTTCTATGGACAATGAATTTCTCACAAGAAAGGATTTATCGCTGAAAGCCAAAGGACTTCTTGCGTGTATGCTGTGCCTGCCGCCTGACTGGAGATTTTCCATTGAGGGACTCGCTTACATCAACAAGGAAAGTGAGAGTGCTATTTCCTCTGCGCTGCGGGAGTTGGAGCAGTTCGATTATCTGCGGCGGAGCTATCCAAGGACAGAGTACGGAAAAATCGCAAACGCTGTTTACACAATTTGCGATATCCCAATTGTTGAATACGAAACGTTGCACGGCGAAATTGATGACGCTCTGAATTAGGGCGTCATCGTCAACTGTGACTCCCTGTTTCGAGGAGTCATAGTTGATATAGCATTTCAGTTATTTTGTAAAATATCAGAGCGATTATTTCAAAGGACGACTTATTTCAGGGCGACCACGGTGTACCTCGTTTCAGGGTATACCAACGGTGAACGAATTGTTCACCGTCCAGACCTCCGCCCTGATTTAGGACGCTGGTTGGAGAGAAAACACACGCCCCGTTTCAGGGTGAGTGCGGTGAGCAAAAACATCAACCGTCGTAGATTGTGACAGCGATTTATGATAAAGGGAGCGGTATTTTACCGCGTCCTTTGAAAGGGGTGGACAATTTATCCACACCTTGATACAAAAGCACATCTGAACAAATCTTCCGATGAGGGTCTAATTTGGCCCCCCATCTCCGAAGCAAAAGAGGCTGAAATGGTTTATCATTTCGATGACCTCTGTAATCCAAAGGTCTTGAAATCCGACCTTAGAAATAATGATGAGGTGGCAATTCACCACCCTACAAGGGATGAACATAACGTTCACCCCATTAGCACATTCCCAAAATGGGAAGCTGCTACACGAAACTGAATTTCTATTTCAATAATAGAGGAAAGGATGTAACCATTCGTTACTCCCTTACAATAAAAATGAAAGGGATTTTATTATGCCGAGAATGAGCAAGAAAAGAAAACTTGAATGGTCGCTGTTCCTGAACGAGCGTGGTCGCATAACCTGCAACGATTTGTGCAGAAAGTGTTTTTACGATTGCAAGCAGAGCTACCGTGCAATTCTGATTGAATGTCCGAGGTATTTATCGAAGCGTTCTTCTGCGGCGGTACAACTGAAAGCACGGTGAAGATTTTTCGCCGTGCAGTAAAAATATAACAAACACTCCTCCGAAAATTTTTACATAACGCAAGAGCGTATGTCGGCAGAAATCTGCTGAAATTTATTTTTATGGAGGACACCACTATGAAAAAAAGGATTCTCACAATCAAGGAAGCAGCACAGCTTATCGACGGACTCACCGAATATCGTATCCGTCAGATGTGTATTTCGGGACAGCTCCCGTGCTTTATGGCAGGGAAGAAATATCTTATTGCAGAAGAAAATCTGTACAGAGCTGTGTTTGGAGAAAATTATGACCGAAAGGATGGTGATGTAGCGTGAGTAATTATAATGAAAAGGAACTTATCTGTACCGAAGTCGAATACGAAAAAGTCCTTGCCGAGCGCAATAAGCTTCAGGCTGAGCTTGACCGTCTGACGAAAAAGGAAACGCAGGACAAGCATAAGCTTGATACTCTGAAAAATCGTTACAAAGAAGAAAAACGCCGCAATCGCAACCATCGCCTTATTGAGCGTGGCGCAATTCTGGAGAGCCTTATTCCAAACGCCGAGAGCTACACTAACGAGCAGATAAAGCACATCATCGAGATAGCTTTCGGAAATCTGCCCGGTGGTTTACAGGGTATACACTTTCCAGAAAGTCTGCGTGATAATTCTTGAAAAAGCTGTTTTGCAATGTAAGCAATACTGCTTCCCTTGGAACAAGGGCGCACTTATATACCACAAATGTGGTATGTGCGCTCTGCGAGGCAATTCGCAATACTGCTCAGAAAAGAAAAGGAGGTTTTGACAATCGCAATCTATCATTGCTCCATCAAAATTATCAGCCGTGGCAAGGGCAAGTCTGCCGTTGCCGCCGCTGCTTATCGTTCGGGCGAAAAACTCACGAACGACTATGATGGAACTACTCACGATTTTACACGAAAGGGCGGCGTAGTTTACACGGAAATTCTCCTGCCCGACAATGCGCCGAGAGAATATGCAGACCGTTCTACGCTCTGGAACGCTGTCGAAGCTGTTGAGAAATTCAAGAACGCACAGCTTTCACGGGAAATTGAAATTGCGCTCCCGAATGAACTTTCCGAAGCGGAATGCATTGAACTTGCACGGGAGTTCGCAAAACGGACTTTTGTTGATAAAGGTATGTGCGCTGATGTATGCGTTCACAATCCCAGCCGTGAGCAGAAAAATATTCACGCTCATATTATGCTGACGATGCGACCTTTCAATGAGGACGGAACGTGGGGCGACAAGCAAAGGAAAGAGTATCTGCTTGATAAGAATGGTAACAAAATTTATGACAAACGCAAGCGGACTTACAAATGCCGCACTGTTCAGACTACTGACTGGAACAGTCGTGAGAAAGCTGAGGAGTGGCGAGAAGCGTGGGCAGAATTTTTAAATCAGGCTCTTGTAGACAAAGGTTTAGCGACAGAAGAATTGTTACAGCACCGCCGCAACATTAAACTTGAAAATCAAGAACAAGTTACGAGCGGCGGAAATGGGTCAAGCGTCACGCTTGTTGACCACCGTTCTTTTGAAAGACAGGGCAAAATTGAAAAACCAACAGTCCATATGGGAGTCGCCGCAACGCAGATGGAGCGTAAAGGCATACGCACTGTCAAAGGCGATACCAACCGTGTAATCAAATCCATAAACGCAAAAATTTCTGCTCTGCTGAAACGTATTGAAGTGCTTGACAATGAGCTTGCCAAGATGAAAGAAATCCCGAAAGAGGATAGTCTTGTTGAAATGCTTATGCGATTTCACGATAACGGAATTAAGTTCAATGAAGTGCGTGGCGTCAGCGTTTCCAATCTGAAAAAGATTGCGAAGTTCAAGGATTTAACACATCTGATTGCTTTTGTTCTGGGGCATAAAATCGGAACGCTCTCCGAGCTTGCGGAGAAAAATTCTGAAACAAAATCAGAACTGAAAAATTACAAATCCAAGCTCATCAGCACACAGAAGCGAATGAAAGAGCTGACAGAACTGCTTGACAATTATCCTCGCTACAAGGAGAACAAGGCGGTTTATCTGGCGTGGCAGTCTATTACAAATCCGAAGAAAAAAGAAAAGTTCTATGACAAGCATTACGGAGAAATTGCGCTGTTCAGGACGGCGAAATCTTTTTTTGACAGCAATCTGAATGGTGCGAAGCTTACTCCGAAAGCGTGGCAGAGAGAACTGGAGGAACTTACGAAATCCGCCGAGGTTGACCGTGCGAAAGTGGAGAAACTGGGCGATGATGTGGCAGTTATGGAAACGCTGATTTATAATGTTCAGCGACTTACAAATTATGAAGAAAAGCAGAATGAAATTCAGAGAAAAAGAAGCTGCGAACTCGAATAATGACACATTCCCACTTGACAGTTTTATGCTTTAAAGTGTATAATGATGATGTAGAAATGTGTCATATCGGTTTACGGTTTTAATGAAAGGAGTAAATCAGTATGGCAACTATTCGTAAAAGAGGTAACGACTCTTATGAAATAAAAGTATCTTGTGGTTATGGTGTTGACGGTAAACAGCGTTCACAGTACAAAACGTGGAAACCTTCCGAAGGTATGACACCGAAGCAGATTGAAAAAGAGCTTAACCGTCAGGCTGTTCTTTTTGAGGAGGCTTGCAAAAAAGGACAGATTACCGCTTCCATAAAATTTGAAGCATTCGCCGAGCAATGGTTTGAGGAGTACGCGAAATTTAATCTCCGTAATACTTCTTATGAAAGAATGTTACAGCTCCGCAACCGTGTTTATCCTGCAATCGGACATCTGAAGCTTGATAAAATTAACGGCAGACACATTCAGCAGTTTGTAAACGACTTGCTTGAAAACGGAAAAAGTGAAAGAACGGGGAAGCCTCTTTCAAGAAAGACTGTTGTGCATCATCTCAGTTTTATATCCAATGTGTTTACTTACGCTGTGAAAATGGATATGCTTACAGACAATCCGTGCAGACGAGTAACCGTGCCGAAAGGCGAAGCGAAGGAAAAAGAAATCTATACACTTGCAGAGGTTGAAGAAATCTTCAATGCGCTTGAAACTGAACCGTTGAAATATAAGCTGTTTATTATTCTTGCAGTGTACAGCGGCTTCCGTCGTGGCGAAATGCTTGGACTTGAATGGAAGGACATCAACTGGGAGGACGGTGTAATCAGTGTGCGCCGCACATCAAACTATACGGCGGCAAAAGGAATTTATACTGATACAACCAAAACAAAAAAATCACAGCGTTCGTCAAAGTTTCCGCCGATGATTATGGAATTGCTTGGAGCATACAAGGCAGAGCAGGACGCCGAGCGTGAGCGCTTAGGCGATAAGTGGCAGGAAACGGACAGAATATTTGTCAAGTGGGATGGCAGACCGATGAATAATAACACTCCGTACTGCTGGTTTGGAGAATTTTGTAAGAAGCATAATTTCCGCTTCTGTGATATTCATTCTCTGCGCCATTTACACGCAAGCTTGCTTATCAATGCTGGTGTTGATATGGTATCCGTATCAAGTGATATGGGACATTCCTGCGTAGGAACAACAAGTAATATCTACTGTCATATGTTTCAGGAAGCTAAGGCGAGAAACTGCGAAGCGATTACTAATGCACTTTCTTTTGGAAATAAAAAAGAGCCGCTTACAGAAGCGCAAGTGGCAGTGTAAGTGGCAATTTTCAAAAATAAGTGGCAAATAAGTGGCAAGTGCAGAAATCGAGCAAAAAAAGAACTCGCAAACGCCGTAAAATAGGCATTTGCGAGATACATAGTTGGTGACCCGTACGGGAATCGAACCCATGATTCCGCCGTGAAAGGGCGATGTCTTAACCGCTTGACCAACGGGCCGTAGAAATGGTAGCGGCAGTCGGATTTGAACCAACGACACCCTGGGTATGAACCAAGTGCTCTAGCCAACTGAGCTATACCGCCATATCTTTCTGTTTTTTGTCGCTCTGTATCAGCGACTTTTATATTATATCACAGCGTTTTGCGTTTGTCAACACTTTTTTTAAAATTTTTTCGATTTTTTTCGTTCTTCAAAAACGCCGTGATATTCTATATAAAAATCCTTAAATCAGACCTCTGCGTACTGCTTTCTGCCTGTTTCAAAAATGTTGCCGCCGACAGCGTCGATTGCAACTATAAGAGGGAATTTGTCGAAAGTCAGCTTTTTCACACTTTCACAGCCCAGATCCTCAAAGGCTATTACCTCACACTCGGTTATGCACTGACAGGCGAGTGCGCCTGCGCCGCCTATGGCGCAGAAGTATACCGCACCGTTGCGTTTTATGGCATCTACTACGGCAGGCTTGCGTTCTCCCTTTCCTATCATTGCGGATAACCCCATATCGAGCAGCAGGGGAGCGTAGGGGTCCATTCTGCCCGATGTCGTAGGGCCGCATGAGCCTATTGCCATGCCTTCTTTAGTGCCGGTAGGACCTGCGTAGTAAATAGCCGCACCGTCTATTTCGAAGGGCAGTTCTCCGCCTTCGTCGATAAGCTGTTTTATACGCTTGTGTGCGGCGTCACGGGAGGTGTATACAGTACCGCTCAGCTCTATCTTGTCGCCGGCTCTGAGCGTTTTTGCCTTTTCTTTAAGTTCGCTTGTGTTAAGTTCCAAGTTCGTACTCCTGTTCGCATTGAATTTATTATGCCGGAAAGCATACACTTTCCGGCATACGATATTTACTTTTGATTAAAGGTCGAAGAATCCTACGTTATCCGAGCTCATCTCGTCGTCATCGTCATTGTCGTTAAGACCTTCCATCATCTTGAGATCCCACGAAGGATCGTACTGGGCTGTGTTGGTGGTCATATTGTCGTTTATTCCGCCGAGCATAGACGAATAATCGGACATATCGATCTTTTCTTCCTTAGCGGAAGCTGCGGGAGCGGTAGGATCGTCAAACGAAGAAGTCATTCCGTCATCGTCCGTCTGCTTTTGTGCAGGGGGAGGAGTGATCGTCATACCGTTCATCTGTGCTTCGAGATCCTTCCAGGGATCGTTCACCTTTTCTTCCTTGCCGGCAACACCCATTGAACGACTTTCGTTCAGCTTTTCCTTCGGCTTATCGCCACTGCGGTCGACAGCCCGTTCGGTTTTAGCTGTGGGAGCAGGCTCTGCCTTAGCTACGGGAGCGGGAGCAGGCTCTTCTGCAAGAAGGTCGCTGAAATCATCTGCTGCGGGAGCAGGCTCTGCCTTAGCTGCCGGAGCAGGAGCAGGTTCTTCTGCGAGCAGGTCACTGAAATCATCTGCTTCGGGAGCAGGCTCTGCCTTAGGTGCGGGAGCGGGAGCAGGCTCTTCTGCGAGCAGGTCGCTGAAATCATCGGCTTCGGGAGCAGGTTCTGCCTTAGCTACGGGAGCAGGAGCAGGTTCTTCTGCGAGCAGGTCGCTGAAATCATCGGCTTCGGGAGCAGGCGCTGCCTTAGCTACAGGAGCAGGTTCTGCCTTAGCTGCGGGAGCGGGGGCAGGGTCTTCTGCAAGAAGGTCGGTGAAATCGTCAGCAACAGGGGCGGTATCGGCTTTGGGAGCAGATGCCACAACAGGCTCCTCTGCAAGCAGATCGGCCATATCGTCTGCCGCAGGAGTTTCCTCAACGAGCAGATCGCCCGTATCTACGTTATCCGCAGAAATATCATCGTCACCCGATACTATCTCAAATGAACTGAGCAGACCGTTGTTGTCTGCCAGCATATCGTCGTCATCATCGTCATCGTCCGTCTGAGCCGGCATATCCAGCTTAAGCTCGAAGCTATACGGCTCGATTTCCATAGGAGCATAGGCGTCAAGCTCGCTCTCGTCAAGTCCGCCGATATTTTCAAGCTCGCTCTTTGCGTTGATAAGCTCCTCATCATCGGACAGCTTTTCTTCGGAAACATCAGCCACATTATCGGCGGTTGCTTCTGCCTGTGAGGCTTCTTCAACAGCTTTAGCGAGTACATCGTTCACAGCCTTTGTATCTTCAACAGCCTTTGCAACCGCATCGTTTACGGCATTCGCACCGGCAAGTGCCTTTTCAACGGCTTCATTTACTGAGGCGGTTATGCCGGCAAGAATAGCCTGAATATCTATTGCGGGAGCCGCCGCACCTGATGTAACGCCGTTTGCAAATGTGTCCGCCTTTTCAAGCACAGACTGCTTGTAATCGTATGTTTTCTTTACTGTATCGGCAAAATATGCCTTTGCGGCTGTGATAATCTCGTTCGCTTTGCTCTGAGCGTCATCGATTACAGCGTTTGCGTCGGCATTTGCTTTTGCGGAAATTTCTGCAAGCTGAGCGGGGTCAATTGTTCCGCCGCTGTGCTTTGCTTTATCTATTTTTGCTGCTGCCTGCTTTTTGAATTCTGTGAATTCTTCTGTCAGGGCAGAGTATTTGTCCTGCATAACGTGCAGTTCTTTTTCGGTCTGAGCCAGCTTGCGTCTTTCGTCAAGAACCTGCTTTCTGCTCTCAAGGATCTGTGCGTCAAGCTCAGCCTTTTTCTTTTCAAGCTCGGCTGTCAGCTCATCGTTCTGACCTTCATTCGTCTGCTGTTTTTCTTCGAGTGCTCTTTTCAGCTCGTCATTTTCTTCCTTAAGGGCTTTACGCTCTTTGTTGTGCTGTACTATGTATGCCATTACTTCGGCTTTGTCGAAGCCGAGCGGCGAGGTTTTGAATTCGCCGTTTGTAGATGGCGCTTTTTTCTGTTCTGCCATTATTGTACCCCCTGAAAAATCTGATTATTGTTATTATACCAAAAATTATTCAATAATTCAATAGTGAATTGTAAAGTTTTATCAATTACCCAAAAATGAGAGCCGCTATTGGTGATTTTAACGAAAATTCGCTATCGGCTATTGTATTTTATTGAACGGTAGTGTATAATAGTATAACAACCTCAAAATAATTTCGGTTTTTAAAAGATATTAACGAAAGGACTGATATTGATGATCGACAAAACTATGCCGTTTTCGCTCAAGGATGAAAGAGAAAACGAGATGAAGGAAATACTGACAACGGTTTACGGTGCGCTCAAGGAGAAGGGCTATAATCCTATAAATCAGCTTGTCGGCTATATTCTGTCCGAAGATCCTACCTATATAACTACATATAACAACGCCCGCAGCCTGATCCGTCATATTGATCGTGACGAGCTTTTACAGGCAATGGTCAAGACTTATCTCGGCAGCTGACGAAAGCCGCCATTTATTTCAATGAATTACAACCGCTCCTTTACGGATACTATATCTGTAAAGGGGTGATTTTTTTGCACAGAAAAATGTCTGCCGCAGTATTTACGGTATTGACGGCAATGTTCATGTGCGGATGTACGTCCGATAAGAATACTGTCGGACAAAGCACAGAATATAACGGCAGGGGAGGCAGAACGCCTGCCGAAACAGCTTTTCTGACAGACGGAAGTGAAAAGGTCTGCTACGGTCAGGGCTATGAAACCGATAGTGACAACCGTCCTGTAGGAGCAATACAGGCGCAGGAAAAATACGGGTCATACGGCGGAAGATTCATATTCGGCAAAGATGACAAGACGATCCGCCTTACGTTTGACGAGGGCTATGAAAACGGCTGTACCGGAAAAATACTGGATATTCTGAAGGAAAAGAAGGTTACGGCAACGTTCTATGTGACGCTTGATTATGTAAAAAGCAGTCCTGAGCTTGTGAGCCGTATGATAAACGAGGGTCACGAGGTCGGAAATCACAGCTGTACGCACCCGTCACTGCCGGATATAAGCGATGATATGGTATTTGAAGAAATACACGGACTTGAAGCTTATATTTCTGATAATTTCGGCGGATACAAAACCGTTACGATGCGTCCCCCTCGAGGAGAATTTTCGGTCAGAGCATTACGCATTGCCAAAAATATGGGTTATGATACTGTGCTGTGGTCATTTGCGTACAACGACTGGAATACTGACAATCAGCCCGACAGGGACACGGCATACAAGCGAATAACATCCGCAACGCACAACGGGGCTGTATATCTTCTCCATGCGGTATCCGAAACAAATACGGCGATACTGCCCGATGTCATCGACTACTGGCTTGATAACGGATATACGGTAAAAAGCGTATCGGGATAAAAAAAGAGCATCGGCACATAATAATGCAAGCCGATGCTTTTGTATCACCGCAATTAACACAAAAAAGAAAACGCTCCCGCAGGAGCGTTACGTTAAATCGTTATTCTCAGGAAACAGCGTTTAACTTCTTAGCAAGCTGAGATTTCTTTCTAGCTGCAGCGTTCTTGTGGATAATACCCTTTGCTGCTGCCTTATCAACTGCTTTAACTGCAACCTTAACGTTGTCAGCGTTAGTATCAGCGTCAACCTTCTTCAGAATAGTCTTAAGAGCGGTCTTGTCAGCCTTATTGCGAGCCTGCTTTGTAGCAGATACTAAAACTCTCTTCTTGGCAGATTTAATGTTAGGCACTTATGGCACCTCCTTTATACAGATCTACATATAATCATAGTTATATTTCACAATACAATTTATTATAGCACGTCCAAAACGAAAATGCAATACTTTTTTACGATTTTTTTGAAAAAATTCTTCGGGAGGAAATTTTATGCAGCTTACGGGAAGAACAGATATGGCGGCGGAGTTTGTAAAGGGCAAAAACGGAATAAGATGTGAAAGCTATGAGCTTTACGGAGAGAAGATAACCGAAATAATCGTTTCCGAAAAGGAAACCGCTCTTTTTAACCGTCCCTGCGGAAGATATTTTACCGTTGACAGTACGGACGTTCCTTATGCGGACGGTCAGATCCATGCGCTGTGTACGGTGCTTAACAAGCTCCTACCGGAAGGTAAATGTCTTGTCACGGGGCTTGGAAACCCGTCTGTAGCGTCTGACAGTCTTGGCTGGAGAACGGCAGGCAGGGTGCTTGCGACCTCGCATTTCATTGAAAGTATGCACAATGCAGACGGAATAGGTAATGTGTCGGTAATAAGGACGGATGTTTCGGCAAATTCCGGTATAGACAGCGTTTTTCACGCAATATTCTGTGCGGAGAAGATAAAAGCAGACTATATTGTAGCGATAGACAGCCTTGCGTGCAGTGAGCCGGAACGCCTTTGCAGGAGCATACAGGTCACGGATACCGGCATAACGCCCGGCAGCACTGCAGGCAACAGGAACCGTCTTGACAAAGCGGCGGCAGGCATACCGGTAATCGCTGTGGGCGTTCCTACCACTATGGAGTATGAAAGCGATAACGACAGATTTTTTGTGACAAGATATGATATAGATGCCGAGATAAGCAGGTACGCACATATAATATCCTGTGCGCTCAACCGCAGTCTGTGTCCGTCACTGTCATACAGCGACATATCAATGCTGATGAATTATTCCTGAATATTTGCGGAAAATGAATCATAAGCTGTAACAAGAAAAATCCAACCGTGAAAACACTCGGCGAAAGGAAAGGCTTATGAGAGGCAATAAAAACAAAGGTATTGTAAAGGTTCTTGGCATAGGGCTTACGGCGGCGGTATTATCGTTTACCCTGACGGGCGTAGCTGAAAATGCCGTTACGGGAGCGGTAAGCGGCAAAAGCGTTTCGGACGGACTGAGACAGCTTACCGCACTGAGCGTTATGCTTGCTGTTCCTGTAAACGAATTTGACGGCAGGGATGAAGATACGGTTTCATCCAAGCCTTCCACAGAGAAACCGGACAATGAAACAAAGACGGAAAAGCAGGAACAGAAAGCGCTTGCGACCGATAATCCGTCAAGCAATACGCAGGATATTTCCGGTGAAACGCTGGTGCCGGTTGACGCTCCCGCCGATGTAAAAACACGGCTGATTTCCGTCAATATAAGAAAGGACAAGGACGATCTTACACAGTATACGGCAAAGGACGGTACGGTCAAGGAAAAGCACTACGGGAAAATCAGCGGCGACAATGTAATAGACCTCGAAAACGGTCAGATAAGAAACTGCACCAAGCTGCCTTCGGAGCTTATAGGCGCCGAAGCTGAGAAAAAGCCTTCTGTCACGCTGTCGGACAGCAACGAACCTCAGGTGCTTATAATACATACGCATACGACCGAAAGCTACGAGCGTGACAGCGACGGATATTACGATACCGCTTATGACGGCAGATCGCTTTGCCCTGCAAACAGTGTTGTGGGAGTTGGAGCGGTGCTTGCGCAGACGCTTGCTGATAACGGAATAAGCACGCTGCACGACGGAACGGTCTTTGACGATCCCGTTTACAATTATTCCTATTCAAGAAGCAGGGAACGAACAGAGGAGCTGCTGAAAGAGTATCCGTCAATAAAAATAGTGCTGGACATTCACCGTGACGGAATAGCGGACGGAGATGTGAGAATAGCTCCCGTTGCAGAAATCAACGGCAGAAAAGCGGCGCAGATAATGATAATATGCGGATGTGACGACGGCACGGATATATTGCCGGATTATATGGATAACCTCCGCTTTGCGTCATATTTGCAAAATGCGATAGAAAAAGATAACAAAGGCATAACACGACCTATGCTTTTCGATTATCGGTTTTATAATCAGGATCTGGCTGAGGCTTCACTGGTTATAGAATTCGGAGCGTTGGCAAATGATATTGAACAGGTGCGATACTCAGCCGAGCTTGCCGGCAGGAGCATTGCAAATTTGCTGAAAAATGCAGATTAATAAAAGCATACTGCCGTTAAAAAGCGTATTAGAAAAATTATGATAAGAGTCGGAAAACAAGCGTTATAAACAGATAAACCGCCCGGGCATTAAATTCGGGCGGTTTTTGTGAAGTTTGGAGTAAGAAAAAGAGACGCCCCCCCGCCAAAAATAGCAGAGGTTCATCTCTTTTTGTACAGATGAATGAAGCATCTCCACAAAATGAAAAGCCCGGTGCAGTACCGAGCTGTTACATTTATTCTGTTGTGTCGGGCTCAGACAGTGCCGCAATAGCTGTTTTCATTCCGAGCTTGAAACCCTGCTCAAAGCCTTGCCGCTCATACTCTACAGCGTGAGCGAAAACAACCGAGAAAAGCTCATTTTTAAGGCTGATGTCCTCAATGCCTGCTTTCTTCTCGAAATCATCATACAGCTTGTTAAGTTTCTCGTTGCTGTCGGCTTTGTTGATAAAAAGCTTTTCGTCTGTGTCACCCTTGAAAGCAAGTAGCAGGCTGTCAATAAAGCGGTTCATACTGTTGCCACCTCCTGTGCCTTGCCGCTGTTCCTGCGGCGTGCCCGTTCTGCTCTCTTGCCGAGTATGTAACCGACATTGTATGAGGCGGCGAGCTTGCAGAGGTAGTCCCAGTGCAAATCTTTTGCGTAACGGCTCTGCGGTAAGCTGTTGGCTATCAGGTCGGCAATCCTCATCTCCTCAATCGTTCCGAACTCTCTTGTAAGAGCGGCAAGCTTTGCAAGCTCATCAGAGCTTACCGAGAAATAGCTTTCTGTGTGGAAAATTTCGTGTTCCATTGGTTTTTTACTCCTTTTTATTGACATTGAGGTGAAAACGTGATACAATAGCCTTGCTTTTGGTGGCTGTGTGTATCACGCACACCTACTAAACTTAAAGCCTTTGCAGTTAGCGTCTGTAAGGGCTTTTTCTTATACCGTAATGCTGATATTGAGCCCGTATGTGAGTAGCTGTTCAGCTCCGCCCGTTACGGCTCTGAACGAGCTTACAACGCTTTTGCCCTTATCAATCAGCGGTGCGACCACAGCGGCAAGCTGTCTGTTAAGATACCCGATCACCGCCGAGCCTTTACCTTTTACGCCGGCAATCACCTGCACGGCGTTGCGGTCAAACCTGTTGCCCTGCTCGTGACGGAGCGTTATTGTTATCTGTTCGGCGGTGTAACGTGCCAGGCGTGAAAGAAGCTTCTGCCTGTTGCCGTATGTCACGCCTGCCGCTCTGGTTACGATACTGCGGAACTTTACTGTTATCCAAGCCTGTATCATTGCCGCTCTTCGTGTCATTCCCTGTTTTACAAGGTTGTTTGCGATTGTCATTACTTTTGACTTCATCTGTTTGCGTCCTTTCGCTTTATTGTTTGTCTTGCTCTCTTGAGCTTGATTTAATTATAACGTATCTTACTAAAGATTTCAATCGTAATTTTGCACAATCTTGTTAAAGATATTTTGTGCATTTTGTATCTTGCAAAAGATTGAAAAAAGTGCTATAATGCTTATAGTGGGAGTAGTAGGATTTATTCCCGAAAGACAAACCTTAAAGGAGGGTACATAATGGCAGGTAAAACAGAATATAAGAATAGTTTTAATGCTGAAAAATATGACCGTATCGGGCTTATGACCAAAAAAGGCACAAAGCAGGTGTTACAGGACGTTGCAAAGTCAAAAGGCGAAAGCATTAACGGATATATCAAGAACGCTGTGCAGAAGCAGTACAAGGACGATACAGGAGAGGAAATAGAGTTGTAAAGGAGTAATTAAATGCCTGAATTAAGCAGATTTATGGGTATAATAATAAAAATGCTGTATAACGATAATTCACAGCATAACAAGCCGCATATACACGTGTATTACGGTGAATATGAAGCTTCAATAGGAATTGACGGTGAGTTGCTTGCCGGTTCTATACCGGTGAAACAATTGCGAATGGTGCAAGGTTGGCTTGCTATACACGAGGAAGAAGCATACGCCGCTTGGAACAAGGCGGTAAAGGGTGAGCAGTTTGGCAAAATAGCTCCCCTCAGATAATGGAGGTGCTGAAAATGTATATTGTTGACGGAATTGCTTACGCAGGAGAGCCCGAAAAGCTCATCAGGGTAAAATCTGTACGTGCGCTCGATGATTATAAGCTGTCGTTGCTTTTCACGAACGGAGAGCGGCGCATATACGATTTAAAGCCGTTCCTTGATATGCCGTGCTATCAGGCACTTAAAGATCCCGAACTTTTCAGGCAGGCATATATTGAGTGCGGCACAGTGGAATGGAACGAGGAAACGGACATAGCGCCCGAAACGCTTTATTCCGACAGCGTACCTGTTACAGACGGCAAAACAGCGTAAACATAGCGGCAAGCGGTATTGCTAAAACCACTGTACAGTGGTATAATACAGTGAGTAATTTATGAAAGGGGTAAGCGCAAATGAGCACGAAAGAGAAGATATACAGCCTTATTGACGGCTTTACAGAGGAACAGCTTGCACAGGTGCTTGCTATGCTCGGCAGTGTCAAGAATATGTTGCAGTCAGAGCAGGAAGATGACGAATACTGTCATAAACTGCTTGAGGACTATCGCAACGATACCGACCCGGATAAAACGGAGAGCGTACCGCTTGAAACATTTGCGAGGGAGCTTGGTATAAACATCAATGAGCTATAAGATACTGATTGAAAAGCCTGCCCGTAAGTTCATAGAGAAACAGCCTGCAAATCAGCAGAAGCGGATTTTAAAGGCTATAGCAGGCTTGCCCGACAGCGGCGACATAAAGCAGTTAAAAGGTGAAACATCATATTTCCGTCTGCGTGTCGGTGACTATCGCATAATTTACAGAGTGGAACACAACGTTCTCACCGTAATTGTCACCAATGCAGGCAACAGAGGGCAAATATACAAATGAAATCAGCGGCAACCGTTTTGTGATTGCCGCTGATTTTTGCTTATGCGCTCAAACGTTGCCCTGTCGTGTGCTGTATTGCGTTTTATATACTCGGTAGGGTAATTTAACCTTTAGCGGCAAACACGCTTAAAACACAAAATAAGCGGTGTGTCAGCTGTAAGCTTCTTTCGGTAAGCTCGCCGTGAACACATCAAGAGAGCTTTCCTCGTTGTCTGCGCTCACCCTGAGCAGGAACAGGTTGCCGTTTTGCCGCTTTAAGTACAGCATAAGCTCTGCGTCTGCCGTACCGTCCTTGACAGGCTCTGCGCCGAGTATAGTGCAACCGCTCAGCAGGTCGTCAAGCTCCTCGCCTCTTGCCCGGTACTGGTTCGTATCGCTGTACCAGTCGTTGTATTGCTTGTCATCGCCCTCAAATGCAATCATTTCATCACCCCCTTTCCGTGAAGCTCTAGGATTTACTAGGAAACGCTCTAACATTCTCTAACAAATTCTATCATTTTCACTGTTCGGACGAGCAGCAAACTCCAACATATTCCAACATTTTCACACAGTAAAGCGTTAAACTTATATCGGGAATATTTCATTCACTGCTATGGCGGTCAGATGTCGGCTGTGTGGCGGTCGGGACGGCAGAGGGTAGGGGGGGGATATGTTGGAAATCCGTTCCAATCGCTCCACATAGTCCTCAACCTCAGAAGAAAAGGTGACTTTGAACCGTGAAAGCGATTTGTGCTGATACGGTGACAGCTCAGACAGCGTTTTTCGGTTCTTTGGCTTCCTGAGCTCACGGAAGGCATTGTTCTTGAGTACCCGTATTCTTTCCGGTGACAAATTCATTTCAGCTCCAACCTGCACCTGTGACTTGCCGCTGAAATACAGCTGTTCGATTATGTTCCTTTGCCGCTCATCGGACAGCCCGTTCACTAAAGCGTGAAGCTCGGCATAGACGCTCTGTTGCTCCACGTTGTCGAACGGCTCGGTTGAATGCTCATCGGGTAGAAGCTCCTGCTTTTCGGTGTTTTCTTCTTCGCCCACAAGCACATTAAGGCTTTCGCTCCTGTTCAAAGCGTCCTTAGTCAGAAGCGGACGCACACAGTTTACAAGGTGATAATGCAGGTAAGAGGTGAGCTTAAAGCCTTTATCGGGGCTGTAAGCCTTGACAGCGGCAAGAAAGCCGAAATAACTCTGCTGTAACACATCGTCAGCCGTTATGCCGTAATGTGAAAAGCGGTCGCTGTTCTTACGGTACATAGCATAGCACAGCTTGTATATCAGCCTGTACAGGTTGTCCCACAGCTGAGGTATGTACTCGGTATGTCCCTGCTGAATAAGCAAGGCAAGTTCTTCGTTTGACATTTGTACCTCCTCTAAAAAGTTTCTCCCCAAAGTCGTTATTGCCGATATTCCGCATAACAGAGCGGTTTTAGCTCGTTCTCACTTTTCTCTTGGGGAATTTTAAAAAGGTTTCTCCCCAAAAACTCCCCAGTGTTTTTTGGCTTTGTTATGCGAAAAATCAAGCTTTTGGGGATTTGGGGAGAAAAAATTCTCCTACCCCTATACACATTTTATATATACACATCCTCTTACACGGAAATATATTCCAATATATTTCTCTCGTGTAAAGAAGTAAGGAAAAAAGTCTCCCCAATTCCCCAAAAAACGAAAATTTGGCTTTGTAAAGCCGTTTTCTTTTGGGGAAACTTTGGGGAAACTTTGGGGATTTGGGGAATTTTTAATAGCCATTTTCGTTCATTGCGTTCTGTGTCAACGTGAAAAACCGATAATAGAGGTTGCCGTTATATTTTCGTTCTATCTCTGAACCGTTTCCTGATTTATAGTAAGAGGCTACTATACTTCGGAATGCTTGCCGCTTTACAGGTGTTTCACCGGAGTTTTTCGCCCAGTAGGTATAACAGCGGTATACTGCCCCTGTAGTTACAGGCTGCTTAAATTCTGTGGTGAATTTGTTCTCGTCTATCGGCTGTGTGCATTCTTCAAGGAACATCAGCACGTTGTTATTTTCAATCTTGAACCGCTCAAGGCAGTTGGTGCATTTCTGCGGTATTGTCAATTTAGGCGTGCCGCTTTCTGCTATTCTGCGGAATGCACAAACAGCGTCATATACAATTGCTTCACGCTCGGCATACATTTTTTCAACGATCATACCGTCCTGCTGTTCTTCGGGTATAACATTGTTGCACGTAAGAACGATCATACGGCGGTAAACGTGGTCGCCCTTGTCGCCGCCAAATCTCGGCATAGTGTTGCCGCAGAATATCAGCAAGCCGTTGAAACGGTCGGTGAAAGCGTCCTTGCCCTTATGCTCAAAGCTGATACGGTCGCCGCCTGTCAGCTTTTTGTATATTTTAAGTTCCGTAAGAGGTGTAAAGCTTATATCCGGTGAACCGACAAGCCGCTTTCGCCAGAGCTTTGAAGTGCCGAAACGTTCTTCAAGTTCGTTCATTTCAAGGCTGAAATAGTTTTCGTCGCCGACAAGCAGAGCGGCAAGCTCAAGAAACTGGCTCTTGCCGGTGTCGCCTGCACCGCATAAGAACAGCGACTTTTTAGCCCGGTAGCCCTTAACGTTCGATATAACGAACCCTAAGTATTCGAGTAACAGGAGCTTGCTTTGAAATGCGTCTTTAGCGTCCTTATCATCTGTCAGGGTATTAAGATACCTTGTGAATACAGGGGCTTTTCCTGCCGCAGCTGTGTTCCAGTTGCAAGGTATCTGAATGGTGCTGATTATGTCAGGTGTGTGGGGCATAAGCTCAAGCGTCCTGACGTTAAGCAAGCCGTTCTGAAAGTTTATTAGCTCTTCGTTATCGTCAAGCTCGGAGACCTTCCGTGTGTTGCCGTCTGTCGCAAGCAGTTTGAACACCTCGTCTATATCACGTGTCCGCACAAGGTCTTTGTTGAACGTTTCAACAGGTCGCTTTATTACGGATTTGAATTTGTTGTCCGATATTTGCTGATACCTGCCGCCCGAATACAGAAACAGCAGGGGCTTTTCTCCGTGACTTTCAAGGAAGAAAAAGCGCTCTGTTTTTCGGATATAAGCGGCAAGCTTTGTACAGCTGACACTGTATGTTATATCGCCGTCTTTCGTTTCCTTAGGAACAATAAAAGGGTACTTCTTCGAAATGTTTTCTTCGTATGCGGCAAAATTACCGCCCACGCTTTCAACCGTTCTCGGTACGCCCTTAGGCTTACTCAGAGCAGAGCTTATTAACGTTGTCAGCTCACTGTCAGACAGCGGCGGTGAACAGTGTTCTGCGTTGCAACGTTCTGTAAGGTCTTTTATTGCGCTGTCCTCATAGCCCTGCCCGTTGAGAGAGCAGGCAAAGCGGAAAAGGCTGTCATTGCGTGAGCCCTCGTCAAAAGACAGCCCGAGCCTTGATATTATCCGCCCTGTAACATCGAGCGGTACAGGCTGAGGCACGGGCTTGCTTTGGACGTTTGCCGCTTTCACGGTCTTTTTTCGTTCCTGCTTGAGAAAGGAAATAACTGCTTCGTCAGCCTGAGCTATGCCTTCAGGAGTGAAAGCGTTGTCTTTCCAACGGTATACATTGCCGTTAGGGTGTACGCTCGGAGCGGCAACGATATATCCGCCCTCGCCCCGTACATCAATACCCGGTAACAGGTCGGTTGTGTTGCGGATCTCCTCATCGGTGAAGTAAGCTAAATGCCGTCCGTTTCTGCCTGTTACTGCTTCAAGCGTTGGCGGAAAAGCGGCTGATTTATCTGTAAGATACCGCTGTAGCTCTGATATACCGTGCTTGTCCTTTTCCTCGTCCTCGTCAAGATCAATAACAACGAGGTACTTGCCGCTTGCTGTCTTGCCGGTACAAAGCCCAATATTTGCCGCAGGGACTTTGCTCCACCACGCCGTTATTATGTTTTTGTCCGTTGTGCCGTCTGTACAGCCGTGAGTACCGGGCAAAGGCTGTTTGCCTTTCGGCTTGAGAGGAAACACCCTGAGCCCTGCCTCAGCGTATGTAATGGCGGCACTCAAAAAATCGCTCATCTGCACCGCCTTACTGCCGCAGGCTTATAGGGCTTATCCATTGGACCTCCTTTTTCTTAGTCAAGCCGTCCGCTCTTCTGATTCTTTC
>OJPH01000416.1_pt1 | contig 29782 bp, 25 predicted proteins | sample 1598481 | NCBI WGS metagenome assembly OJPH01 (sample SAMN03922482, study PRJEB24848) | human gut metagenome | isolation source: stool sample | host: Homo sapiens | place: Germany | collected 2011-05 | reverse complement strand
CGTGGGCAACGTCCCGTTCGGACAATATCAGGTAGATGACCGGGCTTATAACAAGGATCTGGATGCTTCGGAAATTGAAGTACGCCTCGGCGCAACATGGATTGACAAAGAGTATATCAGGCAGTTTATGTTCGAGCTGTTGGAGCCTGCTTTCTATGTGCGCCGGAGTATTGACGTCAACTACTCGGATTTCAGCGCGGAATGGAATATCACCGGTAAGAGTGTTGTAGGCCGCAGCGACATCAACGCCAATATGACCTACGGCACGGAACGCGCCAATGCATACAAGATTCTGGAGGATACACTGAATTTGCGCGACGTGCGCATTTACGACACGATCACGGATGCGGATGGTAAAGAGAAGCGCGTGCTCAACTCCAAAGAAACCACGCTTGCCCAGCAGAAGCAGCAGGCCATCAAGGACGCATTTCAGGAATGGATATGGAAAGACCCGACGCGGCGGCACGAACTGGTTCAGAAGTATAACGAGCTTTTCAATTCCACCCGGCCGCGCGAATACAACGGACAGCATATTACATTCTCCGGTATGAATCCGGAGATACAGCTTCGTGAGCATCAGTTGAACGCTGTTGCTCACATTCTGTATGGTGGGAATGCGCTCCTTGCGCACGAGGTCGGCGCGGGCAAGACTTTCGAGATGGTCGCGGCGGCGATGGAGAGCAAACGCCTCGGCCTTTGCCACAAGCCCATGTTTGTGGTGCCCAATCACCTGATACCGAAGTTCGGAAGAAGGAACTGTTCGCAAAGGTGCGTGCCGGTCAGGTGCGTGTGCTTATGGGCAGCACCTTCAAGATGGGTGCCGGGATGAACGTTCAAGACAGGCTTCTGAAACCGCAAATATCCCTGTCTATAAGCAGAGCGCAGAGTATGCCATCGAGCATGATGAGCTGCCCGCCTACCGGGAATCCTTTCGCGTAAACATGGCCTGCCGGGACGCGCTGGAATCCGCGATCCATGAAAGCTACCACGACTATTGTCTCGACACAGGCAAGGCCGCCGCACAGGTTGCAGCGCAGTTTGGAATGGAACGTGTGGCGTATGTGCTTGCCAATACCGTGCGTGCGTTTGACCATGACGGGCGAATCAGCCGTGATAACAAGGCGTGGGCGCAGACGGTTCCGGTCTGTACCGATGCCGACGAATGGGGGCATGAACGTAGCCGGTATTTTCTCGTATCGCAGTTCATTCTGAAAATCTTGCTGGCTCCGGTCATGCTTATTCTCGCGTTCCTGATCTGGCTCTGCACGTTGACCCTGCATATTTCCTCCGTGCTGCTGAATATCCTGTCTGTGCTTCTCGTCCTTGTGAGCGTTTTCAGTTTCATCGACCACAATGTAAAAAACGGTGTGATCGAGCTTGTAGCGGCGTTTCTGCTTTCGCCCTACGGTCTGCCGATGCTCGGTGCGTGGCTTGTTGCATAGCTTCATCTGCTGCGGGACTGGATGAAAGAAAAAGTATATTGGTAACGCATAGCGCGGGAGGGTGAAAACTCTCGCGCTATTTTTGCAAAGGGGGCTTGCTCGTGGCGACCACGCGAATCATTCCCATGCACGTCAACAAGGGCAAGACCATTGCCCAATGTCTGACGGAGCGGACAGACTACGCTAAGAATCCGGATAAGACGGAAGACGGCGAATATATCTCTGCCTATGCCTGTGATGCAAAGACGGCAGACAGCGAATTTCTCTTATCCAAGCGCCAGTACCGGCAGCTCACTGGCCGGGAGCAGGCCAGCGATGTGATCGCGTATCAGATCCGGCAATCCTTCAAACCGGGCGAGGTCACACCGGATGAAGCCAACCAACTCGGTTATGAATTTGCCAGGCGCTTCACGAAGGGCGACCATGCCTTTATCGTCTGTACCCACACCGACAAGCAGCACATCCACAACCATATCATTTGGAACTCCACTACGCTGGACTGCACGCGGAAATTTCGCAACTTCTGGGGCAGCACCGAAGCTGTCCGGAAGCTCAGCAATCTTGTCTGTATGGAGCACCGGCTGTCTGTGATTGAGAATCCGAAGCCGTACAGCAAAAGCTACAACAAGTGGCTGGGCGGCAAAGCAAAGCCCTGTCAGCGCGATCTGCTGCGTGCGGCCATTGACGCAGCGCTTGCGAAGAAACCGAAAGATTTTGAGGAATTTCTGAAGCTGGTGGAAGCCGCCGGTTACACCGTAAAACGCGGCAAGCATGTCACCTTCATGCGGGACGGTCAGCCGCAGAATATTCGGCTCCGGTCGCTGGGCGAAGGCTACTCGGAAGAAGAACTGCGTGCTGTGATTCTCGGTACACGGGTGCATACGCCACGCAGGAAAAAGAGGTATCCTTCCAAGGTGTCGAGACCGACGCTGATTTCACAGATTGAGGCCAAAATCGGCAACGGCAAAGGCGCTGCCTACGACCAGAAGCTGAAAGTCGTGAAGCTGAAAACCATGGCTGAAACGCTTCTGTTCATCCAGAAGCATGATTTCGCGGATTTCGATGCGCTGGCCGATTATGCGGATGCTGCAAGCAGCAGGACGAAGGAATTGACGGCAAAAATAAAGGCGGCAGAGAGCCGCATGGCAGAGATCGCCGTTTTGAAAACGCACATCATCAACTATGCCAAAACCAGAGATATCTACACCGCTTATCGCAAGGCCGGGTATTCCAGAAAATATTACGATGCGCACGAGAGCGACATCACCATCCACAAGGCAGCGAAGAAGACGTTTGACGATCTGGCGCTGAAAAAGCTGCCCACCGTCAAGAGTCTGCAAGCGGAGTATTCTGATCTGCTTGTGCAGAAGAAACTCGATTATGCGGCGCTTGCCAAGGCACGCGAGGAAGCCAGACAGCTCCAGATTTATAAGGCCAACAGCGAGATGCTCCTGCGCACGGATGCCGATGAACAGCGGCAGACAAGAGAGCATCAACAGGAAAAATAGCGCTGCTTTGCAGGGCGCAGCCGAACGGGAATCGTTCGATCAATCAGGGGTTTGGGGAGCTTCGCCCCAACAAGCAAAGGGAGATTTCCGGTGACGGAAATCTCCCTGTTCGTCAAGTTTGTATAAACGCAGGCATTGCTTGCCAAGTGTTGATTCTTTCTGCCCGAGGTAATCACCTAAGGCTTCATGCTTTGTGCTCTTGGAGATTCTTACGGTACTGCACCGGCGTCTGCCCAACGTTCCTTTTGAATTGCGTCTGAAAATGACTTTGGCTGGAAAAGCAGAGATAGCTGCTGATCTCGCCAAGGGATTTTTCCGTGAATCGAAGCAAAGACTTTGCTTCCTGTATGCGACATTGCGCAATATAAGCGCCGATCCCCATTCCCAGCTCCTGCTGAAATTTCCGAAACAGATACGCCCGGCTCATTCCGGAAAAAGCAACGACATCTTCTGCCTGAATGGGTTCGTTGATATGGGAATTGATAAACTGCATACAGGTGTATACTTCATGTGAAATATTGGCGGGAAGCTTTTGCTGAGCGACCCGGCGGGCAAAGTCTATAGGCATATTGTATTGCAGATTTTTGATGGCATCCTCAGACTGCATTTTTTCGCACTCCTGAATATAAGTATCGATCAGCTGATAGGTCTGCTCGATGTCCAGGCCGCCGGGGATGGCAGCTGCCTTCCCAATCATGGTAGCCCATCCGATGAAAATGTTCTTTGCCTGTCGCAGAGGAGTTTCTGCCAATTTTCCTTCCTGAACCGTAGGCGAGCTTGCGGTGGCAAGAAAAAGCTGCTCCAGTTTTTCTGCGTCACCGTTTTGGATCATCGTCAGCATCTGCTGTTCAAATTGATAGGTGCCGTGCTGCCGATGTTCTTCCCGCTCCTGATAGGTTTGCCGGGAGTGACGCTGCGCGATCACTTTCTGAAACTGGGTATCGGTAATGCCAAAGGCCTGACCGATATCCAGTTTTTCGCCGGTAAAGGTAAAATGAAGAAAGAGCAAAAGATTCAGAAATTGATTATAGGTGTATTGGGGAATGCTGCGCAGAAAGGATGCAACTTCCTCGTAACGGCTGATGGGAAGCATGTTTTTCCGAATATAGGAACGAATGAATTCTTCTGTCACCGGCGTGCTGTATGCCGGCCCCAGAACAAAGGCGTGCAGCCCATCGCCGCATGTTACAAGTCCATAGTACCCCGTATCGGAAGAAACATAGACAGAAGGGCTTTTGTATCCTGTCATCTTGGAAAAAACAAATGGGTAAGGGTCTCCTTCTTCATAAAATCCGGAGGCGCAGACAAAGTGCTCCCCTTCATACATGGCAATGGGAAGATAGTGGGAAGCATAAAAAATCTCGCAGAAATTCTGATAGTTTTTCATAAAACTCGCCTCCGTAGATAAATATATAAAATTATAGACTATTATGCAATACAAAGCAATGGGCAATTTGTATAATATGAGTATAAACTTCCCGAATTATCTCTGGATTTCTGTGTGGAATTGCTTAAAGAAAGGACGAAGTCCATGACCATTGATTTGAACAAAGGATGGTTCTTTTGCAAAGAGGACGGCATACCAGTGGAAACGGATCTGCCGCACGACGCCATGCTGGCAGAAACCCGTGACAGGATCTGTCGGAACGGAGTCAATACCGGATATTTCCCCGGCGGAAAATATCGATATGAGAAGCGATTTGTTCTGGAAGAAGCGGCGGTCGGGAAATCCATCGTCCTGCATTTTGAAGGCGTCTATCAGAATTGCAAAGTCTATCTCAACGGCCTTGCGGTCGGCGCGCACCACTACGGTTATACCGCCTTTGACGTGGACATTTCCAATGCCGTTCAGGCGGGAGAGAATCTGCTGCGCGTTACGGTGGACAATTCGCTGGAGCCGAACTGCCGCTGGTATTCCGGTTCCGGCATCTATAGACCGGTAACGATGTGCATCCAAGACAAAAATCATATTTCCGGCGTGCATCTGGAAACTTTGGACATTCACCCGGCAAGGGTGCGAGCGGAGATAACAACGACCCGGCCTTGCGATGTGACCGTGGAATTTTACGACGGTGATACCTGTGTAGCTTCCGGCGCTCCGGGGGTCTTGGAAATTCCGGATGCGAAGCTGTGGAGTGCGGAGAACCCATATTTATACCGCGTTCTGGTGAGAACCGATACGGATGAGCAAACGATTTTCTACGGGATCCGGAATCTCGCCTGGAGCGCCGAAACCGGACTGACTGTTAATGACAAGCCAGTACTTCTCCGGGGCGGCTGCATCCACCATGACCACGGTGTCCTTGGTGCCTGTGAATATCAGGATGCAGAGGAGCGGCGGATTCGGATTCTGAAAGAAAGCGGGTTCAACGCCGTCCGCATGGCCCATAACCCGGCCTCTCAAACCACGCTGGAGATCTGCGACCGGCTAGGAATGTACGTGATGAACGAGGCCTTTGACGGATGGTACATTCCCAAGACCTACCACGATTATTCCCGGAGGTTTGAGACGGATTGGAGATCGGACGTAACAGCCATGGTGGAATCCTCACGGAACCACCCCTGCGTCATAATGTATTCCATCGGCAACGAGGTATCGGAAACTGCGACCCCCAAAGGCGTGGAGGTCTGCAAACGGCTGACGGAATTTGTCCACAGTCTGGATAACACGCGCCCTGTCACAGCAGGCGTGAATGTGCTGCTGAACGTTTATGCCAGTATGGGCATGGGTGTATACAAGGACAAGGGAGATTACAAACCGGAACCGCTTCCGCCAAAGCGGGGGTATCGGGAAAAAAAGACCGGATCAGCCTTTTTCAACGCCATGACGCAGAAGCTGGGAAAGCTGATGTTCTTTATGGCCGCCGGGAAGCGGGGCGACAAAGCTTGCCGGGGCGCTGCTGAAAGCCTGGACATTCTGGGGCTGAACTACGCTTCCTCCCGATACGACCCGGATGCCCGGAAGTACCCGAATCGGATGATGGTCGGTGCGGAGACCATGGCGGCGGATCTGCCCTACAACTGGGAGCGGGTAAAAAAATATCCGCAGCTCATCGGAGATTTTGTCTGGTCAGCGTGGGATTATCTGGGGGAAGCCTGCATGGGCTGGACCTATGAAAGCTACAAGGGGCTGCCGCTGCTTGCCAATCAGGGGATGATCGATATGACCGGAAAGCCTCTGGCGGCGATGGCGTATCTGCAAGTGGTCTGGGGACTTCGGAAGGAACCGTTTATCGGCGTGCATCCACTGAATCACGCAAAGGAGTCTCCGACAAAAGGCTCCTGGCAGTTTACGGATGCCATAGACAGCTGGAACTGGCCGGGTTACGCGGATACAAAAGCGACGATCGAAGTCTACGCGCCTGGGAATGCGGTGCGGCTGTTACTGAACGGGAAGGAAATCGGAACGAAAGGGCTGAAAGACTTCAAGGCAGTCTTCACCACGCGATATCAGCCGGGGACGCTGACGGCAGAGGCGCTGGACGCTGGCGGGAGGGTGCTATCTTCCTACAGCCTGTCCGGCGGAACAGGAGAAATACGGCTGTGCGCCGTGCCGGAAAAGCGGACGCTGCGCGCCGGCAGCACGGATCTGTGCTATCTGCCCATTGAATTTGTAGATGGGGACGGAAAGCTGCTTCCCACGATAGAGCAGCCGGTGGAAGTACTGGCCGATGGCGGGGTTTCTCTGATCGGCATGGGCAGCGCCCTGTACAAAACAGATGAGAGCTTCCTGCAAAACCACTGCCGGGCTTACCGCGGGCGTGCGCTGGCCGCGCTGAAAGCCGGAAGCAAGCCCGGAAAAGCAGCCGTAACCATAAACTCAGCCGGTGTGGAGCCGGTAACAATATACTTGGAGGTAGAATGAATGAAAACAAAGACAATACACAAGCCGCTTCTCAGCGGCGGATTGTTCGACAAGCCCTTTATGGACAGCCGGGCAACCACCCAGACCGTATCCACAAAGGAATGGGTGTTGGGGCACCTGATCGGCCCGTTGGGACTGATTTTTGTGGTCAATACCATTGCGGCGCTGGTTGAAAAGTTTTTCACCCAGCAGACCGGCGCCATGTATGGCGTGGACAATATTGCCATGATTATGAAGATGGGCGGCGTATATGAAGTCGTTATGACTGTGGCAAAAATCCTTGCCATGGGCACCGGTCTTCTCAACGGCTGGCTGATCCAGCATACCCAGTGCCGGCAGGGCCGTATCCGTCCGTGGTATCTGATTTTCGGATTTATTTCCATAATCATCGGTAGCCTGATTTTCCTGTTTCCCGGGAATACGCTGGGAGAAGCCTACTGGTATTATTTCTTCTTCCTGCTGATTTGCTATCATACGATCGGCTCCAGCTATTTCTATCTGTTTCGGGACACGATCTGTTCCCTGACTACCCGCAGTCCCAGGGAGAAGGCGTTTATTCAGTATATCCGGAAAATGTCCTGGACACTGATCTCCGGCATTATTATCGGCATGCTTCTGAACATGGTAGCGCTTCCCATGTGGCTGGAGAAGGATATTACCGGTTACCCGAAGCTGATGCTGATTCTGTCGGTCATTGCCATTCCGCTGCTGCTGCTGGAATACTTCTATACCCGTGAGCGCATCACCGAGGATGTGACGCTGGAGCAGAGCAAGCCTGGTGAAGAGAATATTCCCCTGAAGCAGCAGCTGAAGGCGCTCTTCAGCAACAAGAACTATGTGATTTTGCTGACTCTTACCACAATCGGCGGCATTGTGGATAATTTCAAGGGCGGCAATGTACAGTATTTTTACATCAAGTTCCTGCTGGGAGGCGCAGAAACCCCCCTGATGTACACTATTTACACGGTGATTACCGGCTCCATGACCGGCATCGGCGCATTCATCATCTATCCCATGGCCAAAAAATTCGGCATCAAAAATCTGACGGTCGCCGGGTATGCCATTGCATTGTTTGGAAGCGTTCTCGGCTGGATGTTCCCGAATCAGCTGGTGCTCGCCCTGATCGCGGGCTTCCTGCGGCAGGTGGGCTGGCTCCCCAATGCGTACATTTTTGGAACGCTCATGTACTACGCCTTTGACAGCATCGAATACAAATCCCATCTGCGTCTGGAAGGCTTGATGGGTGTTGCGGTCATTACTGCCATTCAGGCGCTCATCTGTGCTCCCTTTGCCGGAGGCTTTGAGGCCGGGATCCTGAAGCTGGGCTTTGTGGACGCCATCGGCGTAGCGCCCAGCGCTGAAGTAACACAGTTTATGACCATGTCCTTCTATTTGTTCGATATTATTTCGGCGGCTGCGGTGGTTATCCTGCTGCCCTTTGTGGATGTGGAGAAGCATCTGTCGGAAATCAACACAGAGCTGCTGAACCGGAAAAAGCAGGCAGTGCTGGCGCGCGGCGAAGTGTGGGTTGACCCCGAGGAGCAGCAGCTGCTGGAAGACGAGGAAGCCGAACGGATCCACGAGGAACACAGAATTGAGGATCTGAAGGCTCGGTGCGCGAAAAAAGGACTGGACTTTGACACAGAAAACGCCAAATATCTGGCGAAACAGGCGAAGAAAGCAGCGAAAAAGAAAAAATAAGGAGTGATCGGTCATGCTGGAGATCCGGGACATCCATATAGACAGCAAAGCTGACAACAGAACAGATCATTTGGAGCCGGAGCTTGCGTTTGCTTTGGAAAGTGATGTTCCCGGAACCAGCTTGGCAGAAGCCTCAGTAACCGTCTGCGGTCAAACATTTGACTGCGGAAACAGCCAGACCGGGTTTCCGTTAAAGGGTCTTGCCTTGCAGCCCTTTACGGAATATCCGGTGGGGATACAAGTCCGGGATAACCACGGACAGGAAGCCGCCGCAGCGGCTTCCTTCCGAACCGGACGGCTGAAGCTTCCCTGGAAGGCATCTTGGATAACGGATAAGGATTACAGCTTCGGCAAAAAACAGTCTCCCGTTCCCATGACCTTCCGCAAGTGCTTTCCCATTGAAAAGCCGATCCGGCGGGCGTACATCACAGCCACGGCCATCGGTATTTACGAGTTGAAGCTGAATGGCGAAAAAGTCGGAAACAGTTATTTCGCCCCCGGCTTCACCAGCTACAAAAAGAATCTGCAATACCAGTTTTATGATGTGACGGAACAGCTCGCCTGCTCCAATACCCTTATCGCCGTTGTCGCGGGCGGATGGGCGGTCGGGCGTTTTACATACGAGAATAAAAACAAGATCACCGCACCCCGGCAGGCCTTCCTGCTGGAGTTGTTTATAGAGTATGCCGACGGTACAGCGGAAAGGATCATCACCGACAGCCGCTGGGAGGTCACGCTTCAGGGCAATTACCGCAAAGCCTGTTTGTATGACGGGGAAACTTACGACGCCTCCGCTGATCTGAAAGCAGTCAGCTGGAAACGCGCGGATGCCGTGCGGCTTCCGTTCCGCCCGGAGATCGCGCTGGAAAACAGCCGTGTTATCTGCCGGGAAATTCTGCATCCCGTTTCCCATTTTGAAAACGGCGATGGGGAAACGATCTATGATTTCGGTCAGAATTTTGCCGGAGTCGTGGAGCTGGAGCTGGAGGGGCAGCGGGGACAGACCATTACCGTCCGTCATGCAGAGGTGCTGGACGGGGACAATCTATACACAGCGTCCCTACGAACGGCCAAAGCAGAACTCTGCTACATATGCAAAGACGGAAAACAGGTCTATTCTCCCCGGTTTACTTATATGGGGTTTCGCTACATTGCTGTTCGGGGCATAGACCCGGAGCTGCTTCGTGTGCGGGCGCTGGCGCTGTCCTCCGACTACGAGGAAACCGGTAGCTTCTCCTGCTCGGATGAACGGATTAACCATCTGCAAAGCAACATCCGGTGGAGCGGACGCTCCAATTTTGTGGACATCCCCACAGATTGCCCTCAGCGCGATGAGCGGCAAGGCTGGACGGGGGACATGGCAGTGTTTGCCAATACTGCGTGTTATAACTTCAATCTGAGCCGCTTTTTGGAAAAGTGGCTTCTGGATATGCGTTTAGAGCAGAGCTGGGGCGGTGGACTTCCCACAGTGGTACCGATCCATGGCTGTTCGACCCCGGTAGTGGCGACCGCCTGCTGGGGCGACAGCTGTATCCTTGTTCCCTGGGCAGAATATCGGGCCCGGGGGAATCTAGAGCTTCTCCAGCGGCATTATCCCTGCATGAAGCGATACATGAAAGCAGTAAAATTCTGGGCATCTCTCTCCGGGTTCAGACAGAGGAAGTATATCTGGAAGTGGCTCTTTCAATTCGGCGACTGGTGTGCTCCGGAGGGGTATGTCAGGGACTGGATGGCAAAGGGTAAATGGGTCGCCACGGCTTACTATGCCAATTCCTGCGCAATCATGGCCGAGATCGCCGGACTTTTGGGAGAAACGAAAGATGCAGCGCACTATGCCGAATTGCGCAGAAGCATCTGCGGCGCGTTTCGCGCCGTCCTCACGGACGGCAGAGGAACGCTGAAAAAGGAGTTTCAGACCGGCTATGTGCTTCCCCTGTATTTCGGCATGGAGCAGGGGGAAAACCGGGAAACCATGGCAGCCAACCTCAACCGTCTGGTGGCGGAGAAGGGCTTCCATCTGAATACCGGCTTTACCGGCACGCCCTATCTCCTGTTTGCACTGGCGGATAACGGGTATGTGGATACCGCCTATCGCGTGCTGATGCAGGACACCTGTCCATCATGGCTTTACTGCGTCAGAATGGGCGCAACGACGTTCTGGGAGCAATGGAACACCATTACACCGGATGGAAAGGTGCGCGACCCCTCCATGAATCATTATGCCTATGGCGCGGTGGGAGATTTCCTGTATCGCCGCGTACTGGGACTGGAACCCACCGAAGGCGGCTACCGGCATTTCCGGGTAAAGCCGGTACCCGGCGGCGGAATAACATGGGCGCAGGGCAGCGTCCGGACACCCTACGGTGAAATTTCCCTCCGCTGGGAGCAGACGGAGGACGACTTCCGAGTGACGCTGGACGTCCCGGTTTCGACAGTCTGCACGCTGACCCTCCCTGACGGAGAGACAATCGAGCGATCGAGCGGTCATCACACGATCTCGGCCGCACGGAGAAAGGATGAAACAACATGAAATTTCAGCTTCTTGGCGCTTCTTCGCCGGAGGAATCCGCAAGAGAGCGGGCGCACAGAGCCATTGCCCGCGAAGCCGCGGCGGAGGGCATCGTGCTGCTGGAGAATAACGGCGTGCTGCCGATGCAGCCGCAGAAGATCGCGCTTTACGGCGCGGGCAGCCGCATGACCGTCAAGGGCGGCAGCGGCAGCGGCGACGTTCATGAGCGCTACAGCGTGACCATTGAGGAAGGCCTGAAAAACGCTGGATTTGCATTTCCGACGACGCTGTGGATGGATCGTTTCCAGGAAAAATACGAGGCGGATATTGCAGCATGGCGGCAGGGCCTTGAGAAACAGGTTCAGAAATACAGTCCGGTGCAGACCATGCAGATGTTCATTTTCATCGGAGAGCATCCCATTCCATACCCTGCCTGCACGCCGGTGCTGGCGGATGAACTAACGGATGAAACAGACACTGCCATTTATGTCCTTTCCCGGCAGGCGGGAGAAGGAAAGGATCGCAGAGTGGAAAAGGGCGACTATCTCCTGTCCAATGTAGAAACCGAAAGCCTGCGGCTGCTGCGGAAACACTACAAGAAGCTGATGTTGATCCTCAACTGCGGCGGCGTGATGGATCTGTCCATTCTGGACGAGATCCCAATGGATGCAGTGCTGTTTTTCGGACAGGGGGGCATGGAGGGCGGCAATGCGCTGGCGGACATCCTGACCGGAAAAACCTGCCCCAGCGGCTGCCTGACAGACACATGGGCGATCCGCTATGACGACTATCCCAGCGCCGATACCTTCAGCCACTGCAACGGCGATCTGGAAAACGAGGAATACGCCGAGGATATCTATGTTGGCTATCGCTGGTTTGATAAGCAGGGCGTGAAGCCCCGCTATCCCTTCGGCTACGGCTTGAGCTACACGGACTTTTCTGTGGAAATGAACAGCGTGACCCAGTCCGGCGTGGAGCTTACCGTAACCAATACCGGCGGGATCTCTGGGAAAAAGGTGCTGCAAATCTATGTATCCAAGCCGGAGGGCGCACTGGAGCATGAGGTCAGAGCCTTGGCTGGTTTTGCGAAAACCAAGTGCTTGGGGCCGGGGCAGCGGCAGACCCTGTCTATCCCTTTCCGTTTGGAGGATATTGCTTCCTTTGATGAATCCCGCTCCGTCTTTGTGCTGGAAGCCGGGGAGTATCGGGTCAAGCTAAATGATACGGCGGCGGGCAGCTTCTGCGTGGAAGCGGAACGGGTGCTGGAAACGGTAGAGTCCATCGGCACAAAATCCGGAAAACCGGTTTCTCAGACGGTATCTCCCAAGGCGGCGGCTGTGCTGAAGCAGCTGGGCGATCGGGACAAGATTCGGCTGGTAGTGGGCGGCGGCTATGACATTCGGTGCTATAATAATGTCATGGGCGCGGCAGGGCGAACCTGCACCAAGCTTTTGAAAAAAGGCATTCCCAACATTGCTATGTCCGATGGCCCTGCCGGGCTGAACGTCAACCAGTTGAGCACCCTGACGCGCAATGCCGTTCCCCGGTATCCGGAGGGGCTTCCCAAGGACTGGCAGTGGGGATGGCTGGCGAAGGCGAACCCCTTCCTCCGGAGGATCCCGGGAAAAGGGAAAACGGTCTACCGCTATATGACCGCGTGGCCCAGCGAAACCGTACAGGCGCAGACCTGGAACACGGAACTTTTGGAGGAGATCGGCAAAGCGGTTGGCCGGGAGATGCTGGAGATCGGCGTGTCCGTCTGGCTGGCGCCGGGTCTCAATATTCACCGCAATCCCCTGTGCGGCAGGAATTTTGAATATTACTCGGAAGACCCGGTGGTATCCGGCAAAATGGCGGCAGCCGTTACCCGGGGCGTCCAGAGCGTGGGCGGCGTAGGCGTTTCCCAGAAGCATTTCTGCTGCAACAACCAGGAGGATAACCGCATGGAGGTCTCCGCCAATGTGTCGCAGCGGGCGCTGCGGGAGATCTATCTGCGGGCGTTCCGCATTGCCGTCACCGAGGGAAAGCCGTGGACGGTGATGTCCAGCTATAACCGCGTGAACGGAAAGCATGTGTGCAACACCTATGACCTGCTGACGCGGGTGCTGCGGCAGGAGTGGGGCTTCGAGGGACTTGTGATGAGCGACTGGAACGCCACCGAGCAGTGCTCCTACGCGGAAGCGATCAACGCCGGAAACGACCTCATCATGCCCGGCACGGCTGCCATTTCCAAAAAACTGGAGGAAGAATTGAAAACGGGCAGGCTGAACCGGGAGGCTCTGAATATCTCCGCCGGACGGGTGCTGGAGCTGGTTTTCAAGAGCGAGGCGTGCAAAGCATACAGATAGGAGATTTTTATGAACCCCATTTTACCGCTTACGGAATATGTTCCGGACGGAGAACCCCATGTGTTCGGGTCGCGGGTGTACCTTTACGGTTCCCATGATAAGGCAAACTCCGACCGCTTCTGCGTGCAGGACTATACGGTATGGTCTGCCCCTGTACATGACCTTTCAGACTGGAAATGCCACGGCGTGACCTACCGGAAGGATCAGGATCCCCGGTCAAAGCCCGGAAAGCTGGTAGATTACTACGCCCCGGACTGCGTGCGGGGAAACGATGGACGGTATTATCTGTACTACTGTGCCATGGGGCCCAATACGAAGAATTTCGGTCCCATGTCCGTGGCGGTATCCGATGACCCCGGCGGTCCATTTGAATACCTGGGAGATATTCAATACCCGGATGGAACGCCTGTGCTGAAATACCTGACCAACGACCCGGCTGTCTTGCATGATGATGGCCGTATCTGGCTGTACTATGGTTGGGGACTTGTTCGGGATTTCCGTAGCAGATTGTTTGCGCCAATTTATAATTGGGTACAGAGCAAGCTGTTCGGGCGGAGTATTTCGGAGATCAAAGCGACAAAGCCCAGCATTCTTTCCTGCGCTGTTGTGGAGCTGGAAGCGGATATGATGACGGTAAAAGCGGCGCCAAAAGCCGTGCTGGACAGCAAAACCACCGCCCCTAAGAACAGCGCGCTTTACCATCACGCCTTCTATGAAGCACCGTCTATTCGCAAGATCGGAGATACCTATTATCTGGTTTATTCCTCCGGCGAGAACAACGAGCTGGCTTATGCTACCAGCCGTTACCCGGACAGAGATTTTGTTTACCGTGGTGTGATCATTTCCAATTCCGATCTGGGTTACAAGGGAAATACCGTGCCCAAAGCCCCTGCCGGCACCATTCACGGCGGCATTGAGAATATCAATGGGCAGTGGTATGTGTTTTATCACCGCTGTACTAACAATTCGGATTATTCCCGGCAGGCCTGCGCCGAACCCATCACAATCCTGCCTGACGGAACCATTCCCCAGGTGGAGATTACGACACAAGGACTTAGCGGCAGACCCATTCCCGCAGCAGGCAGCTTTCCTGCCGCGATCTGCTGCAATCTGACCACCGGAAAGAAAATGAAGCTGGGATTGGGCGACCCCCAGACAAAACCCAGAGTTACGGAAGAAAATGGAGAAGTGTTCATTGCGGGCATAGCTTCGGGAACGGAGCTTGGCTATAAATACTTCCGCTTCTCTGGCGGGCAAGTTCTGAATATTCTGTGCCGTGGAAATGCAGAAGGAACATGGGAAGTGCGTACCCAATCGGAACGGTTGGGAGAGATACCGGTGCTTCCCAGCCGGGATTGGACGGAAGCAAAAGCAAGGATCCCATTCCCGCCGGGTGACCATATGCTGTGCCTTCGTTACCATGGAAAAGGGACTTTGGACGTAAAGACAATCGGATTTGTGAGCATGTAGAGGGTCTGACCGGAAACCGTCAACACGCCCAAACAGCGGGCCTTTTTACCTGCTTTTGGCCATATTCCCGTTTTCAGATAAGCCCTAAATCAAGGAGAACAGAATAATGGCGAGAAACAGTAAATTTTCAAAGAACACCCTGTTCTATCAGGTCTTTCACAGCCCTGAATTTTCAGATTATCAAGAAGCGTTTTATCCGTCCCGAATGATTCGCTCCCTTTTGCAGATATATCCTCTTCGAGCATCCCGATGGCTGCTCGGTCTGGATACAACGGTACTGGTGGACACGCTGAATTGCCTTTCCGACAGAATCCGGCAGAAAACGGAGTTCTATGTTCCGTTAGGCGAAAGTAGCGGCGTCTATCCGTTCGTAATTGGTGGAAGAAAGCCCTTCGTTCTGCTGATTCCGGGCGGTGCATATGCGGAGGTTTGCCCCCTGAACGAGGGGTTCATGATGGCTTTGGCGCTTAACCGGATGGGATGGAATGCCTTTGTCTGCAAGTATCGGGTCGGGAAAGAGGCGCATTTCCCCAACCCGCAGGACGATGTGGCGGACTGCCTGCAAAGGATTTTTCAGAATGCAGCGCAAATGGAAGTCAACACCGAGGACTATGCAGTCTGCGGCTTTTCGGCCGGTGGACATCTGGCGGCAAGCTGGGGAGCAAAGGCTCTGGGATACCGGAAATACGCCCTGCCGCGGCCTAAGACAATCATCCTGGCATATCCTGTCATTACCATGGGCAGGAAAACCCATAATCTCAGCAGGAAAAACCTGCTGGGAGACAGGCAGGACGACCCGGAGTACCAGCGGCTGTATTCCATAGAAAACCAGGTCGACGCAGAGTATCCGGATACATTTCTCTGGGCTTGCGAGGCTGACAAGTGCGTTCCCTTTGAGAATACACGCCTGATGGCAGAGGCGCTGAGGAAAAGCGGCTGCCGTGTGGAGGTGCGTTCCTACAAAGGAACGGCGCACGGCTGGGGGCTGGCGGCAGGTACGCCTGCAAATGGCTGGCTTACACAGGCGATCGACTTTTGGCAGTCGTGATTTTATACAGCAGAAAGGAGAAAAATATGGGATTTTCAAAGGATTTCCTCTGGGGTGCGGCGGCTGCCTCCGCCCAGATCGAGGGCGGCTGGAAAGATGGCGGCAGAACCCCCAGTATCTGGGATATGGCGACAAAAAAGCAGGTAAAGCACGGCGAAACTTGCCATACTGCCTGCGACCACTATCATCGCTGGAAAGAAGACGTGGCGCTGATGAAAGAAATGGGACTCAAATCCTACCGCTTTTCCATCAGCTGGTCCCGGGTGATTCCCGAGGAGGGCAAGGTGAACCCAGAAGGACTGAAGTTCTATTCCGATCTGGTGGACGAGCTGATTGCAAACGGCATCGAGCCGCTGGTGACGATTTTCCATTGGGATCTGCCCATGTGGGTCTACAAAAAAGGCGGCTGGCTGTCGGAGGGCATCGTCCCGCTGTTCCGGGAGTATACCAAGGTGGTGGTGGAAGCGCTGTCCGACCGGGTAAAATGGTGGATGACCATCAACGAGCCGGGCTGCTTCATCATGAACGGCTATATGCAGGGCGCCCATGCCCCCTTCAAGCATGATTATCTGGCGCTGTCTAGGCTGAGCCGGAACTGTATGCTTGCCCACGCCGCGTCGGTCAAAGCTATCCGGCAGTATGCAAAGCAGCCGGTGAAAGTCGGTATTGCATTTTCTACCGGCGCCTGGGTTCCGGAAAATGAAACGCCGGCAGAAATCGAAAAGGCAAGAAAGCTTAGCGTGGAGGAGGGCAACGGCCTCATGGGCAACCGCTGGTGGATGGATCCCATGCTGGCAGGCAAACCCGTCCGGGCTTACGGCATTTATGCCTCTCACGAAAGGGATATGGCGGAAATCGCACAGCCTTTGGATTTTATCGGCCTGAATATCTATACCTCCTTTAACTACGCCGACTGGGGCAGCAATCAGCGTCCCGCGCCCGGCACGCCCAGAAATGCCCTGGGCTGGGTCATTGACGAGCGGTGTATGTACTGGAACGTGCGCTTCATCTATGAAAGATACAAACTGCCCATTATGATTACGGAAAACGGCCTTGCCGCTCACGATATGGTCAGTCTGGACGGGAAAGTCCACGATCCCAAGCGCACCGATTTTATGAAGCGGTACTTAGGCCAGCTCAAGCGGGCGGCCAATGAGGGAATTCCCCTGTTGGGCTATCAGCACTGGTCCGTGATGGATAACTTTGAGTGGGCGGAGGGCTACGATCCCCGGTTCGGGCTTGTGTATGTGGATTTCACCACGGGAAAACGGATCATCAAGGATTCTGCCTGGGAGTACAAGCGCATCATTGAAACCAACGGAGCGAAGCTGTAACCATTTTGTGAGGAACTGACGTGACGCAAGTAAAGAGATACGACATTTTTGACATTCGCCTGCAAGCCAAAGCAGGAAAGCCATTTGATACCCCTTTGAAAGCGCACCTTGCCGCACCGGATGGAACAAGAATTACGGTATGGGGATTCTATGACGGCGGCGACAGGTTTCTTATTCGTTTTATGCCGGAGCAAGAGGGCAACTATACCTACGAAACCCTCAGCCCAGTGCCCGCTATGCATGGGATAACCGGTTCTTTCCAGTGCACTGGTGTGGACGGTCATGGCAAAGTAATGCCGGACGGATTGTACCTGAAGCACGCCGATGGGACCCGGCATTTCAGCGCAGGAACGACCTGCTATGCGTGGATCTATCAGCCGCAAGCCGTCCGGGCGGATACGATCGCCGAGCTTGAGAAGGGATACTTCAACAAGCTCCGGATGTGCGTATTTCCCAAGTGGTACCTTTACAACGAGGAACAGCCGGAGCTTTTCCCCCTTCGCCGGAGAACCGGGGCGCTTTGATTTTGATACGCCCAATGTAAAGCTGTTTCAGCGGCTGGACGAGGCTGTCGCCCGGCTGCGGGAACTGGAGATTCAGGCGGATATCATTCTGTTTCATCCCTATGATGCAGATAACTGGGGCTTTTCCCGCATGAGCAGGGTGCAGGACGAGAAGTATATCCGCTATGTGACGGCCCGGTTGGGCGCGTTCTCCAATGTCTGGTGGAGCGCTGCCAATGAGTACGACCTGTTTCGCAGCGGCTACAAAGCAAAGAAAAGCGGATGGCAGCGCATTTTACGCTGCATCCGCGAGAACGACCCATATTGACATATGCTGGGGATCCATCAGTGCCTGAAGCACTACGATCATCGGGATAAGAATCTGACGCATTGCTCGTTGCAGCGTACCGGAATGTATGTGTCAACGGAATTGACCGGCGAAATGCAGGCAAGGTACAAAAAGCCGGTAGTCTGGGACGAGATCAATTATGAGGGCGACATCAAGCCCACATTCGGCAACTGCACGCCGCAAGAGCTGGTACGTCACTTTGGGGAGGCAGCCGTGCGCGCCGGCTTCGCAGGGCACGGAGAAACATACACAGATCCGGACAACATCCTCTGGTGGGCAAAAGGCGGCAGACTGCACGGGGAAAGTCCTGCGCGGATCCGCTTTCTGAAAGAAATCATGGCGGACTACGGCAACCCAAGACTCACTTGCTGTCAAAGCGGAGAGCAGCTGCCAGTCGGAATGGAGAAAGACGAACCATTCGTCTGGTACTTCGGCAGCACCAAGAGCGCGGCGCAGGATATCGTGCTGCCCAGCCGCCACAGTTATCAGATAGAGATCGTCGATACATGGAGCATGGAGCGGCGGATCCTGGACGGGGAATATCAGGGCGTTTGCGAAGTGCCGTTGGAAGGGAAACCCTATATGGTGGTGTTTGCCCGAAAAATCCGCGCCACCCCGCTGCCGGAGAAATTCGATCCGGACTGCCTCCTGCGGGATCTCAGACATTATCCCGGCGGAAAAAATATCTACCGGCTGCTTACAAAAACGCCCCTTCTGGGCGGCAATACCTTTGTCCTGTATGATTCCCTTCGCCATTTGCAGACCATGGCAGGGGACGTTGTAACAGAGCTGATGATCGAGGAGCTTTGCGGTTATGCCAACGACGGAAAATTGCTGCACCATCTGTTCGGAATGCTGAAAAAGGAGTAATACCATGAAAATACAGATCGGCCGAAACGGAAAAACCATTCCTACCGATGATTCCTGGCAGTTTGGCATCGGCAATGACCACGCCTGCCAGATGCTCCGTGCGGACGTCTGCGAGCACGTCAAGCTGGCGCATGATGAGCTGGGGATCCGCTATATTCGCTTCCATGGAATTTTTGACGATGATCTGCTGGTGATCCAGCGGCTGACGGACTACTTTAACTTCGCGGCCATGCCATGGGCCGGGAAGGTTCAGGAGCTGAGCTTCCGGCAGATCGCCAACGTATTTGACAATGTGTTGAAGTGCGGCATGAAGCCCTTTGTGGAGCTGTCCTTCATGCCCAGCGCCATTGCGAAAGGGAAAAAAGTCGGCCTCCGCTACCGCAATCACATCGATATACCGAAGCATATGGCGCGCTGGTGCGATCTGGTCGAAAAATTCATCCGCTTTCTGCTGGAGCGATACGGAAAAGAGGAAGTGGAAAGCTGGTATTTTGAAGTATGGAACGAGCCGGATCTTCCGATCTTCTTCCACGGAAAGCAGCAGGACTATTTTGAGCTGTACGCCGCGACGGCCAGAACCATAAAAAAGGTAGACGCCGCGCTTCGAGTGGGCGGACCGTCCACGAGTGCCTGCCGGTGGGTGGGTGCGTTCAAGTCCTATTGTGAGAAAAACGACGTTCCCTTTGACTTTTTGACGACCCATCACTATCCCGGCGACGGCTTCGGCAATTCCTTTGGCGTAAAGGATGCCTTTAAGATGATGAAGATCACCCATGACAACGCGAAAAACGGCGTTGATCTGGGCGATACCCTGACGGAGTATTTCTTTAAGCCGGACATTTACAAGACGTGGACAAAGGGGATACTCCGCAAGCTGGACGAAACGGCCAGACAGAAGGCCGGGGATACGCCCCTGTTCATGACCGAATGGAACTCCATGGCCGTATACAGCGCGCCTGTCCACGATGAAAAATACTCTGCCGCATTCCTCGTGAAAAGCGTCATGGATCTGAAGGGCATTATGGACGCCTATATGTTCTGGTGCTGCTCGGATGTGTTTGAGGAGCTTTTCATTCTGGGCAAGCCCTTCCACGGAAGCTACGGCATCGTGAACAATGACGGTATTCCCAAGCCGAACTTCTGGGGATTCAAGCTGCTGAGCCAGCTGTATCCCGAACGGCTAGATCTGCCCGTTACCAACGATGCCGTGGAGTATTCTGTGTTTGTGGACGGGGAGAAAACCCAGATCCTCCTGTATGCGCAGGACTTCGACTATGCGAAGCATGACACCACCGAATTGGAGATCACGATCAATACATCTGCCCGTTCCGTAACAAAACAGGTCATCGATGACAACCATTGCAATCCCAAGGCCGAGTGGCTGAAGCTGGGAAAGCCCGACCTGCTTACGCCTGCACAGGTAAAGATGATCAAAGAGAGTACCAGACTCGTATCCGAGCCGCAAGCATTTACCGCAGAAAACGGCAATACAACGATTCGCCTCTCTGTCCAGACCAACGACGTTGTGCTGCTGACGCTGGAATAAAAATCAGGAGGCCAAAATGCTTTATATCGGTATTGACTTGGGGACATCCGCCTGCAAGCTGCTGCTTGTCGCGGAGGACGGCTCGATTTTGAATACTGTCACGAAGGAGTATCCCTTGATCTTCCCGCATCCTGGCTGGTCGGAGCAGAAGCCCGAGGATTGGTGGGATGCGGTCGTGACCGGCGTTCCGGAGCTGCTGCACGGCTTTGATGCAAATGAGGTAGCAGGTATCGGCGCAGGCGGCCAGATGCATGGTCTTGTTGCGCTGAATCAGGTGGATCACGTCATCCGCCCGGCGATTTTGTGGAATGACGGCCGTACCTTCAAGGAGGTCAACTATCTCAACAATACCATCGGCAAGGACAAGCTCTCGAGACTGACGGCGAACATCGCCTTCGCGGGCTTTACCGCACCGAAGCTCCTCTGGATGCGCGAAAACGAGCCGGAGAACTTCGGGAGAATCGCAAAGATCATGCTCCCGAAGGACTATCTGACCTATAAGCTCACCGGCGTCCATGCCTGTGATTATTCCGACGCCTCCGGCATGCTGCTGCTCGACGTACAGCACAAGCGCTGGTCGAAGGAAATGCTGGACATCTGCGGCGTTTCCGAATCGCAGATGCCGAGGCTCTTTGAGAGCTTCGAGGTCGTCGGCACGCTGACAAAAGAGGCGGCACGGACACTTGGCCTTCCGGAATCGGTCAAGGTCGTGGCGGGCGCAGGTGACAACGCCGCGGCGGCGGTCGGCACCGGCACGGTTGGCGCGGGCGGCTGCAACATCAGCTTGGGCACGTCCGGCACGATCTTCATCTCGTCCGACAAATTCGGCGTCGACCCCAACAACGCCCTGCACGCCTTTGCCCACGCCGACGGCGGCTATCACCTGATGGGCTGCATGCTCTCTGCCGCGAGCTGCAACAAGTGGCTGTGCGAAGAAATTCTGAAGACCTCCGATTTCGCGGGCGAACAGGCGGATATCACCGACGAAAAGCTCGGCGAAAATCACGTCTATTTCCTGCCGTACCTCATGGGCGAGTGCAGCCCCATCAACGATACGAACGCCCGCGGCACCTTCACCGGCATGACGATGGACACCAGCCGGGCAGACCTCGTGCAGGCTGTCCTCGAGGGTGTGGCGTTCGCCATCCGCAACTCGTTTGAGGTCGCGAAGTCCCTTGGCATTGCCATCCCGCGCTCGAACGTCTGCGGCGGCGGCGCGAAGAGCCCCCTGTGGCGCAGGATCTTCGCCAACGTCCTCGGCATCCCCCTCGACATGGTCAAGACCGAGCAGGGCCCCGGCTACGGCGCGGCGATGCTCGCGATGGTCGGCTGCGGCAAGTTCGCCTCTGTGCAGGAGGCCGCCGACGCCCTCGTCGAGACCGCGTCCACGACCGAACCGGCCGCCGCCCTGACGGCCAAATACGAAGCCCGCTACCAGAACTTTAAAAAGCTCTACCCCGCGCTGAAGGGTTTCTTCGCCGCGACGGTATAAGGAGGAACTATGAAAATTTATTCCGTTTCCGATCCGGAGTTTCGGCCCTACGGCAAGGTCCTGACTGGGTATGACACATCTGCGCTCGTCGCAGCCATGCAGACCGTCCCCATGCCCGAGCGCGGCACGGCCTACGAACCGGCCATCGAAGCGCTCGAGACCTGCGGCATCTTTGACGCGATGCAGAATCGGGCCTATGGCGGTCTGCCCATCCAGATCGGCATGTGCTGGGGCTATAACACGAAGCTCAACTGCCTTGAGTACCACCGGGACAGTGAGATCAACGTCGGCGAGCAGGATTTTATTCTCCTGCTTGCAAAAGAAGACGAGATCGAAGACGGCCAGCTCGACACCGCGAAGGTCAAGGCCTTCCGCGTCCCGGCGGGCACGGCCGTCGAGGTCTACGGCACGACGCTCCACTACGCACCCTGCCAGACCGCAAAGACCGGCTTCCGCGTCGCCGTCGTCCTGCCGAAGGGCACGAACACGGAAAAGCCCGCATTCGAGCCGCAGAGCGAAGAAGATACATGGATGACCGCCCGCAACAAGTGGCTGCTGGCGCATCCGGAATCCAGTGAAGCAAAGTCCGGCGCACACATCGGCCTGACCGGTAAAAACATCGATATTTCTGAAGATTGATCAGGAGGTACAGATCATGTTTGAAAACATCCCCAATGTAAAGCTCGGCCTCATTGCCGTCTCCCGTGATTGCTTCCCGCGCACGCTCTCCGAAATGCGCCGCGCGAACATCGCCAAGGCTTGTGAGGGCGGCGTGTACGAATGTCCCGTCACCGTCGAGAACGAAGCCGACATGCTCAAGGCCGTCGCCGATGTCAAGGCCGCGGACTGCAATGCCCTCGTCGTCTTTCTCGGCAACTTCGGCCCCGAGACTCCGGAGACCCTCATCGCCAGGTATTTTGACGGTCCGTGCATGTTCGTGGCTGCCGCCGAGGGCGACGGCGACCTCATCAACGGCCGCGGCGACGCCTACTGCGGCATGCTGAACTGTTCGTATAACCTCGGCATGCGCCACCTCAAGGGCTACATCCCCGAATACCCGATCGGCACGGCTGCCGATATCGCAAAGATGATCGCGGACTTTATCCCCATTGCCCGCGCCGTCATCGGCGTCAAAAACCTCAAGATCATCACCTTCGGCCCGCGCCCGCAGGACTTCTTCGCCTGCAGCGCGCCCATCAAGGGCCTGTATGAGCTCGGCGTGGAGATCGAGGAAAACTCCGAACTCGACCTGCTCGTCTCCTACAAGGCACACGCGGGCGACGCGCGTATTCCCGCCGTTTGTGAGGATATGAAGAAGGAGATGGGCGAGGGCAAATACTACGCCGATATGCTCGAACGCATGGCGCAGTTTGGGCTGACGCTTCTGGACTGGGAAGAAGGCCACAAGGGCGCGCGCAAATACGTCGCCTTCGCCGATAAGTGCTGGCCCGCGTTCCCGGAGCAGTTCGGCTTCGAGCCGTGCTATGTGAACTCCCGCCTTGCCTCCCGCGGCATTCCCGTGGCCTGCGAGGTCGATATCTACGGCGCACTGTCGGAGTACATCGGCGCGTGCATCTCACACGATGCAGTCACGCTTCTCGATATCAACAACTCTGTCCCGGCCAGCCTGTTTGAAGCTGAAATCAAGGGCAAGTTTGACTATACGCTGACTGATACCTTCATGGGCTTCCACTGCGGCAATACGCCGTCCTGCAAGCTCTGCGCTGACCGCGCGGTCAAGTATCAGCTCATCCAGCACCGTCTGCTCGAACCGGCAGGCTCCGAGCCCGACTTCACGCGCGGCACACTCGAGGCAGATATTGCGGCAAGCGATATTACGTTCTATCGCCTCCAGTGCGATTCCGACGGTGTGCTTCGCAGCTACATTGCAGAGGGTGAAATTCTGCCGGTACATACGGGCAGCTTCGGCGGCATCGGCATCTTCGCCATCCCGGAGATGGGCCGCTTCTACCGTCATGTGCTCATCCAGAAGCGCTACCCGCACCACGGTGCGGTCGCCTTCGGCCACTACGGCAAGCTCCTGTTCGAGGTCTTCAAGTTCCTCGGCGTGGGCGATATCGCCTACAACCAGCCGAAGTTCCTCCCGTATCCCACGGAAAATCCGTTCGCATGATGAAACAGATCGAGTTAAAAGGCCTTGCGTTTTTGGGATGCGGAGGTTTTTGCAAGCGCCAAGTCTGTGGCCTTACAGGTGGATGCCGCTGAGTGCGCAGGCTTTGATGTGGTCATTTCGTGCACGAAATGACCTAGGAGGAAATTGCAGGCGAATATGAAAAAGAGACTGGCAATGTGATCGTCGAGGCGTTCCATGGCAAAGACCCGGCGGCAATTCCCGCCGTCCTCGTTCACAGCCATGGCCCGTTCGCCTGGGGCAAGGATGCACACGAGGCGGTTCATAACTCCGTTGTTCTGGAAGAAGTTGCGCTTATGAACTTCCATTCGCTCCAACTCAACCCCGCGCAGACACGTATGCAGCAGGAGCTGCTGGATAAGCATTACCTCCGCAACCACGGAAAAAATGCGTATTATGGGCAAGCATGATTTGAAGAGTAAATGCAACAATCAATATTTTGTTTTTTCGCCTGCTGGTTGGGTTCATCCTGTATCGGGGGGATTAGCATGGCGGCAGTCAGCAAGGAGCTTGCGTCCTTACTGATTCGTTTGGTTATGATAAAAACTATGCCTATGCAAGTTAGATGAATGTATTGCCTGTATTACGCTCGTTCCTGCTGCCGGCGTTTGCTGTGGTGCTTTGCGAAGTAGGATGTAGGCAGAGCCTTTGCAGATACCAAAAGTTAATTATCAGCCTGTGAAAACAGTAGAGAATTTGATTCTCTGCTGTTTTCGGGGTTTTATAGGACTGTGATGTGCAACTTGAAATTTTTTCATTATAATTTAATGTACTGCAATATTCTACGGTCATAGATTATTAAAATATACGGCCAGCAAAAGTAGAATACTACCATCACATGATGGGGGTACTCTATGGAACTTGACTACAGAGCTATTGGAAAACGCATCAAAATTGCGAGGATTCAGGCAAATCTGAAGCAGGAAAAGCTGGCGGAAATAATTAACGTATCCCCGACCCATTTAAGCAACATTGAAACCGGCACAACCCATGTCAGTCTTCAGGCTCTTGTCCGAATCGCCAACGCACTCTCTGTGTCAACTGATGACCTTCTATGTGATAACGTCTTAAAAGCAAAACCGCAGTTTGAAGAAGATATTGCTCGTGTATTAGCAGACTGCGATGATTATGAGATTCGTATAATAGCAGACATAGCAAAGTCAGTAAAAGACACTCTTCGCAGAGATGCAAGGTTGCGGACAAAGACAAACTAACTTCTCAGGCAAATGTCTGGTGCTTCCTGATGGACTGCTCGGTTGTGAAAACCGGGCAGTTTTTTGATTATCAGAGAGGAGCGCAGCCATGAGCAGTACAGAGAACAACAATCGCGCAGCGTCCCATGACTTCCAGACAGCACTCCGACTGCTGGAAGAACGGCTGCGCAGCTTAGAGGATTCGGAAGATATTATCAATGGCCTCCTGCAAGGCGCAGCGGAGTTTTACGGTGCGGCCAGAGCTTCCGTTGTAGAAGCGGATTGGGTCTTGAAAATCGGCTTGCTCACCTATGAATGGTGTGCAGAGGGGGTGGAGCATCAAAAGGACATGCTCCAGTATCTTGCCGTAGAAGGCTTTCCGCGCTGGTGTGATTTTTTATCGCTGAACCGGCCTGTTGTCATACCGGATATGGAGGCAATCAAGGACACATACCCGGATGAATATCAATTCTTTCAGCGGTACGATGTGCAATCCATATTGGCACCAAGCGCATCAATCAGGGGTATATCGCGGTAGACGACCCGACGCGCTTTCAGGACGATCCGACATTCCTGTTCATCATCTCCTATGCGGTTGTTGTGGAGCTGAACGAGATCAAGCTGAGCCAGTCCATTGCCGCGGCACAGCGGGCGTCGAAATACAGCGACCGCGATGTCTATGTGAACTGCCTTGGGGATTTGGAAATCAGGAACGCGAAGGGAACGCTTACGGAAGAAGACATTTCTTCTGATCTTTGCTTGAATCTCTTCGCGCTTATCATCACAAACGCGAAGTGCCCGCTGAAAGCAAACCGTCTGGCTGAAGAACTTTGGCCGGAAGACGTTATAGACAATCCATACCGCACTGTCAGCAATATTGCCTACCGGCTCCGGCGCATATTGAGCATTATCGGTCTGGAAGACTTAATTGTTGGGTGTCATGGCGCATTTGTCATTAACCCGAAGTACACGGTCTATACCGACTTTGACCGATTTGATGACACCTGCAATCGCCTGAAAGCAGAGACAAATCCAAGAGCGCAGCATGACCTGTATCGGAGTGCAGTTGCACTATACCGCGGCGACCTCTTTTCTAAAATCTCCTATCAGCATTGGCTGATGCCTAAAACGGCATATTATCACAACATCTTTCTTCGGATTATCAAGTGTTACATTGAGCGCAAGATGGAACAGGGCGATTATTGTGCGGCACACCGTGCGGTAGTCGATGCGATGAGCCTTGATCCTTATGACAGTGAACTAAACACTGACATGATTCTCATTATGTACCATAGAGGCGGTGCAGAACTGGCAAAGAGTTTCCTGCAAACTGCGAAAGCCTACATGAGCGAAGAACAGATCGCATCTGTGCAGCAATTATGGGAGAGGACATAAAGCACCCGTGCGGCTTCCGTGCGGCGCTGGTGAGGGTGCTCGTGCGGCTTTTTTGCGGCAAAACTGCTGCAAAAATAAGGCTGAAATAAGGCTCTGGCTGAGATTACCCGTCTGATATGATCCTGTTACCGGCTGAATAAGCCGGAATGGAACCGGACGGGTGATCTTTATGGGCGGCTGTATGCCGACAGGGGCGCGACTCCTGCCGGGACTCTTGTTTTCATTTTTACGGAGCACGGTTGTAAGCGTCCCGTATGCCCTGCGGCCTCTTCCGGACGCGCCGCCTCACCACAATCTCATATCGCCCCATTCTGCCCGCAGCAATCATGCTGCGGGCTTTTCTGCGTCTTTAGAGCTTCATTGCCGTTCTCCACCTCCGCGAATTTGAAATTCCCACATTTCAAATTCACGGAGGTTTTTTATGTATTACAACACGAAGGCCAGCGGAGCGCGGATTCGTGAGCTGCGTCTGGCGAAAAAGCTCGACCAGATAGAATTGGCCGAACTTCTGAATGTCTCCCACGGCTACATCAGCCGCATTGAATCCGGTAAAAGGGGCTGCTCTGTCGATCTGATGATTCAGATTTCTGAGATATTTGGGACATCTCTGGATTACCTGATTCTGGGCAAGTGCCACGACGTTCTGGATGCTGCCCATCTGAAAGAAAACATACAGCATCTGATTGGAGATTTGGAGGACTTCAGAGCCAAGTTATAGTCCGTGTTCCCATTGGTGTTAGTGATGTTCCCAATGGTACGTTCCATTCAGAGTACAGATTTCTTAAAATAGAATCACAGCGAAAGCTGACTGTTCCTTGAAAAGTTCATAGTCATTCATCAGGTACATTCCTGCATATGTGCGAGAGCACAAGCCAGCACAGCGGTGCGCCACGACCTTCACGAGCGCGGACAACATTCAATCAGCGCAGCTTTCGTGAACGAGCGATAAAACCGACTGCAAAAATCGGGTGGTTCCCGATCCGGCCATGACAGTATGCAGGGCTAACGATACTTCTGTCCAGCCACAGCTTCTTCACGCAATGGGGGCAGCTCGGAGCGATCCTCGGAGGGGTTCAAGTCCCATGGAGCGGTGCAACCAGCCGCCGCCTGATGATTTCCCACGGCTCTGGGGTGTCGAGGACAAATTAGGGCTGTACATACCAAAACAGAAAGGAGTCCTTGCCCTTGAAGGAGAACTTGACATATCGCCGCGGCGATATCTATCTGGCGAACTTAAATCCCTATTTTGGCTCAGAACAGGGCGGCACGCGCCCTGTTCTTCTGCTGCAAAACAACACCGGCAACTTCTATTGCCCAACCCTCATTGTAGCCCCTCTGACAGCCCGCAGAGGCAAGAAACCGCATCAGCCTACACATTATCTGCTGAACTCTGTAAAGGGCATGGACGGTGCATCTGTCGTTCTTCTGGAGCAGATCAAAACCATCGACAAGCGCCGCGTGGTGCGCTATATTGGGCGTGTCAGCCGCGAACAGATGGACGGTGTAAACGAAGCCCTTCAAATCAGCCTGGGACTCTATATCCCGGAAGAAATGGAGGCTCCGTAATGAAGTCCACGCTGCCGGTTATCCCGGATTCATACATTCCTCTATCCAGTCATAACCATGAAATAACCCAAGCAAGGAGGTATGGCATGGACGCATATACGGCATCCAACATGGATATTCGCGCCGTTGACCCTGCGGCGCTGGTGGATATCCGCGATGTGAAGGTCAACACAGCGCTTCCCAAGCGGGAGCGTATTCTGGATTTCATCCGTCAGATTGGGAATCCCTACTGCTACCGGCACGGAAAATATGTAGTCAGAGTCAGCTTTGCCGATACGGATATTTCGTTGGAGGACAGGCTGGAAGCATATATCCGCACAAAAGGATGAGTCCCCGCGACATCCTCGACAGTTATGTGCTATGCAAGTACAATTTTGGAGGAAAGGAGCTGGCAATATGCAAAACAACAAGGAAACAAAAATCTGGAACGCCACGCTTTACCTCCGACTGTCGAGGGACGACGGGGATAAAGAGGAGTCCAACAGCATCACCGGGCAGCGGGAGCTGCTGCGGAATTTCCTCCGAACCCGCCCGGAGCTTCGGGAATACGCCGTCAGGATCGACGACGGCTTCACAGGTTCCAATTTTGATCGTCCGAGCTTCAAGAAGATGCTGGAGGACGTAAAGTCAGGGCGCACCAAAGGGAATCATACAAAGTATGTCCCGAAAGGCAACGTGTTTGGATAACGCGGTTGCGGAGAACTTCTTTTCACTGTTAAAGATGGAACTCATTTGCATACAGGACTTTGAAACAATAGAGAATTTGGCCGACAGGATTGGGGCATATATCCAATACTACAATGAAAAACGGATCAAATTGCGACTGAATTCGGAGATGCAGGATAACGCCGGTTACAATGACAGCCTGATCGGCGATGCCTATGCGGACGAGGATGACGCCGCGACGGAATGGGGCTTTTCGTACCATTATGCGGTTCGCGTGCCGAAGCTCCTGTCCGACAGCGAGGATGCCAAGGCGCTGAACGCGGAGTTGATGGCGCTTTATGGTAGCGAAGCCATGCGGCCGCCTGAGTCAGATAGCATCAAATACGCCATTGGCTGGGAGAGTCACTGGGACGGGAGCATTCTGAGTCTGGAAATGACGGCAGCCCAGCCGGACGGTGAAACGCATCATGATATCTATTATTTTGATTTTGCGGCGGGAAAACGTCTTTCCGGCGAGGATGTGCTTGCGCGGATGGGGCTTTTGCGGGAGAAGCTGGAACCGGCGTTCCTCTGCGCCGCCATGCGGGAACACGATAGCATGATGCAGGCGCAGGATATGGAATTTACCAGCGGCCTGATCGCGGATACACTGGCTCTGCGTGCGCAGTCCGCACTGGCGGTGCAGGACGCAGCGCTGCCCTTCTACCCAAACGGCGACGGCACGCTGACGGTGTATCTCATACTGAACTCCAATTAAAATCTTTAAAAAAGATTTAATGCTTATCGACTTAACTCAGCACGCTACAAGATGTAGCGACAGCTCTG
>OJPH01000411.1_pt1 | contig 30142 bp, 22 predicted proteins | sample 1598481 | NCBI WGS metagenome assembly OJPH01 (sample SAMN03922482, study PRJEB24848) | human gut metagenome | isolation source: stool sample | host: Homo sapiens | place: Germany | collected 2011-05 | reverse complement strand
TTATGCCCTTGAAGGGCAAGTGCATACCACGCGTTCAACGCGTGGTTTTGATTATGAATTAATGATAGCGTAAAAAAGGAAAAATGTTTTCTATAGAAGGTTCAGCTGTAACGGAAGGAACTTACACAATAGATGAACTGATAAAAATCAGAACAAAGAATCAGTAAAGGAAGCAATGCTTCTGCAAGCTGTGATAAACGCAAAAAGTAAATATTACGGGAAAAGTCAAGTGTAACGCTTGGCTTTTTCTTTTGTTTGTGGTAAAATATAAGCGGCAAGTCTAAACTAACTAATATTGAGGTGGCACAATTGGAGATATTTCTGATACTGATGATACCGCTTATGGGAACAACGCTCGGCTCGCTTATGGTGTTCCTTATGCGTGATAAGGTGAGGGCGGGGACGGAGAAGCTGTTGCTTGGGTTTGCATCGGGAGTTATGATAGCGGCTTCGGTATGGTCGCTTCTGATACCGTCAATGGAACTGTCCGAGCAGAGTTACGGGAAAATGAACTGGGTGCCTGCTGTGGTCGGCTTTGCGGCGGGGATACTGTTCCTGCTCGGGATAGACAGCCTTGTGCCGCACCTGCATCTTGACAGCGATAAGCCTGAGGGCGTGCGCTCGGGGCTTTCAAAAACTACTATGATGCTTCTTGCGGTGACTATCCATAATGTGCCGGAGGGAATGGCTGTCGGTGCGGCTGTAGCCGGTTCAACCGGTACGGGCGGCGACAGCGTTACTATTGCAAGCACATTTGCACTGGCACTGGGTATCGCAATACAGAACTTCCCCGAAGGAGCAGTGGTTTCAATGCCGCTTAAAAGTGAGGGAATGAAAAAGGGAAAAGCGTTTGTGATGGGAGTGCTGTCGGGCGTTGTCGAGCCGATAGGTGCGGCGGTGATGATACTGCTCGCTTCATTCATCGCTCCGCTTTTGCCGTATATGCTGTCGTTTGCGGCAGGGGCTATGATGTATGTTGTGATAGAAGAGCTTATACCTGAGGCACAGGGCGGAGAGCATAGCAACATAGGAACGATAGGTGCGGCAGCAGGGTTTGTTGTTATGATGGTGCTTGATTGTACGTTGGGGTGAGAAGATGCCCGTCCGTTGAGGGCGGGCATCGGTTATAAACGGGTTATTTTCTTCCTATAATCTTCAGGTAAATTCCCGATGTTATTTTATAGGCGAAAATGTAGAACAGGGCAAATACGGCAAAGCATATCACGTTTGCGATAAGAAGAAGTGTGCTGTCGGCAAAGCCGAACATTTTAACTGCTTTGAGTATTATCGGAAAGGCGAATGTAAGGTGTATGTCTGCAAAGATAAGAGGAGCGAAGAACACGGTCAGCACCTGTGAGTTTATGCTCTTCTTTATTTCCTTTTCCGTCATTCCGACGCTTCTCATCGTTGCAAAGCGTTCTCTGTCCTCGTAGCCCTCCGAAACCTGCTTATAGTAGATAATAAGCACGGTGGCAAAGATAAAGACAAGTCCTAAGAATATTCCGAGAAAGAGAAGTCCGCCGTAGGTCGCTATTATCACATCAAGGTTTTCGGTTCTGCTTTCGGCGAAGGGGAAGATATTCTCCATATTCCGTGAGCTTTTTGCCAGAATGTCAGTGAGGCTGTCACACAGGGCTTGCTTGTCGGCGTTGCTTCCGTCAACGTCAAAGCCGAAATAATGCTTTAACCACGATGCGTTTTCGCCGTAAGCCTGACGGTTCAGCAGGAATATATCGTAAAGTGCGTTATTATCGGGGAGAATAACGAAAAACACGCTGTAAACCGTTTCGCCGTAGGAAATATTTTTCGGCATAGGAACTGCCCGTGACTTATATTTCTTGCCGTTTAATGTTATTTCGCCGTCGGTGATGTCGGAGCCTGCCGTCAGTATTTCGCCGTCGGAGAGCGTTTCGTTCCTGCCGCTCGTTTTGTTGTAGTCTTCGAGCGTGATGAAGAAAAAGTCCTTTATTTCAGATTGGCTTACATCTGCGGAATCTGTCGCAGGGGCTAAGTGTATAGTATTATCTGAAAAATAACCGCCGACTTCAAGATAATCATACGAAAGAGCGTTTACGGGTGTATAATCATTGCTTTTTGCCGTGTCAAGCGCTGTGCCACACAGGTCGGAAATATTGCGTATCGTCTTATCTTCAAAGCTGTTGTAAGTGAGCGTTACCGAGATGTCACGGCTGCGGACAAACGTGCTTGTCTGAATCCCCGAAAAAAGACTTATCGTGGACGAAAGCATTACAAGCACCATAGTCGAAAGAATGCAGACAGAAGCAAGTCCTGCGCCGTTTCTTTTCATACGGTATGTCATTCCGGAAACGGATACAAAGTGATTCGCTTTGTAGTAATATTTTTTGTTTTTCATCAGAAGTCGGCAAAGTGCGACCGAGCCGCTGACAAAGAGCATATAAGTGCCGATTATTACAAGAAGCACCGCAAGGAAGAAATTCCCGACAATTTCAATGCCCGCCTGTGTTGTGATGGCAATATAATAAGCGATTGCAAGCAGTATCAGGCCGACTAAGGCAAATACGAAATTTGCCCGTGGCGGTTTTTCGCCCTGCTTTTCGCTGTGAAGCAGATTGATTGCGCTTAGTCTGCCTATGCGGACAAAGGCACTCAGCAGAAGAACTATCGTAATGGCTGTGAATACTGTGGCGGTGATAGCTATTGCGCCTACATCGACAGACAGATTGCCGGTAGGTTCATTGCCGAGAAGCCTGAACAGGCAAAGCTCCGCAAGACGTGACAGGAGTATTCCTGCGGCAAGTCCGCAAAGAAGCGATATAATAAGCGTGAAAAGGCTTTCGCAAAGGAGTATGCGTGCTATGTTACGTTTGTTCATTCCGAGAATATTGTATAAGCCGAACTCTTTGCCACGGTTTTTGATAAGCACAAAGTAGCTGTAGAAAAGAAAAATCAAGGAGAAAATGCCGATTACGATTATTCCGAGCCAAAGACACCACTGTGCGTAAACGCCTCTGTTTGTGTTTGCGATGTTTTCGCTTCTTGCAAGGTATGCCGTAATGTACATCATCATCACCATTGCAACAAAGGTCAGGATATACGGCAGATAAAGCCGTTTGTTTTTCTTCATGCCGTTCACGGCGAGTTTCGGGTAGAACAGTGTTTTCATCTGCGGTCACCGCCTGCCACAAGCACCGTCAGCGTATCGTTTATCTTTGCATAGAATTCTTCCGCTCCGGAAATGCCCTTATATATCTGGTGGTAAACCTCGCCGTCCTTTATGAAAAGCACCCGTGAGGCACTGCTTGCCGCCTTTACCGAATGTGTTACCATAAGGATAGTCTGACCGTCACGGTTTATTTCACCGAACAGGTTGAGAAGTTCCTCCGACGCTTTTGAATCAAGTGCGCCTGTAGGCTCGTCCGCAAGCAGAATGTCGGGGTTTGTTATAAGCGCACGGGCGACAGCGGTACGTTGCTTCTGACCGCCCGATATTTCATAAGGGTATCTGTCGAGCAGGTCGCTTATACCGAGCTTTGCGGCAAGAGGGAGAAGCCTTGAGTTCATCTCATCGTAGCTTTTGCCCATAAGCACGAGCGGCAGAAAAATATTGTCACGCACGGAGAATGTATCGAGCAGGTTGAAGTCCTGAAATACAAATCCGAGATGCTCACGTCTGAAAAGCGCAGAGTCGCTGTCCTTTATCTTTGTTATGTCAACTCCCGACAGCATTACAACACCTGCGGTTGCCTTGTCGAGCGTTGCGAGGATGTTGAGCAGGGTAGTCTTGCCTGAGCCGCTTTCGCCCATAATAGCGATATATTCGCCCTTTGCGGCAGAGAAGCTGACATTTCGCAGTGCGACATTCGGCTTTGCGCCGAGCCGCTGTGTGTAGACCTTTTTAAGTCCCGTTACTTCAAGTAAATTCATATTGTACCTCCTTTAAGCTATGACAATATTATAGCTGAAATAACGGAAGAGCGCCATTTATCCGTCTTACGATAAGTGCGTCCGTCTTACATTTTTGTAACATTGCAATTACTCGTGTCTTATTTTGCTTTCCGTAAGGTCAAGCATAAAGGCAGAGCCTTTTCCAAGCTCGGACACGGCGGTAAGAGTAATGCCGAGCATATCGGTAATACAGCGGCAAAGATAAAGCCCTATACCGCTTGCCTTCATATCATATCTGCCGTTAAGTCCTGTGTAGCCGTTGTCGAAAATTCTCGGCAGGTCGGCAGGGTCTATGCCTATTCCCGTGTCGGCAATGCAGAGAATCTTTCTGTCGGTGTCGGGCTTCATATAAATTGATACCGAGCCTTTAGCGGTGTATTTTATCGCATTTGAGAGAAGCTGTTCAATAATGAAGGACAGCCATTTTTCATCGGTGAGAACACCAGTGTCAAGCTCCTTGTAATCAAGGCTCAGCTTCTTTCCGATAAACTGCGTGGAGAATTTACGAACCGACTTTTTTACTATATCATCAAGGCTGTAATGCTTTATCACAAGGTCGTTGCCGGAACTTTCAAGCCGGACATAGCACAGAGCCATATCGACATACTGCTCAATCTTCATAAGCTCGTCGGACAGCCTGCGGTTACTTTCGCTGTCTTCCGACTGGAGTATAAGTCGCATTGCGGAGATAGGCGTTTTTATCTGATGTACCCACATAGTGTAATATTCGTTTGTCGCTTGCAGGCTGTTTGCGGATTTTTCCTTAAGGGAAATACAGTAATCGCTGAGTATGTTTATCAGCCTGCCGTAATCCTTGTCATCTGCCGATACCGCTTTCGGAAGATTGTCGGCACTCACGGTTATCTCGTTTGCAAGACGGGTGAGGATATTATGCTTTCTGTACGCTTTTATAAAAGTGACCGCACCGATAGCCGTAACAGCGGCAAGCGACAGCAAAAGCGCATACAGCACAGGCTCTGAGGGCAGGTCATAAAGCGACAGCACCACAGCGAAAATTACAGCCGCAATAATAATGCAGACAAGCGTTATTATGCGGCTCCTGATAAAGTCAAGAAAGAATTTCATACTATCATATACCCCATTCCGACCTTGGTTGTGATGTAGTTTTCAAGTCCTATGTTTTCGAGTTTTTTGCGAAGCCTGCTGACATTTACCGTAAGGGTGTTCTCGTCAATAAAGCAATCGGTTTCCCACAATCTCTGCATAAGCGTATCACGGGAAATTATCCTGCCTGCGTTTTCCATAAGAGTGCGGAGTATGCGAAGCTCGTTCTTTGTAAGCTCAACCTTTTTATCGCCGTTTGTAACTACCGCCGATGAAATATCAAGTATAACACTGCCGTGGGATATAAGGTCGCTGTTGCCCGAAAAGGAGTAGGCACGGCGAAGCACTGCGTTTATCTTTGCGGTCAGCACCGAAAGATCGAACGGCTTTGCTATAAAATCATCTCCGCCCATATTCATAGCCATAACTACGTTCATATTGTCCGAGGCGGAGGAGAGAAAGATGACCGGTACTTTTGACAGCTTTCTTATCTCGCCGCACCAGTAGTAGCCGTCATAGAACGGTAGCTTTATATCAAGCAGTACAAGCTGAGGGTCGAAAGCGGCAAACTCCGCAGTGATATTGTGAAAATCCTTTGCACACTCTACTTTATAATCCCAGCCCTCAAGGTGCTTTTTCAGCGTCTGCGCTATCGTGGGGTCGTCTTCAATGATGAAAATTCTGTACATAGTCAAATTTCTGCCATTCTTATAATAAGTTCGTTGAACCGCTTTGCAAATATCGGAGGAATGTTATGAGCGGCTTTGTCCCATATCTCGTATCTGCAGTTTTTATTCATAGCGGCAAGTCCTTTTACGCTGTCGTGTACTTCTGTCTGTTCCTTACTGCCTGCAAGGGCAATCATCGGGAAGTCTGCGTTTTCTAAGCCGCTTATTGTTTCAAGCGTTATTCCGTTGTCAACGGAGCTTCTTACGGTTTCGATACGCACATTCTGCATCTGTGCGACAAATTCTTTTCTTTGCTCTTTGGGCAGTCCGTTTATAAATCCGATGAAACCGCATAATCGTTTGTTCTTGAATGACGCAAACTGCTTTTCGTTCATAGCCATAACCTTTGAGAGCATCGGCTCTTTCTTGATAAGCCACGGACTAACTATTATCGCAGAAGTAAAATACTGCGGATATTCCGCACACAGCTTAACGCTAAGCTGAGCGCCGAGCGAAAAGCCGACAAGCGTTACCTTTTTGCCGATTTCGGATATGAAACTTGCAAGCTGTTTTACTGCCGTTTCGGTATCGAAAATCTCATCTGCGGCATCTCCGTAGCCCATGATATGAGGAATAATAAGATGATATTTTTCGGCAAGCGGATATTGCCTGCCGAAGCTGTGGACAAAGTTTGCCCCGTGCAGAAAGATGATCGTCTTATCGTTTTCTTTGCCGTATTCATAATAGTGCATACATTTTCCTCCGTAATTTTTCTTGTTGCTGTAATTATAGCACGGGTGAGGGGGATAGTCAAACAGCAGAAACATAGAATTTACTTGAACGTTTGACTTTTTGGAGTAGAGTTGTTATAATAAGTTAACGGCTAAATGTATTTGCTTTACAGCAATATAAGGAAATGAGGCGATTATATGTGCAATGTTTCAAAATACACAAAGGTATATGAAGATTTTAAAAATCTGCATTCCGATGATTTTTTACAGCTTATAACAGAAGCTGAAACACAGGAAGAAAAGAATTTCTTTGAAACTGTCTGGAACTATTTGCTACAGGAAAAACAGAAAAAGGTTATTGAAAGGAATCTTTTCTGATGAAAAAATATATCGTTATTGCCGGTGTAAATGGTGCAGGAAAGTCAACTTTATATCAAACTCTCGATTACTTGAAAATATACGACAGAGTAAACACTGATGAGATAGTAAGAGAGTTTGGCAGATGGGATAATCCTGCTGATTCAATTAAGGCGGGAAAGATAGCTGCGAAAAAAATTAAAAACAATATTGAAGAAGGCGTATCTTTTAATCAAGAAACAACATTATGCGGAAACAGCATAATAAGTAATATACTCAAAGCTAAAGAAAAAGGCTTTATAATTGAATTACATTATGTCGGGGTTGAGTCACCGGAAATTGCTAAAAATCGTATTGCGCATCGTGTTTCACATGGCGGTCACGGAATACCGGATAACGATGTTGATAGAAGATATGTTCAAAGTTTTGAAAATCTAATTAAAGTGTTGACTGTTTGTGATACTGCGGTTTTATATGATAATACAACCCGGTTTAAACAATTTGCAATATATCGTAACGGGAAATTGTCCTATTTGTCCGAATACTGTCCGAATTGGTTCAGAACATGGCTTGAATAACAAAATCAACCTGCGGAATTTTTCCGCAGGTTGTATTTTTATATTTTATCCTATAACCTTCTTCGCAATATCTACCGTTTCCTTAGCGTCCTTTGCGTAGAAGTCTGCGCCTATCTTTTCGGCATATTCGGGTGTAAGTACCGCACCGCCGACAACTACCTTACAAGCAAGTCCGTTGTCACGGATAAGCTTTATGGTTTCTTCCATGGATTTCAGCGTAGTGGTCATAAGTGCGCTCAGTCCCACCAGCTTTACCTCGTGCTTTCTTGCGGCATCGACTACTGCCTGATATTCAACGTCCTTGCCGAGATCTATTACGGTGTAGCCGTAGTTTTCAAGCAGTACCTTTACTATGTTTTTGCCTATGTCGTGTACGTCGCCCTTTACCGTTGCAAGCACTATCTTGCCCTTGCTTACCGTTTCGGAATTGTTCTTTGCGAGGTGTGCCTTGATAACATCAAAACAGCTCTGTGCAACACCTGCCGATAAAATCAGCTGAGGGAGGAATATCTTACCCTGCTCAAACAGCGTACCTGTCTTGTCAAGGGCAGGGATAAGCCGCTCGTTTATTATTACCATCGGGTCGGTGTCGATAAGCAACTGCTCGGTTATCTTCGCCGCTTCTGCCTTAAGTCCGTTGTCGATGGCATATTCAAGCGTTACCTCGGAGGATTTCGGCTTTGCGACTGCCGTTGGGGTGTCACTGCCGTAAGCGGCAATGTATTCTACCGAGTTCACATCTATCGCCTTTAACAGCTTGAACGCTCTTACAGCGCCTGTCATAGACGCTACGTTGGGGTTTATGATCGGCAGATCAAGCCCGTTTTCAAGTGCCATCGTAAGAAAAATGTGGTTTAAAAGCTCACGGTTTGGCAGACCGAATGATATATTCGATACACCGAGTACCGTTCTTACTCCGAACCTTTCCTTAACCGCACGCACAGCCTTGAGCGTTTCGTTTACCGCAAGCTGTTCTGCGGACGCTGTAAGCGTGAGGCAGTCTATCGCTATATCCTCTTTCGGTATACCGATTTCCTCGCAACGCTTTATTATCTTTTCGGCAATGGCTACACGCTGTTCGGCTTTAGGCGGTATGCCGTCCTTGTCAAGCGTCAGACCGACTACTGCCGCACCGTATTTCTTTACGAGCGGAAGAACGTTTTTAAGGCTCTCCTCCTCGCCGTTTACCGAGTTTACCATAGGCTTGCCGTTGTATACACGCAGTGCCGCTTCAAGTACCTCGGGAATGGTGCTGTCTATCTGGAGAGGTACGTTAGTAACGCCCTGAATGCTCTTGACAGCCTTTATCATCATCGCCTTTTCGTCAATGTCGGGAAGTCCCACATTAACGTCAAGTATATCCGCTCCTGCGCCGACCTGCTCTATAGCCTGACCTAAGATATAGTCTATATCATCGTTTATAAGCGCCTGCTTGAACAGCTTTTTACCGGTAGGGTTGATACGCTCACCGATTATCCTCGGCTGACTTACCTCAACAACATTTGTGCCGCTGCATATCGTGCAGACACGTTCTATCTTCTCAGGCTCGTACTTTCTGCCCTTTACCTTACTTGCTGTACGGCGGATAAATTCGGGTGTTGTACCGCAGCAGCCGCCGATTATTCCTGCACCGAGATCGGCTATCTCAACGGCATAGTCGCTGAATTCTTCGGCGTCTATAGAATATTCGCCTGTGGCAGGGTCGGGAAGACCTGCGTTAGGCATTACGATAACGGGTATCTTTGACTTTTCGCAGAGCGTTTTGATTATAGGCATAAGTTCCTTCGGGCCCAGAGAGCAGTTCACGCCGACGGCACTTACACCAAGTCCCTCGCACAGCAGTATTTCCGCCTCGGCGGGACAGCCTGTAAATGTACGTCCGTTTTCTTCAAAGGTCATACTGCATATTATCGGGAGATCGCAGTTTTCCTTTGCGGCAAGTATAGCGGCTTTAAGCTCGTATAAGTCGGTCATCGTTTCAAACAGAACAACGTCCGCACCTGCCTTATAGCCTGCAACTATCTCCTCCTTGAATATGTCGTAAGCCTCTTCAAACTTAAGGCTTCCCGTAGGCTCAAGGAGCTGTCCTATAGGACCTATGTCAAGAGCGCAGAAAACGTCCTTTCCGCTTTCCTTTATCGCTTCTTTACAGTTTATTATTCCTGCGGTGATAACTTCATCTACGCTTTTACCGCTGTGGCTTAGCTTGTAGGAATTTGCACCGAATGTGTTTGCGGAAATTATATCCGCTCCTGCGTCTATATAGCTGCGGTGTATTTCTTTGAGCAGATCCTTTGCGGTAAGGTTTAAAAGTTCGGGAGTTTCGCCCGTCTTAAGTCCCTTAGCCTGCAGCTGAGTACCCATAGCACCGTCGAAAATCAGCAGGCCTCTTTGTTCAAGTAATGTTTTAATTTCCACAGTGACCTCCGCTTTTTCTGAATTTACATCTGTCCTTCATATTACAGCTTTCACAGCCTCTTGTACTTTGGTCAACTTCGCCCTCCGACAGCCCTATAAATGCCGTTACCGATTTTGTAGGCACCATCATATTGCTGTTCATTACGGTAAGACCTATCCTTTTCTGAGCCTGCAGAAGCGTCAGTAAATCAAACTGTATATCAAGGGGCAGATCGCCGTAGCCGGGAGAATATCTCCAGGTACGGCTGTTCGAGTGTACTTTTTCGAATATCTCTGTTTCAGCCCTGTTGCAGACCTGCTCTATTGCCGCACCTGCAAGGCTGTCAACGATAACCGCGCTTGCCATATCAGATACCTGCAGATGCCTTAAAAGCACGTCTACTCCTTGTCCGAGTGTGGCGCACATAAGCACTATCCTGTCGCAGTTCTTTAAATGAGCGGCGGCTGAATTGCCTTTGAGAATTATATTGCTATCCGAAATTCTGACACCATCGTTCGTAAAGCTTATCGGATATACGGCATAGAGGTATTTCGGGCTTGCGGCTTTCAGAAGCTGTTTCTCACAGGAATCGAGCATTGCGAGCATCTGCTCGTTATCCGTGCCGTTCTTACAGCCGAGATAACGCAGAGCCTCGTTTCTGTCAATCGGCTGAAGTATCATAACAGATCCTTGATCCCGTTGTAGATGCGTGATGCGACAGCGGGGTTATTCATAGCGTAAAGGTGTATGCCCTGCACATCGTTTGAAATAAGGTCTACTATCTGGTCGATGGCATAGGCTATTCCTGCGCTCCTGAGCGCCTCGGGGTCGTTCTCGTACTTCTGCATCATCTTTACGAATTTTGATGGCAGACTTGCGCCGCAGAGCGTTACCATACGCTCGATCTGCTTTTTGTTGGTTACAGGCATAATTCCTGCGGCGATAGGCACGTCTATGCCTGCGGCTCTTGCACGCTTTTCAAAATCGTAATAGCAGGAATTATCGAAGAAAAGCTGTGAAACAAGGTGAGAAGCACCTGCGTCAACCTTTATCTTCAGGTTCTTTATATCTTCCTCGGCACTTTCTGCGTCAACGTGGGTTTCGGGGTAGCACGCACCTGCAATATCAAAATTTCCCTTTGATGCTATATATGCCGTAAGGTCGCTTGCGTGGGGGAAATCGTTCTTCGGTTCTTCATCGGGCTTGTTGTCGCCTCTTAAAGCGAGAATGTTCTCTATTCCGTTTGCGGCGAAATCGTCAAGCATAAAATCAACATCGTCACGGGTGCTGTTTATGCAGGTGAGGTGCGCCATTGCTTCGATACCGTATTTTTTCTTTATATGCGACGCTATCTCGCAGGTGGAGCGGTTTGCACGGTTTCCGCCTGCGCCGTAGGTCACGCTGATATATGCGGGATTTATTGCCGCAAGTCCCTCAATGGCGTTATACACCGTTTCGATGGGGAAATTCTTGTTGGGAGGGAAAACCTCCAGCGAGAACACCGTCCTGCCGGGTGTGTATAAGTCTTTAATTTTCATCTTTTTGTTCCTTTATATTTGTGTCGTTATCTTACCGTACTGCCGTTGGGTGTATCTTTATCAAGGAATACGACCTGTACTTTTTCTCCTGCGTCACAGGCAAGAAGCATACCGTTGCTTTCTTCGCCGCAGAGCTTTGCGGGGGCAAGATTTGCAACGAATATAATTTTCTTTCCGATAAGCTCTTCGGGAGTGTAGTATTCGGCAATGCCGGATACTATCTGTCTGCCGCCTCTTGCATCATCCACCTGAATTTTAAGCAGCTTCTTTGACTTCTTTATCTTTTCGCAGGCTGTAATCTCGCCTGTTCTCAGCTTGACCTTTGCAAAGTCATCTATAGAGATTATTCCAGCCTTGTCAAGATCCTCGTCCTCCTTGATTACAGTCTTGGGCTTCATAAGGCTTTCAAGCTCTGTAATCTCGCTCTTTATGTCGATTCTGGGGAAAAGAACTCTGCCCTTCTTTACCGTAACGTCTGCACGCAGAACGCCGAATGTGCCGAGTTTATCGAAAGCGGTATCTTCTGCACCTGCGCCTATCTGCTCCCATACCTCAGGCATTGTTGCGGGCATAAAGGGGCTGAGCAGTGCAGAGCAGATACGAATAGTTTCAAGCAGGTTATAGAGTACAGTCGCAAGACGGGCATTGTTGCTTTCGTCCTTTGCGAGTACCCACGGTGCTGTTTCGTCGATATACTTGTTGGCACGGGAGATTACCTTGAATATTTCCTCAAGTGCCTTTGAGTGCTGAGCCTGCTCGATAAGGGGAGTAACCGTATCGCACAGTGACTTAGCCATACCGATAAGCTGATTGTCAAGCTCGTCGGAAGCTCTGTCTGTGGGCAGTGTTCCGCCGAAATACTTGTCAGCCATTGCTACTGTTCTTGAAACAAGGTTTCCGAGATCGTTTGCAAGGTCTGCGTTTATTCTTGTGAGCATAAGTTCGTTTGTGAAGTTGCAGTCACTGCCGTAGGGCATATCACGCAGTATCTGATAACGTACAGCGTCAACGCCGTAACGCTCGCAAAGTACAAACGGGTCTACAACGTTGCCCTTTGATTTGCTCATCTTGTCGCCGTTGAAGTTTATCCAGCCGTGACCGTAAAGGTGCTTGGGCAGGGGCAGATCGAGCATCATAAGGATTATAGGCCATACGATAGAGTGGAAACGTACAATTTCCTTAGCGGTCATGTGCATATCTGCCGGCCAGTATTTTTCAAAATCGTTGTACTTTTCGTTGCCGTAGCCGAGCGCACTGATATAGTTCGAAAGTGCGTCTACCCATACATAAACAACGTGCTTGCTGTCAAAATCAACGGGTATGCCCCAGGTGAAGCTGGTTCTTGATACGCACAGATCCTCAAGGCCGGGCTTTATGAAGTTGTTTACCATTTCGTTCACACGGCTCTTAGGCTGTAAATAGTCGGTTTCGGTAAGGAACTTTTCGATCTTGTCGGCAAAATCGGAAAGGCGGAGGAAGTATGCCTCCTCGTTTGCTTCTTTTACCTCACGTCCGCAGTCGGGACACTTTCCGTCTACAAGCTGGCTCTCCGTCCAGAAGCTCTCGCACGGTGTGCAGTATTTGCCCTTGTATGTGCCTTTATAGATGTAGCCCTTTTCGTACAGCTTCTTGAATATCTTCTGTACGGTTTCTATATGATAGTCGTCCGTTGTTCTGATGAAACGGTCATAGCTTATGTGCATTGTTTCCCAAAGACGCTTGAAGTTGGCTACTATCTCGTCAACGTATTCCTTGGGGGTAACACCCTTTTCGGCGGCTTTAAGCTCTATCTTCTGACCGTGCTCGTCCGTGCCTGTAAGGAACATTACGTCATAGCCCTGCATTCTCTTGAAACGTGCTATCGTGTCACACGCAACCGTTGTGTAACAGTGACCTATGTGGGGATTACCGGAGGGGTAATATATCGGTGTGGTTAAATAATATGTCTTGTTCATTCTATTTTCTCCTTGTTTTTAAGTGATATTCTGTCCGTGTTTTTTTACATTCGTGCAGTACCGCACATTCGGCACATATTGCACATTCGTGCATACACACCGTTCTTTGCGTTTTTAATTTTCAGGATCATAAGAATCAGTCCTTCCGAATGTAATTTATATGTTTATTATGGTACAAGGTCATAAGTCCCTGATGCCCATACATAAATTTTAGTATACCACTTATTAGTCGGTTTTGCAATAACGCAAAAATTTTTGATGTAATTTTTACATTTTGTCTAAAAAACCCTTGATTTTTTTCGGTTTTTCTAGTAAAATATATTTGGTATATTATTTTCGGCCGTTTTATGCCTTTTTCCGAGACTTTTCACAGGCCGATTCAAAGATACAATTATAAGAGTAATTTCCGCATACAAGGCAGTTACAGAGTTATAGCCTTCGGCGGACACAGGAGCAAACCATTTTTAAGATAAAAGAGGTAAGAAAATGTCAAACAGATTATTTCAGGGCGTAGTTCATCAGATGAGAGATACTATCGGTCGTGTTATCGGTGTTATCGATGAAAACAGTACGATAGTCGCTTGCAGTGAGCTTTCCAGGATAGGAACAAACAGCGACTTCTTTACAATTGAGCTTGGTGACTCACACGATGTGTTCATCCGTGACGGCTATACATATAAGCCCTTCGGCGTTCATGTAAAGCCCGATTATGCGGTATTCATCGAAGGTACGGACGATCAGGCGGCAAAGTATGCGTCCATCCTCGCTATCTCGCTGTCAAGCATCAAGCAGTACTATGACGAGAAATATGACAGAAACAACTTCGTGAAGAATATTATCCTTGATAACGTTCTTCCCGGCGATATAACGCTCAAGGCAAGAGAGCTTCACTTCAATGCGGATATAAGCCGTGTTGTATTCCTTATAAGCATCGTTTCCGCAAACGAGGTTTCGGCTTATGACGTAATACAGAACCTGTTCCCCGATAAGAACAAGGACTTCGTGTTCAATATCACAGAAACCGAAATCGTTCTTGTTAAGGAAATCAAGGCAGGCATAGACAACAAGGACCTCGAAAAGCTCGCACGCTCCATCTCGGATACGCTTTCGGGCGAGTTCTTCACAAAGGTAAATGTAGGTATCGGTACTCCCGTTACAGGCATAAAGGATCTTGCCCGTTCCTTCAAGGAAGCGCAGATAGCTATTGAGGTAGGTAAGGTGTTCGATACGGACAAGACTATCGTAAGCTACGATAACCTCGGTATCGCACGTCTTATTTATCACCTTCCCACGACCCTGTGCGAAACATTCCTGAAGGAAGTTTTCAAGAAGGGCTCAATAGAGTCGCTTGACCACGAAACGTTATTCACAATACAGAGATTCTTCGAGAATAACCTCAACGTTTCCGAAACGTCAAGAAAACTCTTTGTACACAGAAATACACTGGTTTACAGACTGGATAAGATAAAGAAGCTCACAGGTCTTGATTTAAGAGAGTTCGATCACGCTATCATCTTCAAGATCGCTCTTATGGTCAAGAAATACCTTGCCGCAGATCCCGTCAAATTCTAAGCCGAGTACCTCGGCTCGTAATTCCGACCTTTTGAAATGTTGCATTTATCTGTAACACGGTGAAACGGTCGGGTGTAAACGGCGGTGAAAAGCACAAAGCAAGGCGGCGGCAGTGCCGCAGACAGTTCCGACCTTTTGAAAAGTTACATTTATGTGTAACACGGTGAAACGGTCGGGAATAAACGGCGGTGCAAGGCACAAAGCAAGGCGGCGGGTCGCCGCAGACAGTTCCGACCTTTTGAAACGTTATTTGTATTCGTAACGCAGTGAAAAGGTCGGGGAATAAAGTCGAATTTAATAATACCGGACTATTCAGACAGATACTTGATTGTGCTTGTCTGAATATTTGGTGTTAGAGTGTCATTGCAAAGCTGCGGATTATCGGCAATATCGGCCGGATATGAGGAGAGAAAAGTTGAATTACTCCACCATACTTTTGATTGTTGAAAAATAAGTGTCAGAAAAGTATTGTGGGTGCAGAAGGGGATAGCATTGTGGTTCCCCCGGTTACGCCATAACCGGACTGCATCGCTGTGTGCCGTTATTGCACGGCAGGTATCAGGAAGGAATGGTAAAATGGTTGAATTAAAGAACGTTGACGTTCATTTCAAGGACGGAGGCGGAGTTGACGCTCTTAACGGCGTCAATCTCAGAATAGAGGACGGCGAATTTGTATTTATAGTCGGTGACAGCGGTGCCGGAAAATCGACATTGCTCAAACTGCTGACAAGAGAGATAGCGCCGACATCTGGCAGGGTATTCGTAAACGGATATAATCTTGCCAAGATAAAGAATAAGAAAATCCCGTATTTCAGACGTTCCATAGGAATGATATTTCAGGATTTCCGTCTGATACCGGATCTGAATGTTTATGACAATGTGGCTTTTGTACTGCGTGTTACAAACAAATCCAAAAAGACGATAAGACACAGGGTGCCTTATGTTCTGAATCTGGTCAAGCTGGCAGACAGGGCAAAATCCTATCCTGAGAAGCTGTCGGGCGGTGAAAAGCAGAGAGTTGCGATAGCCAGAGCCTTTGCGAGCGATCCTAAGCTTATCATAGCAGACGAGCCTACGGCAAACATCGACCCCGCTTTATCCTATGATATAGTAAAGCTGCTCAAGGAGATAAACAAGTGCGGCACTACTGTAATAATGGTTACTCACGAGCATAGCCTTGTCGAATATTTCGGCGGAAGAATCGTCAGCCTGAAAAACGGCGAAGTTATTTTCGACGAATATGTGGAAGGTGAGGCGCAGGATGAATAATTTAAGCTACTTGATAAAGCAGGGCATAAGATCGGTATGGAAGAACCGTTTCATGTCATTTGCCAGCCTCTGCATTATGACTGTCAGCCTTATTTTAGTCGGAATGTCGGCTATAGTGATGCTTGACTGCGGAATAATACTCGACAATGTTTCGGACAAGAACGAGATAAGCGTTTATCTTAATGATGACGCAGATATAAAGCATATAGGCGAGGTGCTTAAAAGCAACACGCTGACGGAGAAGGTGGATTTCGTTTCCGCCGAAGAAGGACTCAAGAAGATGATCGAGCAGTACAGCGAGCAGAAGGAGCTGTTTGAGAATCTTCCTTATAATCCTGTTCCTGCGACCTATATGGTAACGATAAACGACCTTGATAAGATAAGCACTGCCGTTCAGCAGTTCAAGGCGATAGACGGCGTTTACAAGGTGAACGCGCCTATGGATTTCGCCGGATTTATAAAGGACTTGAGAACGACGTTTACAATTATCGGAATAGTGCTTATAGTAGCGCTCGGTACGGTAAGTGTTATAATAATCTCGAATACAACAAGGCTAAGCGTTTTTTCAAGACGCAAGGAAATAGCGATAATGAGAATAGTCGGAGCGACAAATTCCTTTATAAAGACACCGTTTTTTGTGGAGGGATTGTTCATCGGACTTCTTTCGGGACTGCTTTCGTGGTTTGTGACAAAGCTCGTTTATGAGAATCTGTACAATCTGTTTACGCAGAACCTCGGAATGTGGAATGCGCTCGGAATGGGCGACATACTGCAGTTCTCGGAAATCGGCTGGTATGTACTGGCGGCTTGCTGCGGTGCGGGCGCACTGCTCGGAGCTATCGGCACGGTACTCAGCACAGGCAAATACCTTAAGGTATAACGGCGAAAGGATATAGGATGAAGCTGAAAAAAATTCTGCACTCTCTGACCTCATTCGTCACAATATTTGCATTGACATCGGGTATAATCATAACGTATGCTCCGGCAGGTGCGGAGAATCTTACTGTCGATGATATAAAGAACAGAATAGAGCAGATAAAACAGGACAACGCTCAAAGACGTGATGAAATAGACCGTATCGAAGGCGATATAACCGATAAGCAGGAAAACCTCGACAAAGCCGCCGGTCTGCTGAATGAGCAGAAGGAGCTTGTTGACTACTACTACAATCTTGTTTATTACAAAAACCAGGATATAAGCGCTCTGCAGGGCAACATAGACACGCTCACAGACGAGATAGCGCAAAAGGACGAGGCTATTGCGAAAGCTGAAGCCGACATTGCCGAGCTTGACAAGGAGAACAAGCAGAACCTTGAAAAGTTTGCACAGATAGTAAGAACAATGTACACGACCGGCTCAGCCGATATGTTCGGGGTACTGGCAGGCTCTGCTGATTTCTATGACCTTATGATAAGCAGTGAGGTTGTTGGAAAGATAAGCGAGCAGAATCTTCAGTTCATGAACGAGCTTACCGCAGATATGAAGAAGCTGGATTCGGACAAGAAGCTGCTTGAAACCGACAAGAAGGATCTTGAGGGTAAGAAGACCGAGCTTGATACGCAAATGACTAAGCTGCTCAGTGAAAAGGAGGAGCTTGACGGTCTTGTAACGGATGCCGAAAGTGCAAAAAGCACATACGAGTCAGATTACAACAAGTATTCGGCGGCAGTAAGCGAGCTTGAGGATCAGAAGAGCAATCTGCAGTATCTGATAAGCGTAAGCGAGGCTGATATTGAAGCGTATGAAGAACAGATAAAAGAGATCATAAAGCAGCAGACCAATCCCGACAAGGTATATCAGGAGGGCGAGTGGTACTGGCCTGTTCCGGGACGCTCGTACATATCCTGTAACTTCGGCTGGGATGCTGATTTCGGCAGATGGCATAAAGGTGTTGATATAGGCGACGGCGGTATTTACGGCGACAGCGTTCTTGCTTCAAAGGCAGGCACTGTAATAGTTGCCGAAACAAGCTACATACCCGGCTACAGCTACGGAATGTATGTCGTTGTCGATCACGGCGGCGGATATACCACGACCTACGCACATCTCAGCGATGTATATGTATATGTCGGTCAGGAGGTAGCGCAGGGCGAATCGCTCGGTGCTGTCGGCAGTACGGGATATTCGACAGGTCCTCATCTCCACTTCGAGATAAGACTTAACGGCGAACCCGAAAATCCGTTCAATTATGTTACTATGGCATAAACGGCATAAAGCAATTACAGACAAACGAACAAGGAAAGGGTGAATCCCGAATGAATAAAAAAGTATCGCTTGGTGTTATGATAAGTCTTATAGCCGTAGCGTGCGCTATTACATTTGTACTGACTATGACGGTATCGCTCAATATGTACAACTCAATGGTAGCAGGTATACAGGAACGGGAAACCATCAACGCAAAGATAAAGGAAATAGATACATTTGTCCGCAGTTCATCAATATATAAGCCTAACGAAAACGATCTGATAACGGGTATCGCAAACGGCTATATCAGCGGAACAAGTGACAAATATGCAAAATATTACACGGCAGACGAGTATTACAAGCTGCAGCAGATACAAAGCGGCGTGATTATCGGAACGGGAATCGAAACCGTTGTAAAGGGCGATTATCTTGAGGTCACAAACGTTTATGAAGGCTCGTCGGCTGAGGTAGAAGAAATAACCAAGGGCTGTACTATAACTGCGGTCGGCGGAAAGAGCATACTTGAGATAGGTGCCGAGCAGGCACAGGCCCAACTTGACGGCGAGGAGGGTACAAAGCTCTCGGTTACTTACAGCACTCCCGATGGTGTTGAAAAGACGGTAACTCTTGTAAGACAAAGCATAAAGCTGACATCGGTAAAGGGTACGCTTATAGACGGTTATGCCTATATCAAGATATACACCTTCAACGAAACCACAGACGAACGCTTCATACAGCTTATAGACGAGTATGAGGCACAGTCGGTTCTCGGATATGTATTCGATGTGAGAGATGTGTCCGACGGTATCACAGAGCCTGTGAGGGCAATGCTGAACCGTGTGCTTCCGAAGGCGCAGGTAGCAATTCAGGTCGACGCAAACGGCAAGGATACGAGCTTTATAGAAACAGACGGAAATCAGTTTGTAAGTAAACCCGTAACAGTGCTTACAAACGGAAACACCGCCTGCCTTGCAGAGATATTTGCAATAGGTCTGCGTGACTTCGCAAAGGCGTCTGTAGTCGGATCGTCAACAGCGGGAAAGTCACAGCTTCAGACAACGCAGAGCTTCAAGGACGGAAGTGCGGTTTCGATTTCTACCGCAAATATAGTGCCTGTCGAATCGGACGATTTTGAAAATGTAGGAATAAAGCCCGACTACACGGTCGATATTACCGCACAGCAGGCAGAGCAGATAAAGTTTGCGGACAAGAAAAGCGACGTACAACTTCAGAAAGCACTTGAGATAGTGGCTACAGAATAAGGATATTAATGGCGGAAAACTCCGCCTGCATCATATAAAAATAATTATGGAGGTCATTTACAATGGCAACACAGACAACTTTAACATCGCAAGGTCTTAAGGATCTCGAAGAAAGACTAGAACACTTAAAATCGGTCACAAGAAAAGAAATAGCTGAAAAAATCAAGGTAGCTCTTTCATTCGGTGACTTATCCGAGAACTCGGAGTACGATGAAGCTAAAAACGAACAGGGTATCGTTGAGGCCGAAATTGCAGAGATTGAAGCTACTCTCAAAAACGCAAAGGTAGTTGACGAGGACGAGCTTTCTACAGAGCACGTTAACATCGGTAACACAGTAGTTATCGAGGACGAGAGCGGAAAGACGATAAAGTTCTTCCTGGTAGGTTCAAAGGAAGTTGATATGAAGGCTATGAAGATTTCCGACGAGTCACCTATCGGCAAGGCGTGCCTTGGTAAGAAGCTCGGTGAGGAAGTATTGGTTGAAGCTCCCGCAGGAGTAAAGAAGTACAAGATAGTAGAAATAGACAAGTAAACTGAGAGGAAACAAAAAATAATGGAAAACAACAACGCAGAGCAGGTTGAGCTTACCGAAGAAGAACTTCTGGCACAGCTTGACGAACAGCACCGCATAAGAATAGAAAAGCTGAATGATTTAAAGGCAAACGGCAAGAATCCTTATGAGATCACAAAGTTTGATTTCACTCACAAGGCTCAGCAGATAAGAGATAACTTTGAGGAGCTTGAAGAAAAGGATGTAATGATTGCCGGCCGTATCACAAGCTGGCGTGATATGGGTAAGGCAAACTTTATTGATATTCGTGACGACAGCGGAAGAATGCAGGTTTATGTCCGCATTGACGATATAGGCGAGGATAACTTCAAGGAATTCAAGAAGTGGGATCTCGGTGATATTGTAGGCGTGAGCGGTTTTGTATTCAAGACAAGACGAGGAGAGATAAGCGTACACGCAAAGTCGATAAAGCTCCTTTCAAAGTCGCTCCTGCCCCTGCCTGAAAAGTGGCACGGACTTAAGGATAAGGAAGAGCGTTACAGAAAGCGTTATCTTGACCTTATTGCAAACCCCGAAATCAAGGATACATTTGTTAAGCGTTCAATGATTCTGCGTGAGATACGCAGCTTCCTTGACAGCAAGGGTTATCTTGAGGTTGACACACCTGTACTGCACACACTTGAGATCGGTGCGGCGGCAAGACCTTTCGTAACACACCACAACGCTCTTGACATTGATATGTATCTGCGTATCGAAACGGAGCTTTACTTAAAGCGTCTTATCGTAGGCGGATTTGACAGGGTATATGAAGTAGGCCGTATCTTCAGAAACGAGGGTATGGACGCAACTCACAACCCCGAATTTACATCAATAGAAATGTACCAGGCATACACAGACTACTACGGTATGATGGATTTAATCGAAGAAATGTACCGCACGGTAGCGCTCAAGGTATGCGGCACGGATACAGTTCCTTATCAGGGTAAGGAAATCGAAATCGGCAAGCCCTGGAAGCGTATGACTATGAAGGAAGCCGTAAAGGAATACACAGGTCTTGACTATGACAGCTGGACAAGCGATGCCGACGCAGTGGCTCAGGCTAAGACAAAGCACGCAGAGATTGCCGACACAGCCACAAAGGGCGAAGTGCTTATCGAACTGTTCGAGGAATTTGTAGAGGATAAGCTGATTCAGCCTACTATCATCTATGATTATCCTGTAGAAAATTCGCCTCTTGCAAAGAGAAAGCCTACCGACCCCGCATTCACAGAGCGTTTTGAATACTTCATCAATGCGTGTGAATTCGGTAACGCATTCTCAGAACTTAACGACCCCATCGACCAGCGTGAGCGTTTTACAAAGCAGGTTATGGAGAAGAGAAAGCAGGGCGCAAATGCTCAGATAGACGAGGACTTCTTAACAGCCCTCGAATATGGCTTACCCCCAACGGGCGGTCTTGGCATGGGTCTTGACAGATTTGTAATGTTGCTTACAGACAGTGCAAGCATAAGAGATGTACTGCTGTTCCCGACGATGAAGCCCCTCGCAGACTAAAAACCCACAAAAATCAGGTTTTGACAGCGTTTGCGGCGTTTTGTTAATCCAAAAATGAAACACGTCAGAGGGTTTACGACAAATTTACGACAAATGACTTTTTGAGCATCACTCGTCTTTTACGACAAATGCGTGTCGTAAATCACTGGAATCGTGAATTGTTAATCCGGTGGCTTCATTGTAACGGCTGCATTGAAAATTGAACAAAAAAGCCTTGTAAACTCGGCATCTAACGATGTTTACGACAGAACCTCGGACTGTATAGTTCGGGGTTCTTTTTTTGCATATTTGAAGCCGGCAACAATTATGGATATACTGTCATCGAATGGAGGGACTACAAATGAAGAAGTATTATATCAATCTGACCGAGCAGGAACGCTCTCAAATCATACATTCGCTTATAGATAAGAATAACGCATTTATGGCTAAAAGCAGATACACCGACGCTGTTGGTGAAGTCATCTTAAAGCTGATGAAAGCAAAGAAAAAGGCTTTCATAGTGCGTACTGTTTCGTAGTCATTTCCTTTTCAAAAAATAAAATATAGAGCTATATAAGCAAGCCGCTTATTCCTTTATCGGGATAGGCGGCGTTTTTATTTTTCCGACACAAAAAAATTTTCAAACTTTTTTTCAAAAACACCCGATAATTTGACCTCTCCCAGTCCGAACAAGTGAAAGGGTTATTTCTTAACTCCGATTAGGAGCAACTCTTTCGCTGTTCCTTGACAACTGAATATATAGGCACATCGGACTTTAGTTCTGATGATGAGCCACCTTATCGGGTACGCCAAGACCTCTGATAATAGAGAGAGCGGGAATCCCCGGTAAAAGTGTCAGGCTGCACCTGACACGGCGATGACAGTCAGAATGATAATGATACTTCTCTACGGAGCTGGCGGAGAACCCGGCAGAGGTGAAATTCCTATGACACGGTTTCGCAAACCGTGACCGATGTGCTTCCCACACAAAGCAACAGCTTTACGCAGGGGGTGTTGAAAACAAATACTGCGTTGATACATAGCCGTCTAAACACAGTCGGCTATAAATCTATGGAAAGGAGGAAAGCCAATGCCTAACTGTAAAACCATTGCAATCTGCAATCAGAAGGGCGGCACAGGCAAAACGACCACAACGGTCAATTTAGGGATAGGGCTTGCGAGACTTGGTAAAAAGGTACTCCTTGTAGACGCCGATCCGCAGGGCGACCTCACGACTTGCCTGGGATGGAAAGATAATGACAGTCTGCCGACTACCATTACCACTAAGTTATCCGAGATAATGCGTGAAGAAAACGGAAACCCACATTTCGGCATTCTGCATCACGAGGAAAATGTTGACTTGCTTCCCGCAAACCTTGAACTGTCCGCAATGGAAATGATGCTTGTAACGACTATGAGCCGTGAAACTGTTTTGAGAACCTATCTGAATAAGGTTAAGAACGATTACGAATATATCCTGATCGACTGTATGCCTTCCCTCGGTATGGTAACTCTGAACGCTTTAGCAGCGGCAGATAGCGTAATCATCCCCGTTCAGGCTCAGTATCTTCCCGCAAAAGGAATGACACAGCTTATGCAGACTATTCAAAAGGTCAGACAGCATGTCAATCCAAGCCTGAAGATTGATGGTATCTTACTTAATATTGTAGACAACCGGACAAACCTTGCGAAAAGCACGGCAGATGCGCTGCGGAAAAACTACGGAAGCGTGATTAAGATATATCACTCGGCCATTCCTATGGCGGTAAAAGCCGCGGAGGTAGCGTCTAAGGGAGTCAGCATATACAAGTATGAGCCGAACAGTCCTGCGGCAAAGGCTTACGCCGAACTGACAAAGGAGGTGTTAGCCGATGGCAGGAAGAAAGAGCGACTTCACTCTGCCGACGCTCGATGACCTGTTCTCAACACAGGAAATGAGAGATGATGCGAAACTCGCAAAAATCCGGGATATTCCCTTAGAACTGATTGACGATTTTCCCGACCACCCTTTTAAGGTGCGTGACGATGAAGATATGATGCAGCTTGTTGAGAGCGTCAAGGAGCGTGGGGTTATCACCCCGGCAACCGTCCGTCAAAAAGAGGATGGCAGATATGAGCTTATTTCCGGTCACAGGAGAAAACGAGCGTGTGAGCTTGCAGGCTTTGAAACACTCCGATGTGAAGTTGTTGACCTAACGAGAGATGAAGCGACCATCTTAATGGTGGAAAGCAATTTCCAAAGGTCGCAGATACTTCCCTCGGAAAAAGCCTTCGCATATAAAATGCGTTTGGATGCGATGAACAGACAGGGACAAAGGACAGATTTAACTTCGTCGCCACTGGCGACTAAGTTGCCACAAGGGCGTTCAGATGTTGAACTTGCCGAACAAGTAGGTGAAAGTAAAGACCAAATCCACCGATATATTCGCTTGACCAATCTTGTCCCCGAACTGCTTGACCTTGTGGACGAAGGCAGAATGAAAATGCGACCTGCCGTTGAGATTTCTTTTCTCGACGAGGACTGCCAGCGTGATTTGGTAGATGAAATCGACCTGAACGACTGCACTCCGTCCCACGACCAAACAATCCGTATGCGAAAGATGTTTGAAGAAAAGAAGCTCACACCCGAAGCCATACAAGCCATTATGTCGGAGCAGAAACCCAATCAGCGTGAGAGAATTGTGCTGAGTGGGGATAAGGTACGACAGTATATTCCGAAGAATATTCCCCTTAACCAAACGGAGGATTATGTCTGCAAGGCTTTGGAGCATTATGCGGCTTATCTGCGAAAACGGGCAGAGCGTGACGCAAGGTAGCAGGAGTAACATTTTCCGTTTTCCCTTCCTCACACTCTAACCCCTTATACTTACTTACTTGCCGAAGAAGAATATATAAGCTATCTCTTAATATATAGCTATCTCTTTAAATTAAATCTATCTAAAGCAAGTCGAAAATCCACATTTTTGGGAGGTGGTGCGTATGATTTAATTTTGCACTCTTGAAAAAAGAAGAAAAACTCGGTACAATGTGGGTAGAAAACCAAAGGAGGGTGAGCCTATGAAAAAGCATCTTATACCGATTCTTGTTATTTCAGCTGTACTTTTGTCCGGCTGTGCTACTGATGAAAAGCCGCTGAACGCCGATAGTTGTTCTTCGGCCAGTATGACCGGCGAAACCGTCACGGATAAGCCGGAAACTGTAAGTAAATCTGAAACGGTTGTTTTGACTACACCGGAAACCCGTGCTGAAACTTCTGCTCAGACCCATAATACAACGGCTTGCTCTTCTTCGGACAGTAATCCTCAGACGGTGACTTCGCCCAAATCCGCGGCTGACACTTCACAGCCCGACAGGTACGAAGAAGAAACGGATAAACCGGTTTTCTCTTCGGCAAGTACCACCGCCGCAGCTACTCTTCAAACGACCGCGAGCGAGAAAAAGCCGGCAGAAACCGCTAGGCCGGAAACTGAGAAACCTGAAACTGCTAAAACAGAAGCGTATACAACCGCACAGACGAAAGCAAGCTCTGCACCTAAAGAACAGCCGCAAATTATTCCTTTGGTAGCTGACCGAGCCGAAGTCGAAGCGGAGGTCGCAAAATATATCAATAAATATCGCTCCGAAAAAGCTATCGTTTTAAGCGGACTTACAGAAGTCGCACGTTATCGCAGTCATCAGCTTGTTACCGATTTTTGCCACACGGACGGTAGCGAGGCTTGTGCAGCTTTTAAGTACGGTGAGTATGTTGATATGACCGTGTACGGTTTTCCCGAAAGCAGTAATTACTACAACGGATACAATCGTGAAGCAATCGCAAAAGTTAGCAAAGGCGGTACTGCCGACGAAATCGGTAAAAGAATCTCAGACGCCTTAAAAAACAGTCCGCCTCATTGGAGCTATCTCAGCTCGGGCGAATACCTGTATATGGCGGTAGGCTGTACCTTTGACGACGCTACCTCCGCCTGGTACTGCTGTGTTTGCGTAAGCAGCGTAGATTACGGCGGATAAACTGAATACCCACATATTTTGACGCTTGATTGAAAAATCAGGCGTTTTTCTATTTTACAGAAAGGACGAGACAAAATGAAAAAGAAATTTTCAAAAATCATGTCGGCTTTTCTTGCAGGCGCAATGCTGTTATCGACTGCGCCTGTCAGGACATTTGCCGCAGTAGCTTCCGACTTGCCCGATAATATGGCGGATTCCGCAATTCTTCGTGCTCTTGAATACACCGGCTACGATGTGCAAAAGCAGAAGAATGACGGCACGCTTTACCAGCCCGGCAGCTTTGGCTCGAGCGCGCCTGCATCGGTGCTGTCGGATATATCTTACGGACTTAGCCTTACTGGTAAAGAAACCGTATCAGACAGCAGTACGGCAACCGGAAAAGCGCCCGATATTACGGCATTTGAGCAGTACGGCTTGTGCTGTGCAAGCTTTGTGACATATTACTTGTGCAACTATCTGCCGAATATTGAAGGCGCAGACACGCAGTATATATCGGACGCAGTGGACGCAACCGGGGCGGGAACTCAGTCTGTGTCTACCTGGCAGACAGCACTGAATAACCTTGCCGTCGCGGGAAAAATCGAGAAAATCGGTACAAGCGCCACAGATGTAGACAGAAGTAAGCTGACGCCGGGCGATATAATTATTTTCGGAACAGCCGAAAACTCTCATGTGCATATCGCGGTCTATTCCGGTACTTATAACGGTGCCGATTTCATTATCCATGTCGGAAATGAACGCGGTCCTGAGATTATGCGTGCGGACTATATGGCGCAGGCAGGAGATAAGGGTTCCTATCCCAACGCTTATTTTCATCTGCCCGAAAATACTACCAAGCCTGACGGCGTTATCGAGGTGTATAAAAAAGGCACGGGCGGCGAAAAGCTGGCAGGAGCTGTCTTTACGGCAACAAATACCGAAACAGGTCTGTCGTACAAAATCGGACCGACAAACAGCAGCGGCTATGCCAAGACGAGTAAGCCTGTGCCCTACGGCACCTACACCGTAAAGGAAACCGTATTTCCTACCAATTATCACGCGTATGACAAAACCGAATGGAAGGTTACGGTGAACGCCGATAATAACGGCCTTGTAACAATCAAAGCGGTAAATGAGATTGATGATGGCTCGGCTAAGATTGTAAAGACTTCCGAGGATGGAAAAATAAGCGGCATCACCTTCACCGTTACAGGAAACGGAGTTAATAAAACCGTTACGACCAACGCAAAGGGCGAAATACTGATTGAAAATCTGAAACCCGGCACATACAGAGTTACCGAGGTGACAGCCGATAAATACAAGCCGCAGGAAAGCAGAACCGTGACGGTTGTAAGCAACAAGACCGCAACAGTTACCTTTAACAACGAACTGAAGCGCGGCGATTTAAAGGTGATAAAGACTTCCGAGGATAACTTTGTCGAGGGGATAAAGTTCCATCTGTACGGCACTTCTCTCAGCGGAATAAAAGTTGATGAATATGCCGTTACCGATAAGAACGGCGTAGCGTATTTCGATGATGTGCTTATATCCGGCTCTACCCCCTACACCGTGGAGGAAGTGGGTACACCAGAAAGATATATCGTGCCCGAAAAGCAAACTACCCCTATTGAGTGGAACAAGGTTATCGAAAAGCCGTTTGACAATGAGCTGAAGCGCGGCGATTTAAATGTAATCAAAACCTCCGAGGATAACTTTGTCGAGGGGATAAAATTCCACCTGTACGGCACTTCGCTTAGTGGAATAAAAGTTGACGAATATGCCATTACCGATAAGAACGGCGTAGCATATTTCGATGATGTACTTATATCCGGCTCTACCCCTTACACCGTGGAGGAAGTGGGTACACCGGACAGATATATTGTGCCGGAAAAGCAAACTACCCCTATCGAGTGGAACAAGATTATTGAAAAGCCGTTTGACAATGAACTGAAACGCGGAGATTTAAAGGTGATTAAAACCTCCGAGGATAACTTTGTCGAGGGTATAAAATTTCACCTGTACGGCACATCTCTCAGCGGAATAAAAGTTGACGAATATGCCATTACCGACAAGAACGGCGTAGCGTATTTCAATGATATTCTCGTTTCAGGCGAAACACCCTATACTATCGAGGAAGTGGATACGGCTATCCGTTATGTTGTTCCGGAAAATCAGACCGTGCCGATTAAGTGGGAAGAGGTCGCAAGCCGCGATATGACAAATATTCTTAAAAAGTTCACCGTAACTGTGACAAAGAGCGATAGTGAAAAAGGCTCGGCACAGGGCGATGCTACACTTGAGGGAGCGGTTTACGGCATTTACAAGGGAGAAGAACTGATTGACACCTATACCACAGATAAGAACGGACAGTTCACCACAAAAGAATATGTCTGCGGTGATGACTGGACAATCCGTGAAATCACTCCGTCCGAGGGTTATCTGCTTGATACCGCTATCCATAAGGTAGGAGCAGACCCGCAGCTCTATACTGTTGAGCACAATCAGACCGAAAACGATGTGAACGAGCAGGTTGTAAAGGGCAATATTGCTATCATCAAACATACCGATGATGGCGAAACCAAAATTGAAACGCCTGAAAGCGGTGCGACCTTTGAAGTCTACCTCAAGTCCGCAGGAAGTTATGCTGCTTCTGAGGAGGACGAGCGGGATATTATCGTCTGCGATGAAAACGGCTTCGGGCAGACAAAGGATATGCCCTACGGCGTATACACCGTGCATCAGACCGCAGGCCGGGAAGGTCGTGAGCTGATGAAGGACTTTGATGTATTCATTTCTCAGGATAAACAAACTTACCGTTATCTTATCAACAACGGCGGCTTTGAAAGCTATATCAAGGTAGTCAAGGTGGACGCAGAAACCGGCAGGAATATAGCGTATGCAGGCGCAGCCTTTCAGATATACGACCCTGACGGCAAACTCGTAACAATGGCCTTTACCTATCCCACGCCTACAACGGTTGACACCTTTTACACCGATGCAAACGGCTGTCTCGTAACGCCCGAAAAACTGCCTTACGGTAAGGGCTACTCGATTGTAGAGGTAAAGGCGCCCTACGGCTATGTGCTTGACAGCACACCGGTTTATTTTGATGTGACACAGGAAAACTCGACCGAAGAAAGCGGGGTTACAGTGATAAAGGTCAATAAGCCGAACACGGCGCAGAAAGGCACAATTACCATTGAAAAAACCGGCAGCGTATTTTATGGTGTCGGCATAATCGGCGGCATCGATAAAAGCGAAAACGCCCTGCCGGTAGTATATCAGCCGCAATATGAAATCATCGGACTTTCAGGCGCAGTATATGAAATCCGTGCAGCCGAAGATATTATCACAGCTGACGGAACTATACGCTATGAAAAAGGCGAGGTTGTTGACACCGTTACTACCGGAAACAACGGCTTTGCAAAGAGTCGCGAACTCTATCTCGGCAAATACGAAATCGAGGAAATCAAAGCTCCCTACGGTATGGTTTTGAATGATGAAATACACATTGCCGAGCTTGTTTACGCAGGAGAGAATGTATCTATAACCGAAACCGGAGCTTCTTTTCTTAATGAAAAACAGAAGGTTGAAATCAGTTTGAAGAAAGCACTTGAATTGAACGACCTTTTCGGTATCGGAACAAACGATGAAATGAAAAATATCAGCTTCGGTCTGTTTGCCGCAGAGGAGCTTGTATCTACAAGCGGTACCTCTATCCCCGCTGATGGTTTAATTGAAATCATTACCCTTGATGAACGCGGAAACGGCATTTTTAAAACCGACTTGCCTATCGGCAGCTACTACGTAAAAGAGCTTGCCACCGACAAGCATTATATTCTCTCTGATACCAAGTACCCAATAACCTTTGAGTATGCGGGACAGGAAACCGCAAAGGTTCAGCTTGCGGTCAATGACGGTGAAGCAATTGAAAACGAACTTATCTACGGCTCGGTATCAGGCAAAAAGATAGATGAGAACGGCGAACCTCTCGACGGTGCGCTGATCGGACTTTTTGAGTCAAATGATACTGAATTTACAACAGAAAACGCTTTGATGACTGTCACTTCAAAAGAAGACGGCAGTTTTTCTTTTGAGCAGATTCCGTTCGGCGTCTGGTATGTGAGGGAAATCGAACAGCCGACAGGCTTTGTCCTGAACGAAACCGTATATGAAGTGAACATTGCCGAAAATGAACAGGTTGTCGAAATCGAAATCGTAAACGAGTTTGTTCGCGGCAACATCACACTTACCAAAGTGGACGCCGAATATCCCGATAATAAGCTGACCGGAGCAGTCTTTGAGGTTTACAAGGACAACAACGCAGACGGACAGCTTGACAATGGCGACACGCTTATCGGAACTTTATCCGAGAGCGAAGTTGGTGTTTATGAGATGAGCGAGCTGAGATACGGACACTATCTTGTAAAGGAAGTCAAAGCGCCCGAAGGTTTCTTACTTGACGAGGGAGTTTATCCCGTGTTTATCGAAACGGACGGCGCAACCTATTCTGTAGAGAACAAGGCTGGTGTAGGCTTTATAAACGCGCCGATAAAGGGCAACATCACACTCACAAAGGTGGACGCAGAATATCCCGATAACAAGC
>OJPH01000401.1_pt1 | contig 31293 bp, 27 predicted proteins | sample 1598481 | NCBI WGS metagenome assembly OJPH01 (sample SAMN03922482, study PRJEB24848) | human gut metagenome | isolation source: stool sample | host: Homo sapiens | place: Germany | collected 2011-05 | reverse complement strand
ATAAAGGGCAACATCACACTCACAAAGGTGGACGCAGAATATCCCGATAACAAGCTTACCGGAGCAGTTTTTGAAATTTATAAAGACAACAACGCAGACGGACAGCTTGACGATGGCGACACGCTTATCGGAACTTTATCCGAGAGTGAAGTCGGCGTTTATGAGATGAATGAACTGAGATACGGACACTATCTTGTAAAGGAAATTAAAGCACCCGAGGGCTTTATGCTTGACGAGGGTGTTTACCCCGTGTTTATCGAAACGGACGGTATGACTTATGCGGTAGAGAACAAGGCGGGCGTAGGCTTTATAAACACGCCAATAAAGGGCAACATCACACTCACAAAGGTGGACGCAGAATATCCCGATAACAAGCTTACCGGAGCAGTTTTTGAAATTTATAAAGACAACAACGCAGACGGACAGCTTGATGATGGCGACACGCTTGTCGGCACACTCGCCGAGAGTGAAGTCGGTGTTTATGAGATGAATGAACTGAGATACGGTTATTATCTCGTAAAAGAAACTAAAGCACCCGAGGGCTTTATGCTTGACGAGGGCGTTTATCCCGTGTTTATCGAAACGAACGGCATGACCTATGCCGTGGAGAATAAGGCGGGCATAGGCTTTGTAAACGAGGCTATGCGCGGAAACCTGAAAATAGTGAAGACATCAGATGACGGCAAGGTGGAAGGCTTTTCTTTCCGCATTGTCGGAGATAACGGCTACGATGTAATTCTCAAAACCGATAAGAACGGCGAAATCACACTTTCAGGTCTGCGCATCGGCGAGTATACCATTTCAGAGGTTCACGATGATGTGTCCGCTCCCTACACTCTTCCTGCCGATAAGAAAGCAACGGTTATGAGCGGTTCCACTACTATCGTGGAAATGCACAACAGTATCAACGACAATCCTAAAACAGGTGAAAACAAAACAGGCGGTCTTTTACTCCCTGTCGTGTCCTGCGGCGCTGTCGGTCTTACTGCTTATGCAGGATGCAGGAAAAGAAAAGCTAATCGGTAACGAATAATTTTGGCATACAGAACAACAGCCGTGTTCAGCTCACAGAATAATTTTTTGAAAATCGATAAAATCAGAGCAAAAAAATCAAAAAAATCGATTTTTGTGATTGTATTTTTTGTAAAGCTGTGATATACTATGCTTATGGCTTTTGAAATGCGGAGGTGTTTTTATGCTGATAGAATTTAAATTCAGTAATTTTCGTTCATTTCGTGATGAGACGGTACTATCAATGGAAGCGACCGGACTTGGCACTTTTAAAAATTGCTTGATTCAGGAAAAAAGCACAAAGCTTTTGCCGGGAGTTGCAATTTACGGAAAAAACGGAGGAGGAAAAAGTAATGTTATCCGTGCCTTTTGGCTTGCTGTGCAGTTTATTAAGAACGCACAGAGGACACAGCACGAAAAAGCAGAGATTCCCGTGATGCCATTCGGCTTGAATGATTATTCAAAAAAACAGCCGACATCTTTCGATTTCATTTATGTGCTGAACGGAATCAAATATTGGTACGGGTTTTCAGCTACAAAGGAAAAGATAATCAGCGAATATCTCTATCATGCGCCCAAAGGACAAAAGGCTTTGATTTTTTCGAGAACCGGACAAGATTTCAGTTTTACAGAAGATAAAGCCAAACGTAATATGATCGGAGAAATGGTTGCAGGCAATCAGTTGTTCTTTTCTGTTGCCTGCACGATGAACGATTCCGCATGCGTAAGTGCAATGAAGTGGTTTCGGGAATGTATTTTCTTTTCGCGAGATTATACGGATATTCCGAAACAGCTTCTTGAATATGCAGAAAATAAGAGTATGCTGAAAGCAATTACGGATTATGCTAAAACTGCCGACCTTGGTATAGATGATATGCAGTTTGAGTTTGACAACAAAGAAATCAAGGACGATAATTCTTTCCCGGAGTATATACCCGAAGGAATAAAAGAAGCGCTTACGAAGTTTATGAATGTTCTGTCAGAAACCTCAAATAACTCCGAAGTGCGATTGAGAATGGGAGAAGTCACCGCGAAAGCGATACACCAGGGTGAAAACAAGGATGGCAGCAAAATGCTGTACTCTTTTGATCTTTCTGAGGAGTCGGATGGAACAAGGAAGTTAATGTCGTTAGCTCCGGCAATAGAGTCAGCTTTACAAAACGGCGGTATTTTGCTTGTAGACGAACTGGAGCGGGAACTTCATCCTATGCTTGTCAATTTTATCGTTTCAAAATTTCAAAGCAAGAATACGAACCAAAAAGGAGCGCAAATCATCTTTACGACACATAATACCGAGCTTATGAATATGGAGCTTTTGCGTAAAGACCAATTGTATTTTGTTGATAAGCGTGATAATGACGGCGTATCGGAGCTTTACAGCATCAGTGAATTTGCAACCCGAACAACCGATAATATCCGTAAGGGCTATCTTGTCGGCAAATACGGTGCGACGCCTGATGTAGAAATTGAGGAGGTGGAGTAAGTGCCTCGTCAGTTTAAATCGGAAAAACCTTTTATCGAGGTGTTTTGCGAGGGCGAAAGTGAGCAAGCTTATGTGAGCTTTCTGAAAAAGAAGTTTGCAGATGTTGCTGTAATAAATTGCCCAAAGTCAACCGGCCTTTTTGAAGAAGCCGACAGCAAATACAGAAATGATATCAGGTATAAATCCAAAGCTGAAGTAACAGATGAAATCTGGTTTTTCTTCGATGTGGAAACCAAGGATATTTCAAAGTGGGAAAGGCGGCTTAAAATAATCAAGCGGCTGCGCAATCTCCGTAAAAAACCTTGTATTAAAGTTCGTTTGCTAATGACAACCGGTTGTCTTGAATACTGGCTTATGCTGCATTATGAAATGCTTGCTCCGTCCATTCAGACCGAAGCCGATAAGGAAAATATGATTTCAAGGCTTGTTCATAAAGAACCGACATACAAAAAAGGTGATTTGGCTGCTACATCTAAAATAGCGGAGAATTATCCGACAGCAGTCGTAAATGCCAAAAATACTGTTTCATATCTTTTAAAGGACGGATTACCGACGCTTGAAGATACCGACGAACGAAACAAGTGGCTATGCACGGAGTGCAGGACTTTTTCGACCGTCTACGAAGCAATAGATTATCTTGAAAGCCTTGTGTAGACGGGAAGCTCAAAAAGTGCCACAGATGTAAATATTCATCGTAGCTTTTTTAAGTCAAACAAACACCACTAACTAAATACTTGCGTTTAGAAAACGCCATCTGAAAAGGTGGCGTTTTCTTATGCCTACAACAAAAGGAGGATTGATGATGGAGCTTAAAACAATCATCGTAATAGTTTTGGTCGCCTTTATCATAGGCGGCTTTATCTTTCTGCAAATAAGAAACAAAAAGAAGAAATAACGTAAATGTGGGCGGGGAAATCTCCGCCCATTATCTTTAAATGGGAGGAAAATAACATTATGAATATAACAAATACAGTGGAAAATCGTGCTCTGCAAATTTTGAAGGAATGCCCCGAAACAAGAAATGACGATATGCTCTTGTTTTTCCATTACTACAACCGTTTCGGGTGTATCCGCGCAGGCGCACTGCCGCTTTCGGATATAGCATATAACTACAAAGCCTACGGGCTTCCTTGCTTTGAAACAATCCGAAGAGCAAGACAGCGTGTACAGTCCTTGTTACCTGAATTTTCACGAAAAGATGCTGAAAACGACTCGGTTACGGTCGTAATCAATATCAGCTGAAACAAGGAGGTACAGACTGATGAAAGACGCTATTACTCTACAGCAGAAAGTCAAAGTCCTGAGCAAGCTCTTTGAAGCGAAATGCAGAACCGAAAAGGACTTGCAGGGACTATCTATGGAAAGCATTTTGAAAATCCCGAACATCACCATTCAGGATATGACGGTGATTATGGAGCTTCAGAAAGCAACCAAATCGGGCAAGCTGTTCTCCTACTTAGGCGGTGGTACAGATGAGCAGCAAGCAGAATGACCGTCATATTATATGGAGCGATATTCACCTTGATTTTGAGGACTGGCGGGCAGACCTTGAAGAACAGTACCCCGACCTGTCCGAAGATGAACTGATACAGAAAATGTACGAAATCAATTCCGAGTATCTCGGTGACGAGCGTATGAACCTGAATGTTCAACTCTCACAGCCCATTTTGGTTGTGGCGGACATTGGGCGTTGGGACGGTCGTTATGACGGATATGCGGAAATCAAGACTGGCAATATCAAAGACTGCTTGTATTCCGAAATGGATATGTGCGAGTGGTATGTGGATAAGTACGGAGATCTCCGTGCCGACGCCGTTCATCACGACGGGACAAATCATTATCTCTATCGGGTGTATAAGGACACCGCAACAGACAGTCAGATTGAAAATCTCAAAGCAAAGATTTACGATGGCAAAGTAACACGAGCCGATATAACGAGAGTGACAAGGCGGCTCGGTGATGAAATTGCCGCCGTTTACGGGTTCGATATTCCCAGGCAAAAGAAGAATATCGAGAGAGCGAGGTGAAAATATGGATTACCGAATTATGAACCCTGCCGAAAGAAAATATACCTTCCGCCAAAGCCAGCAGATTTCTATGCAGACGGGACTTATCGGGTATTTGAGAGCAGATTTCGGCAGTACGGGTAAAGAGTTTTATTCCACTTGGAATGATTTCAGAAAGGACTTAAAGACCGACGATTTCAAAAAGGAATTTGACTTGGTGATAAACAACTACCGTTTCGGGGACGGCGAGTTTTTAAGCGGCAGAAGCGCTATGACAAAATTCTGCTACGAACACCCCGAAAGCAGCTACGAGGATGACCGCAATCATTACGGCGTCCGTGTTGATACCGAGCAGTATTCCTACCTGATGCGGTTAAATCCAAACCGTGGAGAGTACAATCTGTACTGCTATTGCTATCAGCGAGAGTGGCTTGACAATCATCTGCGAAAAGCCGAAAAAGGTATCCGCTTTATTGATCCGCACTACAAAGAGCAGTTCACTATCCCTGACGGAGATAAAATCCGCATAACTTTAAGCAGCGGCGAGCATTACGACAGAGAGTGCAGATATATCGATGATTACCACCTTGAGGTGGGCGACAATCTCTATCATATCTGTGAGTTTGCCGAGATAACGGAGCGTAACGGCAATACCGTAATACCGCTTCGTTCATCTTTGCCGGAGCAATGCTATGTGCATCTGCCGTCCACCGATGAGATTGTCCTTGCTAAAAAGGGCGTTGCGGGATATTTAAAAACAGACCTGAATGAAAGCGGCGCTGATGGAAAGAAAGAACTTGCCGAGCAAATGAATGAAAAGCTCAGCGTAACCAAAAGACAGGCCGAAGCAATGAAGGCGGGCGCAGCGTGCGGTTGGGAAAGTCCTGCCGCCGACCCGTACAGCTACAATGAAAACGGCGATCCAATAAAGCAGACGAGAAAAAGCAAAGATTACGAAAGATAAACAAGGAGGTGCTTAATCGTGTCCCGTAAGTTTGACCTTATTTCAGAGTTATACGACCGTACCTGCAAGATGGTGGTATCTTCACCGAAAAACTGGCAGGCCTTTTTGTCGTCCGCGTGTCGGAACTATAAGCTGCGTTTTGATGAACAGCTTCTGGTATTCGCACAAAGACCCGATGCTACTGCCGTACTTGAAATCGAGCGCTGGAACAGCTCCTTCGGACGGTGGGTTAATCGGGGTGCAACGGGTATTGCGGTCTTTGACGATGCCGCAAGGAGCACGCATAGACTTATCCACTATTTCGATATATCCGACACCCACGAAAGCAGATATTCAAGGCCTGTACCAATCTGGACTATGAAGCCAGAATATGAGCAGGAGGTCATACAGACCCTTGAAAGCAGCTTCGCAGCGACCAGTGATAATTCAAGCCTTGCCGACACGGTTATGAGTGCGGCGAAAAATGCCGCCGAGGATAATCTGCCCGATTACACCCGTGATTTGCTGTACTCGGCAAACGACAGCTTTTTAGAAGAACTGGACGAGGACAATATTACCTCCATGTACAGAAAAGTCGTAGCCAACAGCGTGGCGTATATGATGATGGCAAGGCTTGGCTTAAGCACGGAAGAATATTTCGGCCGTGAGGATTTTGAGGATGTAGTCAATTTCAACACTCCGGCAACACTTAACGCTCTCGGCTTTGCAGTGAGCGATATTGCGCAGATGGGTCTTGCCGAGGTTGCAAGAACGGTTATATCACTCGAAAGACAAAATCGCACAATTGCGAATAATCACAAGTCCGATTACAATATAGATACGAATAAAAATTACGAAAGGGGTTCGAAAAATGAACGAACTGAATTACACGATGCAGGGCGATTACAGACTGCCCAACCTGACCTTACCGGAGCAGCCGGAAGCGCCGATGGGACGGTACTCGCAAATGAGAGCGAAGTACCTGAAGGAAAACCGCAGGGTGCTGTACTACAACCTCCTGACGAGCTGCAAGCTGAACGAACACCTGACGGAAACCGAACAGACGGCAACCGAAATGGAGGAACGCCTGACGAGAGAGCTGGCAGCGAAGGAGGGCTTGACCGAGAGCCTGAAGGCGGCAGATATGATGAGCTGGGTACGCAGGATGAACAACATCAAGAGCAGGGTTCGAGAAATCGTGATGAAGGAAGTAATATTCGCTTAGACTATTACGACCGAAACCATGAGGATAATAGCCTGCCGTTCTTCGGCAATGATGATACGATTCGTGAAATGCTTGTAGCCACACCGCATCTCAAAGCCTCCAAAAATGAAATCCGTGCATTTTATGAGAGCGTAGCCGATGAGGACAGGCGCACCGAGTATATCAGGAGTATTTTCAACAATGATTATACCGAAGTGATACTGGGTGATGGCAGACGAGTCGGCTACAAGACGTATCAGAATGTGTTACAGCTTTGGGAGGGCAGTTATTTAAGCCGTACAAAGCAGAGCTTTTACGACTGGGGAGTTATAGCACTGCACTTTGAAGCAATGCGACTTTTAGGCAAGCTTAAGGATACGATAAAGCCTTTACCGTCAATAGACGGACAGATGAATTTAATCAGCGATTACGAAGCAGAGGTAATAAAACCCTCTGCTTTTACTTTTTCACAGGAGATTATCGACGCTGTTCTCGCCCGCGGAAGCGGAGTGTCGGAAGGCAAATTGCGTATCTATGAGCAGTTTCAGAAGAGCCTGTCAAAGAAAGAAAATGCAGATTTTCTGAAAAATGAATATGGTTGGGGCGGCAGTTATCCGGTGATTGTCGGAACAGGAATTGACGAACAGCACGACGGAAAGGGTATCCGCATTTCAAAGGGTATAGGCAGCAATAATCCGCATATTGACCTCAACTGGAATCAGGTTGAAAAGCGCATAGGCGAGCTTATCAAAATGGATAGATACCTGAACTCAAAGGAAAAGGGGCTGTATCCCGAATGGCTCGAAAAGCAGGAGTTTCGCCGTGCTGAAGCCGCTGAAGAACGCAGACGGCGGGAAATCCTCTCTACTGCACCGACCAAAAGAAAAGAACAGGAGCAGAGCATATATACTTATGAATACCACCTCGGCAACACCGTTTATCTTGGTGCAAATGAGTATGAAATACTGAACTTTGATGATAATCGGGTAGTGCTGAATGATACGCAGTTCCCGTTAATGAATAAGGAAATGAGTCGGGAAGAATTTGACCGTAGGGTGCATGAAAACCCGATGAACGACCATTTAAAGATGAAGACTTTACAGGCCGAAGAAAAACACACATCAGAGTCTTACCCTGAGCGCATAGGCGAAACGCAGGATACAATGGACACACTTGTATCACAGGCAGAAGGTGAGACGACACAGAATAACCACTTATCGGAGTTGTATCGTGATTATCTTGAAATTAAAGCTAATAATCCGAACAGTCTTGTACTGTATCAGATCAGCGATTTCTTTGAAGCCTACGGCGAGGACGCACAAAAGGTCGCTGAAGCTCTTGACCTTGTGATGACATCCCGTGCAATAAGCGACAGCGAGAGAGTTGCTATGGTGGGCTTCCCACAGCACGCTCTCGAAACCTATATGAATATGCTGACCGACAGAGGTTATGATTTAGCGGTTGCTTCTCTTGAAAGCGGAGAGCGCAAGGTGTATAACCTTGTTTCTCAGAACAAGGAAGATCCGGTACAGTCAAAGCCTATCGGCAGAATTGATTACCTTCATACGGACGGTCGTGTTCGTGAGAGCATCGAATATACAAGTCCCTATCAGTTTGAAAAGGACATTAAGGAGGAAAATTACTACGGCGTTCCGATGAAAATTGTTCTGTATAAGGACAGGGACGGAACAACTATTCAGCAGGACTTTATCTCTCAGCTTGATCCGCCGCAGGGCGTTGAGATTATCGACAGTCCGTATCTAAAATCTTCCCTTGATATTGCTAAGGAGATTATTGACGAATATTGTCGAGAGGAATTTGAGCGTGACGAAGGTGCAGACTACACCAACCTTTCCGAAGTCAATGTGGCATACACTACTACCGAAGATGACAAGCACGAAATTCAGGCGAATGTAAACCTTGTAGACTTTAAGATTGAAACCCTTGTTGACGGTACGGTTATCCGCACCGAACAGTACGACAGTCTTGAGGATATGACCGAGCGAGGTCTGAAGAACCTTTCCTTTGATGACCTTGTGTATCTGTCCGAAGAAGAACTTGAGTGTGTAGAAAAGGCATCTGCCCCCGTAGTTCCTGCTTGGGAGCAGCCAAAGAAAAGTAAGGTGCAATCCTTTGACCTGCACCCTGAAATTCCCATGTCCGAGCGACACAACTTTGACCTTGCCAATAACGAGATTGAAGAAGTCAATAAAAAAGAGCGTTTCCACCGCAACTATGCGGCGATAACGGTCTTAAAAAGATGTCAGCAAGAAAACCGCTTTGCTACACCTGACGAGCAGAAAATCTTGTCGAGATATGTCGGGTGGGGCGGTATCCCCGAAGCGTTTGATGAACGTGCGGGAGCTTGGCATACCGAGTATGCAATGCTCAAAAACATCCTGACACCGGAAGAATATGAGTCGGCAAGAGAAAGCACCCTGACTGCTTTCTACACTCCGCCTACGGTTATTAAAGCCGTATATAAGGCTATGGAACAGTTGGGATTCCGAGAAGGCAATATCTTGGAGCCTTCCTGCGGTATCGGTCATTTTATCGGTATGCTGCCCGACTCAATGAGCGAGAGTAAAATCTACGGTGTTGAGCTTGATACCGTTTCGGCGGGTATCGCACAGCAGCTTTATCAAAAATCCTCTATTGCCGCACAGGGCTTTGAGGAGGCTAATCTACCCGACAGCTTCTTTGACGCCGTTGTGGGTAATGTGCCTTTCGGGGATTTCAAAGTTCCCGACAAGAGATACGACAAGCACAAGTTCTTGATCCACGACTACTTTTTTGCAAAGTCCCTTGATAAACTTCGACCGGGCGGCGTTATGGCGCTTATCACGAGCAAAGGAACGATGGACAAGGAAAATCCCGCAGTCCGAAAGTATATCGCACAGAGAGCCGACCTGCTGGGTGCTATCCGTCTGCCGAATGACACCTTCAAAGGTAATGCCGGAACGGAAGTCGTTTCGGATATTCTCATTTTACAAAAGCGTGACCGCATTGTAGATATTGAGCCTGATTGGGTGCATCTTGGCACAGACGAGAACGGCATTGCGATGAACAGTTACTTTGTAGAGCATCCCGAAATGATACTCGGTGAGATGAAAATGGTATCGGGGCGTTTCGGTCCCGAACCCTCCTGTGTACCGTATGAGGGCGCTGACCTTGCAGAGCAGCTCAGTGAAGCCGTTGCAAACATTCACGGTGAGATTACGGCTTATGAAGTGGAAGATGAACTCACCGAAGAAGATAATTCTATCCCCGCCGATCCGACCGTTAGAAACTTTTCTTATACGCTTGTGGATGGCAAAATCTACTTCCGTGAAAACAGCCGAATGGCTCCCGTTGATGTATCCACCACCGCTGAAAACCGCATTAAGGGTATGATTGTGATCCGTGACTGCGTCAGAAACCTGATTGAGTTGCAGACTGAAGATTACCCCGACTCGGCAATCAAGGAGGAACAGGCAAAGCTAAACAGCCTCTATGATACCTTTACGGCGAAGTACGGTCTTATAAACAGCCGTGCCAATTCTTCCGCTTTCTCACAGGACAGCTCCTTCTCTTTGCTCTCGGCTCTTGAAGTCTTGGGCGATGACGGGCAGCTTGAAAAGAAAGCGGATATGTTCTATAAAAGGACTATTAAGCCGCATACTCCGGTAACTTCGGTTGATACCGCAAGCGAAGCGCTTGCCGTATCTATGGGCGAAAAAGCCTGCATTGATATGGAATATATGTGTCAGCTTTCAGGCAAAACCGAGGAAGAAATCTTTGCTGACCTTAAAGGTGTTATCTTCTTAAACCCGATGTACGGGTACGGAAACAGCACCGAAGCAAAGTACCTTATGGCGGACGAATACCTCTCCGGCAATGTCCGTGAGAAGCTCGCCTGGGCAAAGAAATCGGCACAGCTTTCACCTGAAGAATACAGTATCAATGTGGAAGCGCTCCAAAAAGTGCAACCGAAAGACCTGACGGCAAGTGAGATTTCTGTCCGTCTCGGTGCGACCTGGTTGCCGACGGAGATAGTTCAGCAGTTTGTTTACGAGTTTCTTGACACGCCGAAATACTCACAGTGGAATATAAAAATCCACTTTTCAGAATACACGGGAGAATGGAATATCGAAGGCAAAACCTACGACCGTGGAAATGTCAAAGCGTACAGTACCTACGGCACAAGCCGTATCAATGCGTATAAGATTATCGAGGAAACTCTGAACCTTAAAGATGTGCGTATCTTCGATTACGAGGAAGATGCAGACGGCAAGAAGAAGGCTGTTCTCAACAAAAAGGAAACTGCAATCGCTCAGGCAAAGCAGGAACTTATCAAGCAGGGCTTTCAGGATTGGATATGGTCTGATCCTGAACGCAGAGAAAGACTATGCAAGCTCTACAACGAAAAGTTCAACAGTATTCGTCCCCGTGAGTACGACGGAAGCCATATTACCTTTAACGGTATGAACCCCGAAATAGAGCTTCGGGAACACCAAAGAAATGCGGTTGCACATATCCTTTACGGCGGCAATACGCTCCTTGCACACGCAGTCGGCGCAGGCAAAACCTTTGAAATGACGGCGGCTGCTATGGAGTCGAAGCGGCTCGGATTATGCAGTAAATCGCTGTTCGTAGTTCCGAATCACCTTACCGAGCAATGGGCGTCGGAGTTCTTGCAGCTCTATCCGTCCGCTAATATTCTGGTAGCTACGAAGAAAGACTTTGAAACCAAAAACCGTAAAAGGTTCTGCGGTCGGATTGCTACCGGAGATTACGACGCAATCATTATCGGACACTCTCAATTCGAGAAAATCCCGATGAGCATTGAACGGCAGAGAGCTATCCTTGAACAGCAGCTTGAAGAAGTTACAAACGGCATTGCAGACCTGAAAAGAAATCGTGGAGATAACTTCTCGGTCAAGCAGTTGGAGCGCACGAAAAAATCCGTCAAGCAGAAGCTCGATAAGCTCAACGACCAATCGAAAAAGGATGATGTTGTGACCTTTGAGGAACTTGGTGTGGACAGGCTTTTTATTGATGAGAGCCACTACTACAAGAACCTTTTCCTTTATACAAAAATGAGGAATGTGGGCGGTATCGCACAGACCGAAGCGCAAAAATCCAGCGACCTTTTTATGAAGTGCCGCTACCTTGACGAGATTACGGGCGGTCGTGGTACGGTATTTGCAACCGGAACGCCGATCTCCAATTCTATGGTGGAGCTTTACACCATTCAGAGATACTTGCAGTACAACACACTTGTGAAAAATAATCTGCAACACTTTGATGCCTGGGCTTCTACCTTTGGCGAAACCGTTACGGCGGTGGAGCTGACACCCGAAGGAACAGGCTACCGAGCAAAGACAAGGTTTGCAAGGTTCTACAACCTGCCTGAGCTGATGGCGATGTTCAAAGAGGTTGCGGACATAAAAACCGCAGATATGCTTGACTTGCCTGTGCCGAAAGCAGTCTATCACAATATCTCGGTTAAGCCGTCTAAAATCCAAAAGCAGATGGTAGCCGAGCTTGCAGAGCGAGCAGAAAAAGTCCGAAACGGTATGGTGGACGCAAGCGTAGATAATATGCTGAAAATCACCAACGACGGCAGAAAGCTGGCTCTTGACCAACGGCTTATCAACCCAATGCTCCCCGACTTTGAGGGCAGCAAGCTGAACGCCTGTGTGGACGCAATGTTTGAAACTTGGGAAAAAGGAAAGGAAAAACGGCTGACGCAGTTGTTCTTCTGTGATCTTTCCACCCCGAAGAATGACGGAAACTTCTCCGTGTATGATGATGTTCGTAAGAAGCTCATAGAGCGTGGAGTACCCGCCGAAGAAATAAAGTTCATACACGAAGCGGACACAGAAACGAAGAAGCTGGAGCTGTTCAAAAAAGTTCGCAGAGGTGATGTCCGTATCTTGATGGGAAGCACCGCAAAGATGGGTGCAGGTACAAACGTGCAGAACAAACTTGCCGCATCCAGCGACCTTGACTGTCCTTGGAGACCTTCGGACTTGGAGCAAAGATTAGGTCGTAGTATCCGTCAGGGCAACGAAAACCTTGAAGTAGATATATTCCGTTTCGTTACGGAAGAAACCTTCGACGCTTACCTCTATCAGCTTGTGGAGGGCAAGCAGAAGTTTGCTTCGCAGATTATGACTAGCAAATCGCCCGTCCGTTCCTGCGAGGATATTGACGAAACCGCACTGTCATATGCTGAAATCAAAATGCTTGCGACAGGCAATCCGTATATCAAAGAGAAAATGGACTTGGATATTCAGGTTCAGAAACTGCGCCTGCTTAAATCCAGCTTTCTCTCTGAAAAATACGCTCTTGAAGATAAGATTATCAAGTTCTATCCGCAGGAAATCGCAAGACGGACTGACACGATTGCGGGCTTGAAATCCGATATTGAGAGAGCAAAACAGCACCCGAAACCGCTTGACGATAGTTTTATCGGAATGACGGTCAAGGGTGTTTTTTATTCCGAGAAAGCAGACGCCGGCAATGCAATTCTCAATGCGTGCCAGGCTATGACGAGTCCCGATCCTATTCCTCTCGGAGAGTACCGTGGCTTTCAGACAGAGCTGTCCTTTGATACCTTTTCAAAGGAATATGTGATAAAGCTGAAAGGTGAGCTCGGTTGCTTTGTATCGCTCGGCACGGATACCTTCGGTAATATTACCCGTTTGGATAACGCCCTTGAGGGACTTCCGAAGCGTTTGGAAACAAACGAACAGGAGCTTGACAATGTCAAAAAGCAGTTTGAAACGGCAAAGGTCGATGTGGAAAAACCGTTCAATCAGGAAGAAGAACTTAAAACCAAAACCGCAAGGTTGAACGAACTGAACGCACTTCTCAATGTGGATAAGCGGGAGAATGAGATTGTCGGCGGCGAGCCTGATGAGGGCGACGAAGAACCGACGCCGAAAAGCAAAGACCGTGAACGATGAAAGGAGTTGATGAAAATGGCGGTTGATTATAACGATCTGCTCTATGAAAAGGCGCAGAAAGAATACGATGATCTGATTGCCGAGCTGAAAGAATTGCCGAGTGAACAGGTCATTGAGAGAGCTTATGAGAAAGTCATAAAGGAAAACATTCTTTGCATTTTGGAGGAAAGTCAGCGTGATCAGAAAGAAGCAAAGGCGTTGTATCTTGAAAAATATCCGCTGGACAGAGCGTATCAGGACTGGCTCAAATCGGATGTATCCGAGACAGCTATACTGCGTGACTCGATTGACGATACTGCAAAAGATGTTGTAAAAGAGCGCAGAGAAAAACAGCGTGAAAGCAGGTGAAGTAAATGCCGTATATTGCGCCGGAGGTTATTACGGAAGCAAGGCGGATGGACTTACTCACTTACCTGAGAGCCTATGAGCCGAATGAGCTTGTACGCTTTTCCGGTAACACCTACACTACTCGTACCCACGACAGCTTGAAGATTTCCAATGGCAAATGGATGTGGTGGTCAAGAGGTATCGGGGGCAATTCTGCCCTCGATTATCTTGTAAAGGTCAAAGGTCTTTCCTTTCTTGAAGCCGTAGAAACGATTATGGGCTGCAAGGTTGCACTTCCGACCGATTACTGCACTCCCCAAAAAGAAACGCCGAAAGAACTCAAACTGCCCCCTAAAAGTGCTTCTACAGATAGGATTACAGAGTACCTTTTTAGCAGGGGCATCGACTATGAAATCATCACTCACTGTATAAAAAAGGGGCTGATTTTTGAGAGCCTGCCCCATCACAATGTAGTATTTGTCGGCAAGGACGAGAAAGGAACGCCACGCTATGCCGCCTACCGAGCCACCAACAATTCAAGACTTATGGGTGATGCATCGGGAAGCGACAAGCACTATTCTTTCCGCCTTGAAGGCTCAGATAAGTCGGAAGTGCACCTGTTTGAATGTGCGATTGACGCTATTTCTTATGCGACCTTAATCAAGATGAACGGAGGTGACTGGAGAAAAGAAAACCTTGTATCGCTTGCCGGTGTTTATGCGCCGAGAACAAAAATCGAAGAAAGCAAAGTCCCTGCGGCGGTGGAAGGATTTTTGAAAAACCACCCCGATATTAAGCGGATAGTGCTTCGCTTCGATAATGATATTGTCGGCAGGAAAGCTACCCATGCGCTGAAAATTATCCTGCCCGACAGATACGAAGTCATTGACAGTCCACCGAAGCTCGGCAAGGATTTCAATGACTTTCTTTGTATGCAAACAGGAATTTACAAAGCAAAGCAAAGGAGTTTTGAAAGATGACAAATGACAAAAAAACAATCTCGGTTCTGCTTGTAGAACCTAACAAGTATCCTAAAGTAATTAAGATTGAAGATTCACTTGAAGCAATGCAGAAGATAGTCGGCGGTGATATTGAAGAATATATGCCCTTTGAGGACGAGGTCGCAATCATCTGCAATGACGAGGGAAAGCTTGCCGGACTGCCGCTCAATCGGGCAATTTGTGCCGAGCCGGAAACGGTAGAAATGAGCTATCAGGAAATGACACAGCGCTTCCGAGAAGCCGAAAACAATCATAAGGAACACCTCACCGGATATATAGTTTTCACCGAGGACAGCTTTGATAAACCGTACAGTGAGGAGTCCCGCACCTACATTATAACTTCAGACAACAAAGCATTTCAGCCGGGAATGGGCGGCTATTCCATCTTCGGCTCGTGCCTTGACGGTACCGACCTCTGCATTCGTCTTGACAGGTATATGTCAGCTGAACACGGAGGAAAGGACGGCTGGAAAATTGAAAAGTGCTATATGAAAGAAAGCTCCCGTGAGATAATAGATATTATCGCGGGAACTTTTTTTATCGCTTATGCACCCATAGATTCAGAAAATTTTCAGAGCCTGCCCAAAGAGCTTGAGGAAAAATACTGCGAAAAATTTAAGCTTCCCGAGCGCTTTGCAAAGGCGAATGATGAGATAATTGCCATACCGTTCAGACCCGCGAGGACGGAAAAAGAACGCTGATTAAAGGCAACCCGAATGGTATGTATCGACATAGCAAGCAGACTGTTTTTACTCCTATCGGGCAAAAACAGTAAATCGCTTGTCAGGGGTTGCCCCTGATACCCCGAATAAGGAAGGAGTTTAAAATGTCAGAATTTATTTTCTTTATCGTCGGACTTTTGCTTGGCGGCTGTATAGGCGTTGTCTTTATGTGCTGCCTGCAAATCAACAGACTTTACAAAACTGATTCTATGAAAAAGGAGGTCGAAGCAAATGAAAAGAAGAACGGTTAAAAAGCAGTTTTGGTTTTCCCGTGATGAAGCACAGGACTTACAGAAGAAAGCCAAGAAAACCTGCCTGACCGAAGCCGCACTTGTGAGATTACTTGTGCGTGGTTACGAGCCGAAGGAGCGACCTGACGAGCGTTTCTATGACACAATGCGAAATTTATCAGCTATCGGCAACAACATAAATCAGCTTGCTGCCAAAGCGCACACACTCGGATTTATCGATGTGCCTATGCTGAAAAACGAAGCCGAGCGCTGGCATAAGTTTCAGGCGGATGTGGAGCGACAGTTTCTCCGTCCCGAAAAGAGTGAGATGAAATGGCAGTAAGCAAGATATGGAAAGTGACAGCCCGCCTCGACCAAGTGATTGATTATGCGACCAATCCCGAAAAGACGGCGGCAAAACAATATTCGTCGGAGCAGTTTCAGGCACTTGCCGATGTCCTCCGGTATGCAAAGGACGAAGAAAAGACCGAGCGTGAGTTTTATGTGGGCGGCATTAACTGTAATGCTTCGACTGCCCGTGACCAGTTCGTAACGGTCAAAGAGCAGTTCGACAAATGCGACGGCATACAAGCATATCACGGGTATCTGAGCTTTAAGGACGAGCCTAATATAACTCCCGAACTGGCACAGCAAATCGGAACAGAATTTGCCAAGCGTGTGTGGGGCGACAGATTTCAGGTCGTGGTAACAACCCACCTGAACACCAAGCACCTGCACTGCCATTTTGTTGTAAACTCCGTTTCCTTTGTTGACGGAAAGCGGCTGCAAAACAATGAGAAGCATTGGCGGTACTTCCGTCATATCGCAGACGAACTATGCAGAGAACACCAGCTCGACGTGATTGAAAACCCGAAGCGTGGCACAGGCAAAAACTATTATGCCAGGGAGCTACACGAAGCGGGTATGCCGAACTATGTGGACTCTGCAAAAGCTGTGATTGATGAAGCGATTTCAAAGAGCAACAGCTACGTCGATTTTAAATATATTCTCCGTCAGATGGGAGCGTACTTTGACGATTCCCCGAACCACAAGTATCAGGTACTAAGGGTAAAGGGATACCAAAAGAATATCCGGCTGACAAGGCTCGGTGATGACTATTCCCTCGACCACATAAAGGAGCGTATCTATGAAAACCGGAACAGGGTTAAGTTAGAGCCGTTCCAAAAAGGCTATTACTTCCGCCCGAAGCAATATGTCCTTTTGACACGGGAGCATAAGATACGAAAGGTCGGCGGTCTGTACGGACTGTACCTTCATTACTGCTATAAGCTCGGTTATTTGCCGAAGTACCAAAAACAAAATCCGGCTCGGCTCCATTATCTTCTCCGTGAAGATCTGATGAAGCTCGACCAAATAACCGCACAGGTAAGGCTGCTCGGCAGAGAACACATCTCAACTTCCGAGCAGCTTTTCTTATATAAGTCAAAGGTAGAGGACGAAATCAAAAGCCTTACCGCCGACAGAACACATCTCCGAAACGAAATACGAAAAGTAAATATTGATGATGATTTGCTGTCCGGCTGTAAGGAAAAGATTTCAGCCTTATCCGAAAGGCTCAAAGAACTCCGTAAGGAAGTCCGGCTCTGCAACGGTATCGCCGAGCGCTCCGGCGTTATACGGGAGAACTTAAATGCGGTGCTTGCAGATGAAGAAAAAATCAAGAACAACAGAAAGGAGAACCGTGATTATGAACACAGGCGGTGATGCAGCGGAACAGGTCGTCAGGCTTTCGCTTGAAGGCTTTGAAGTAGCTGCAAAACTAACGGGAACGGCGGCGAAGGAACTGACCGTTCTTCTTGTTTCTGCACTCAAGCAGGAACATAAAACCAAAGGCAAAGCACGCCTTACCAATATGCTCAAATCGGGAAAGGAGCTCAAGGTATTTTCCGTTCCGAATAAAGACCTGAAGAAGTTTACCGAACAGGCAAAGAAGTACGGCGTGCTCTATTGCGTGCTGAGGGACAAATACAGCAAGGACGATAACGCTCCGGTGGATATTATAGCCCGTGCGGAGGACGCTTCTAAAATCCAGCGTATCTTCGACCGTTTTGAACTCGGCAATGTTGATAAGGGTTCCATCGTTGCCAATGCGGAAAAAAGCATTGCCCAGCGTGAGGAGCTTGCAAACGAAGTGCCGACCAAATCAAAGGGCGAAAGGATTGTGGAGGAAGCAATGGGAAGGCCCATTCAGAAGGACGGGGTATCTCACGAAAACCCCACGGTCGCCAAGACGGACAAAAACCCTCCGTCAAGGCAAAGCTCCGCCGAGGTCGATGGTAAATCTGATAAGGGTATTTCCAAATCAGCCGAAGAAAAGCCTTCCGTCCGTGAAAAGCTCAAACGGTATAAGGCACAGGCGGAAACGGAAAAAGAAGCAGACCGCACCGACCTTGATAAATCGGGAGAGAAACCCAAGTCCCAAAACCGCACCAATCAGACCACCCATCAGCAACCCAAGAAAAAGAAAAACAGAAATAAAAACAAAGCGAGGTAATCTACAATGACTAATAATTTCAAACCGAATAAGGGCGGCTACAGACAGCCGCAGCTTTCCCCCGAAGAATGGAAAGCAAAGAAGCAGGCAGAAAAGGACGCCGTTTATCAGATGATTGACGATACGGCGACCGCAATCGTTCAGGACGGCGAAAAGTTCAGAGGCTTTCTTGATACACAGGCAAGGCTCGATCGCTATTCCGCCGCAAACGCTCTGCTCATTTATAACCAGTACCCCAAAGCCACCCAGCTTAAAGACTTCGGTGACTGGGCGGAGGAAAAGGTATCTATCAATAAGGGTGCAAAGAGTATCTCCATTCTTGAACCCGTTGAGTACACAAAGGCGGACGGAACGCCGGGAATTTCCTACAATGTCAAAAAGGTTTTCGATGTATCACAGACCAAAGGCAGACAGACTCCGGCACCTACTGCAAACCGTGACCCGCAGGCACTTGTCGCCATGATGATAGACGCCTCACCCGTCAATGTAGAAATTGCGCCTGAACTGCCGCACCCGCAGATGGGAGCGTTTTACGATAACGAGAAACAGACGCTTTTTGTAAAGAAAGATATTGGCGACAGCGTTGCTCTCTGTCAGTGCGTAGCGCAGGAACTCGGCCACGCACAGCTTTCTATCGACAGCGACAGCTACAGCCGCAAGGATATGGGCTTTCAGGCAATGTGCGTCGGCTATATGCTCTGCAAAAAGTACGGCGTGGACACCAAAAACTTTGCCGTCGAACGTGTACCGGAGGAATGGAAAGGAAAGAAGCTGAAGGAAGTCCGTGCGGAGCTATCCGGAATACGCACGGCGATGAATGAAATCCATTCCCGCGTGTCGGAGGAGCTGTACCGTAAGAAGCAGGAACGCTCCAAGGACCGTGACAGCAGATGACGGAGGCGGGCAGATGAGAGAACGTCGCCACTTTGTCGCTCTGGACGAATACGAGCACAGTATCGTGATAGACTCCCTCAATGAAAAGCGCAACGACCTGCGCGGGGAGGGAAAGTCTACCGATGCCGTTGATGAACTGATTGTCAAGGTCGGTCACGCCCCGCAGAAGAAGTTCAAGGTGATAGAAAAGGAAAAACGCCGGGATGAAGCAAGATGATAAGCGGGCGGCTGTGATTCTATCGGTAATCGGCGTTATCCCCGTTGTCTGGCTTGCGTTGCTTGTTGCACCGTCCGTAAAGGGCGGCTTGCCGGAGATACTGTCAAAGCTTATGACGGTATTCAATAACCCGTTTCAAATAGAGCTTTGCGAGGACAGCTTGAAAACTGTCCTCGTTTTAGCTTTATGCTACGGTTTCGGTATCGGCATATATTTCTCAACACGCAGGAATTACAGACGGCGGGAAGAACACGGCTCTGCAAAATGGGGCGATGCACGAGCCGTAAACAGAAAATACGCTCAGAATCCAAAGAGCGTTAACAAGCTGATGACGCAGAATGTGAGCATCGGACTTAACGCCACGAAGCACAGGCGCAATCTGAACACGCTTGTCTGCGGCGGTTCGGGCGCAGGCAAAACCCGATTTTACTGTAAGCCGAATCTGATGCAGGCTAACACCTCGTTTGTGATACTCGATCCTAAAGGTGAAATTGTCCGGGATGTCGGAAAGCTGCTTGAAGCGAAGGGGTATGAAATTAAGGTTCTTGACCTTATCTCTATGGAAAAGAGCCATTGTTACAACCCGTTTGTGTACTTACAGAACGACAACGATATTCAAAGACTTGTGACCAACCTTTTCAAGAGTACCACGCCGAAGGGTTCTCAAAGCAACGATCCCTTTTGGGACACGGCAGCGTCAATGCTTTTGCTTGCACTTGTATTCTATCTTCATTATGAAGCTCCTGAAGATGAACAGAACTTTACAATGGTAATGGAAATGCTCAGAGCCGGCGCCATTGAAGACGAGGAAGAACCGAGACCCTCGCCCCTTGATAATCTCTTTTCCGAACTGGAATATGAGAACCCCGACCATATCGCACTCAAGTATTATCATTCCTACCATTCAGGCTCGTCAAAAACGCTGAAATCTATTCAGATTACCCTTGCCGCCCGTTTGGAGAAATTCAACCTTGAAAGCCTTGCTTCGCTCACCTCAACCGATGAGCTGGAGCTTGAAACCCTCGGTGAAAAGAAAACGGCACTATTTGCCCTGATACCTGATAACGATACGAGCTTTAACTTTTTGGTATCTATCCTTTACACACAGCTTTTTCAGCAGTTGTTTTATTCCGCCGACCATATTCACGGCGGCAGCCTGCCTATCCCTGTTCATTTCCTGATGGACGAGTTTGCCAATGTTTCACTCCCTGATGACTTTGACAAGATATTATCCGTAATGCGTTCTCGCTCGGTATCTGTCAGCATCATATTGCAGAACTTGGCACAGCTCAAAGCACTGTTTGAAAAGCAGTGGGAAAGCATCGTGGGTAACTGCGACGAGTTTTTGTATTTAGGCGGCAACGAACAGTCCACACACAAATATGTGAGCGAGCTGCTCGGCAAATCCACGATTGATACAAACACCTATGGCAAGAGTGAGGGCAAAAGCGGAAACTATTCGACCAACTACCAGATAAGCGGTCGAGAGCTGCTAACCCCGGACGAGGTTCGTATGCTTGATAACCGTTACGCAATTCTTTTTATCCGTGGTGAGCGTCCGGTGCTTGATTTGAAATACGATATACTAAAACACCCGAATGTGGCGCTGACCGCAGACGGAAAAGCCGGCGTTTACGAACACGGCGAAGTGAAGTCCGATGTCGCTACCATCGAGCTTCTGAGCTTTGATAAATTCAAGGCTCCCGAAACAGAAGTTGCAGAAACCAATTACGAACTCCTCTCAGATGAGGACTTTGAAACCAAGTAAATTTTGGAGGTAAACACAATGAAATTACTTATTAAAACTAATAACAAGGAAACAAGAAAACTGCCTATGACCGGAAAAGTAAGAAAGGGATTCCGTACTTACTGTGCCGCAGTAATCGCAATAGCGTTTGCTGTGTGCATGTCGGTAACCGCTTTCGCAGAAGGCGATAGTCCGCTTAATGTAATCAGCAATCTGTCTGACTTTATTTTCGGACTTATCCGTGCGATAGGTCTTATACTGCTCGGCTTCGGCATAGTGCAGATTGGTCTTTCGCTTAAATCGCACGACCCTTCTCAGAGAGCGAACGGTTTCCTGACCCTTGCAGGCGGAGTAATAATCACCTTTGCAAAGGAAATCCTTGACCTTATCACAGGATGAAATAAGCAGCATAAACGGGGCGTATCCGTTTCGGGTGCGCCCCGAAAATATATTGAGGCAATACCTCAATAGGAAAGGATGGTTATATAAATGAGTGATAACTGGGTTGTACAAAATCTTGTCGTTGCTCTTGGTGTATGGAATCAGAAGCTTACCGAAATATGGTCGCTTATCACCGCTTCTCCGCAGGACTTTAAAGGCGGCGATATATGGAACGTGATAGTTGCCATATACGGTGCGGTTCAGGCTATCGGCTTTGCCCTGCTCGTCTTGTTTTTCGTTACGGGTATGGTGAAAACCTGCGGCTCGTTTTCCGATGTGAAAAAGCCGGAGCACGCACTGAAGCTATTCATAAGGTTCGCCCTCGCCAAAGGAGTGATAACCTACGGCATGGAGCTTATGCTCGCGCTGTTTGACATTGCTCAGGGTACGATTTCTGTGATTATGAATTCAGCCGGATTTTCTTCGGCGGATATGACTACGCTCCCCGATGGTATGGTATCGACAATCGAAAGCTGTAACTTTTTTGAAAGCATACCGATCTGGGCGGTAACCCTTATCGGCGGCTTTTTTATCACGGTTTTGTCCTTTATTATGATTATGAGCGTTTACGGCCGCTTCTTTAAGCTATATATGTACACGGCGCTTGCCCCTATCCCCCTTTCGGCGTTTGCGGGTGAACCGACGCAGAATATCGGCAAGTCATTTTTAAAGAGCTACTGCGCCGTTTTGCTTGAAGGCGCGGTAATCGTGCTTGCCTGTATCATCTTTTCGGTGTTTGCTTCATCACCGCCGGAGATTAACGAGAGTGCCGCCGCAATAAATCAGGTGTGGTCGTATATAAGCGAGATTGTATTTAATATGCTTGTGCTCGTAGGCTCGGTTAAAATGAGCGACCGAGTGATAAAGGAAATGATGGGGTTGTAACGAGAACTTAGGGTAAAATGCGCCTAAGTTTTAAGTGTACCTGATCAATTTTTGAAAATCTTCAATTTGCTGTTGTATTTTACGAAGAATTATGCTACAATATATACAGCAGAAAGGTAGGTGCAGACATTATGCCGAATATTAAACCCGTATCCGACTTGAGAAACTATACCGAGGTACTGCGTGACATTGCGGTAGGAGAGCCTGTGTTTCTTACTAAAAACGGCAGAGGTAGATATGCTATTGTCGATATTGAGGAATACGAAAAGACAAAAGCGACCTTGAAGCTGATGGGCGAATTATCCAAAGGCGAGCTTTCGGGAAAGGAAAAAGGCTGGACTGAGCTTGCAGAGGTAGAAAAAATGCTGGGTATAACAAATGACTGAGATAAAATTTTCGCCGGAAGCAATTGCCGATTTACAGAACACGAAAGCGTATATTGCCGATGAGCTTTGCAACGAGCAGGCCGCTGTCCGTACGATTGAAAAAATTTTGAAGCGTATTCGTATGCTCAAAGATTTTCCCGAACTCGGCGCACCGCTGTCATCTATCGTAAATCTCAATACCGACTACCGTTTTCTTGTCTGCGGAAACTACACGGCATTTTACCGTGTGGAAAATGATACGGTATATATTTTGCGTGTGCTTTACGCCAGACGGGATTTTATGCGGATTCTGTTCGGAACACCGCAAGACAAAAACTAAACAATTCACAAAAATCGTCATCTGAAAAGGATGGCGATTTTTTGTATCTGAAAGGAGTTTTACTATGGAAGTAAAAATAAACAGAGAAATCCGCAACTATACAGAGTCTATGTTCTTTGGACTGTCGCTTCGGCAGTTCATTTTTTCTGCCCTGGCTTGTGCTGTTGCGGTAGTCATATATTTTCTGCTGAGTCCGTATGTCGGCACCGAGACCGTTTCGTGGATGTGCATTTTAGCCGCCTCCCCTTTCGCGGCGCTCGGCTTTGTTAAGTACAACGGAATGACCGCAGAAAAATTTCTGTGGACGTGGATTAAGAGCGAGTTTCTTATACCGAAAAAGCTCGTGTTCCGTCCTACCAACACCTACCTTGAGCTGATGAAGCCGGGTATCGAACAGAAAAACAAGGAGGCACTTAAAACACATGATTAAGACACTTGCAAAACTTTTTAAACAGGAAAAGGAAAAGTTTGTCGTGCCAAAGGGCGTACAGGACGTCATTCCTATCAAGGCTATCTATGACGACGGTATTTTCAAGGTCGGAAAAGACAAATTCTCTAAGTCCTTTAAGTTTACGGATATAAATTATGCGGTAGCAAGCCGTGAGGACAAGGAAGCAATGTTCCTTGAATATTCCGAGCTGCTCAATTCATTTGACAGCGGAGCGACAACCAAAATCACAATCAATAACCGCCGGCTTAACCGCATTGATTTTGAGGAAACCATTCTTCTTCCGCTTAAAGGCGACGAGCTTGATGTGTACCGCGAGGAGTACAATAAAATGCTGCTCGAAAAAGCAACCGGCGCTAATGCCATCGTGCAGGACAAGTATATTACTATCTCGGTCAGCAAGAAAAATATTGAGGAAGCAAGAAGTTATTTTTCCCGCGTCGGCGCAGACCTGATTGCCCACTTCGGCAGGCTTGGAAGTAAATGCACCGAGCTTGAAACCGATGAACGCCTGAGAGTTTTCCATGACTTTTATCGGGTCGGCGAGGAAAGCTCTTTCCGTTTTGACATCAGGGAAACCCGCAGGAAGGGGCACGATTTCAAGGACTATATCTGCCCCGACTCGATGGAGTTTGAAAAGGACTATCTGAAAATCGGCGACCGCTACGCAAGGGTGCTTTTCCTGCGCGAGTATGCGTCGTTTATCAAGGACGATATGGTGGCAGAGCTTACTGACCTTAACCGCAATCTGATGATGTCGATTGATGTTATTCCTGTTCCCACCGACGAAGCGGTGCGTGAAGCGGAGAGCAGACTGCTCGGCGTGGAGACGAACATCACAAACTGGCAGAGGAAGCAAAATCAGAACAACAATTTTTCCGCCGCCGTGCCTTACGATATGGAACAGCAGCGCAAGGAGATGAAGGAGTTTCTTGACGACCTGACTACAAGAGACCAGCGCATGATGTTTGCCGTGATTACCTTTGTGCATACGGCAGATAGCAAAGCACAGCTCGACCAGGACACCGAGGCGCTGCTTACCGTAGCAAGAAAGCACCTTTGCCAGTTTGGTGTGCTGAAATTTCAGCAGCTTGACGGACTTAATACGGTTATGCCATTCGGCATACGAAAGATTGATACGTTCCGCACTCTTACCACCGAGTCGTTGGCGGTGTTTATTCCGTTCCGTGTTCAGGACATCTACCACGAAAACGGGATTTACTACGGGCAGAATGTAATCAGCAAGAATATGATTATCGCCGACCGCAGGTTGCTCCTGAACGGAAATGCGTTTATCTTAGGCGTGTCGGGCGGTGGTAAGTCCTTTGCGGCAAAGGGAGAGATAATCAATCAGATTCTAGCATCAGAAGCTGATGTAATCATCATAGACCCGGAGCGGGAGTATTCAGCACTTGTGAAAGCGCTGGGCGGCGAGATTATCAATATCTCGGCTACTTCAAAAAGCCATATCAACGCTATGGATATGAACAAGGAATACGGTGACGGTGCGAACCCTGTCATATTAAAATCCGAGTTCATTATGTCGCTGTGCGAACAGCTTATCGGTGGTGAGAACCTCGGTGCAAAGCAGAAGTCGATTATCGACCGCTGTACCGCAAGCGTTTACCGCGTATATCAGCAGAGCGGCTACACGGGTACGGTTCCGACCCTTCGGGACTTCCGGGAAGAGCTTCTCAGACAGGATGAGCCGGAGGCACGAGAGATTGCACTTGCGATTGAGCTGTTTACAAACGGCTCGCTCAACACCTTTGCAAAGCCGACCAATGTGGACACGGATAACCGCCTTATCTGCTACGATATTCTCGACCTCGGCAAGCAGCTTATGCCTATCGGTATGCTTGTTGTACTCGACAGCATTTTGAACCGTATCACGCAGAACAGGGCGAAGGGCAAGAACACCTATATCTTTATTGATGAGATTTACTTGCTTTTCCGGCATGAATACAGTGCAAACTTCCTCTTTACCCTTTGGAAGCGAGTAAGAAAGTACGGCGCTTATGCTACCGGTATTACGCAGAATGTGGACGACCTGTTGCAGAGCCATACGGCGAGAACGATGCTTGCAAACTCCGAATTTATCATAATGTTGAGCCAGGCTTCGACCGACAGAATGAGACTGGCGGAGCTGCTTAACATCTCCGACCGTCAGATGTCGTATATAACCGATGTCGAAGCAGGACACGGACTGATAAAGGTGGGCAGCTCGCTTGTGCCTTTTGCAAACAAGTTCCCGAAGAACACGAAGCTATATAAGCTGATGACCACAAAGCCGGGAGAGAGCGTTTAGCTCTCTCCTTGCTGATTTAAGGAGTGAGCATAATGGCAGATATTAAAACAAGAGACAGGCTCAGAGGTACGATTAAAACCATTGATAAAGCCTATGTTGCGGGGCAGCACATGAAACGCGCATATATTTCCACAAAGGATAAAGCCGAACACAGCACATATTCTGACGAAAACTCGGCTGATGAATATGCTGCGGACAGATTTGAGCAAGGAGTTGATACAGCTGTCCATGAAGGTGTCCGACTGATTGACAGAGCCGGACGGAAAGGTGTGGACGTCACAAAGAAAAGTGTAGGCAAGGCAAATGACGCTGTTCGTAATTTCAAGGTAAAACATAGTGAAAATGCTTTACAAAAGCAGACGCAAAACATTGGCAACAAAACGACAAGAACTGCCGAAAAATCTGCGGAAAAAGCCATAAAGCAATCCGCCCGTTCAACCGGAAATAAGACGATTAAGACAGTTGGAAAAGGCTCTGCAAATGCGGTTCAGAAGTCGGTCAAAACCGCCGAGCAGACCGCAAAGACCGCAATAAAAACCTCACAACAGGCGGCTAAAGCGGCACAGCAAACCGCGAAGGCTGCCGCAAAAGCTACACAGAAAGCCGCACAAATTGCCAAAGCAACGGCAAAGGCAGCTGCGGAATCTGTAAAGGTTACGGTAAAAGCCACCGTCACAGCTACAAAGGCGGTAATAGCAGGCATAAAAGCCATTGCCGCCGCTATAGCGGCGGGAGGGTGGATTGCAGTATTGATAATTCTCATCGTTTGCCTGTTAGCCCTAATCCTCGGCTCGGTGTTCGGCATCTTCTTTTCGGGTGAGGATAAAAGTAGCGGAATGTCAATACAGACCGTCATGCAGGAAATAGACACGGAGTATGAAAACAGGTTGTCCGAGATAAAGGAAAGCAATACTTATGATGTTATTGAAATGATCGGAAGCAAGGCAGAGTGGAAAGAGGTACTCACCGTGTATTCAGTTATAGTCAATACTGATACTGACAACCCGCAGGAGGTTGTCACTATGGACGAGGGCAAGAGGCAGCTTCTCAAAGATGTTTTTTGGGAGATGAACAGCATATCTTCGCGGACGGAAAGCAAAGAGGAAACGGTTGTGACTGAAAGCGATGACGGGAATGGGAATGCGGTGAGGACAGAAACTACTGTGACGAAAACATATTTGTATATCACCGTGACACATAAAACGGCCGATGAAATGGCGGAGGAGTATGGGTTCAGTGAGGAACAGAGGGAGATGATTGAGGTGCTTTTGAAGGAGGAGAATGAGTATTTGTGGGAGGGGTGGGAGGAATGAGGTATAAATATATGATTTGTTATCGTGTCAGGTTGAAAGAGTCAAAAGGCTAATCGAAACAATATGATATTAAGCTACAACACAGTTATCACAATTTTTTCCGCCATTCTTATTTTACTTTTCTATTGTAAAACTACTATATTCTACAGGGACATTAACCTAATTATCCTTGTTGAACCTAGTTCGGTTATTGACTCGATTGCGTAATATCACCTGAATAATTCAATACTGACGTCGGTGGAAAACAAGTCGGTTATGATTATCTCTCACCGTCTTTCTTTCATATGAATTGCTGACAGGATATATGGTTGGGTTATTGAGGAGGCAATCTTGATGACCTGCTTGAGTATAAGGGAAATTATGCACAAATGCGGAGAATTCAGGCGGGACGGTATTAATGCTATTGATTTATTATAATTTCAAAACAAACTTCATAAAAACGAATCCTATTGTGTTTGATCTTATACAAATAATGATTTGATTATACAGCTCTGGCGACGATGCTCAGATAAATCTTGATGTTTTTTGTACGTTATTAAAAATTTTTTGCAATTTACTTGACATTTTCAGAAAAAAGTCCTATAATAAGAATATAAATTTTTTTAGGAGGTCATTTATGCCAAATCTAACTAATTTCAGTGACGACTTTATTAAAAGCATTGTATCCAGCATCCATTCAGCGGTAACAGATGATATTATTCAAGATACACGACAGGCAGATATGGAACGCAGTGGTATGAATAGTTATCCATCTCGTATATGGGATTTGATAAATCGTAATGTCCGTACTGCTTTTACATATAATACCGATGTGGTTGTAGAGTTTACTAAACGTGGACCGTGGAACTTAATTGCAATTTTTGATAAAACAACGGGTATGCTTTTGACGCTTATGCGTGAGGAACGCTTTTGCGAAGTAAAACGTGATTCTAAAAACCATAAGCACTATGTTTATGAACTGGCAAACATGTTTAATGCCGATTTAGAAATTCAACAGCAATCATTTTTTGCAATAGATGAAAATGAAGAAAAAATTAAAAAATCGATTGAACGAATTTGTAATGACTTGCTTATTTCAATTGAAATGGTTGAACATCACGCATTGGTTTTATTTTCATCACGAGATGAGTTATTACATTCTATACGTTGTTGTATGATTAACTGCAATTTCGAAGAATGTGAATCTGTATCTTGGAATGAATATATCGGTGTTTCTGAAAGCCTTGTTGTTGAACAAACAGAAAACGATGACCATAAGAAGAATAACCCGACTATGGGATTGGTTTATACGCCTAAAGCGAAGAAAAAGAAACAACTTAATCTTGACATTGCCACAAAATCCGAAAGTGATATTCCTGAGGCAAAATAAAAAATAGGAGGTTCCTATGAAAGATTTAAAATCATTCAATGGGAAAAGATTAAAAACAGCTCGTACATTAAAAGGAATGAGCATTTCAGAATTAGCTGAAGCCTTGGATTTACAAAGGCAAACTGTATCAATGTACGAAAGCGGAAAAATATCTAATCCAGATTTTCCTAAAGTACAGAGAATGAGTCAACTCCTTAATTTCCCGATAGATTTCTTTTTGGGTTCTGACACGGAACTTGTAAAAGCTGCTCCTTCAACGTATTTTAGATCACTTTTAACTACCAATAAAAAATATCGTTATGAACAAGAAATAAAAATAAGTTTTGTTACTACGATTTATGCGTATTTAACTGAATATGTTACATTCCCACATGTCAATTTACCTGATGTATGCGATACGGATAACATAGAAGATATTGCAATAAAATTAAGAGAATGTTGGAATTTAGGATATGGTCCAATTGATAATTTGATATTTTACGCTGAGAAAAACGGTATTATATTGACTTCTGTTGAAACTTCTACAAATGATATTGACGCTTTTAGTCAAAAAATCTACATTAACGATGAGGAACGATATATAGTAGCTCTTTCTAAAAATAAAAGTACTGCTGCACGCCTTCACTTCGATGTTGCACACGAATTAGGCCATATCATGTTACATGATTGGGAAGATGATATTGAAAATATTTCACCCTCCGAATTTCGCGACAGAGAACAGCAGGCCAATGATTTTGCATCTGCATTTTTACTTCCTAAAGAAACATTCATCAAAGAAGTAGGTGCATATGCAGACAAACTCAACTATTATATTGAATTAAAAAAGAAATGGAAAGTCTCGATTGCCGCAATGATAAGACGTGCAAAAAATCTAAAATTAATATCTTATGATAAATATCAAGCGTTAATGAGGCAGATGCAAAAAATGGGAATAAGAAAATGCGAACCGCTTGATGATATTTTAGTTACAGCTCAGCCGTCCTTATTAAAAACCGCCGTTGAAATGTTGATTAATGATAATGTTCTTACGGCAAAAGAAATACTCCAAGAGCTTTCTGACGAGTATAATTTATCTCTATATTCAGATGATATAGAAACACTTATTGGATTAAATAAAGGAACATTAAAAACGTGTAATGTAACCCCCATTCATCTTCTTGCATTGAAATAGTAAGTTGCAAAATGGCCAGAGTTATGAGTGAAAATACCGAATCGAGTATATGTTATTAGTTTCTTTAAGTAAATTTGGAAGTTAATTGTAAAACTATCACTAGCGATTATGGAGAATGCTAGTTATCGGTTCTATATGAACTCACGGTGAACTTGAGTACATGAATATAGCGCCCAAGTTGAACACCCCGCCCGCTGAAGCTGAACAGTCGCGTCGCTGAAAATGAACACCTTCGTCGACCAGATTGAACATTGACAGTCACCTCATCGTATGATGCTAAAATGAAGATGCTTTACTCACATGGAGGATAGGGCAACGCTGAGGAGCGACCCGAGCGCCCTGTGAGGTTTGCAAGTGATGAGGCGGTGTCCGGATAAACGGCACCGCCTTTTTCATCGTATCCGCCCAACAATCCCCCGTCCCAAACAAAACACCCTCTGTCACCTGACCGGTAAAAGAGGGTAATGCTCCCTCTTGATTTTGCAAAAAACAAGCCCAAAGATAAAAGAAAAACAGCACAAAGAGCGCTTGAACTGGTCGGAATAAAAGAGCAGGCAGACAAGCACTGTAACAAGCTGTCGGGCGGACAAAAACAGCGTGCGGCTATTGCCCGTGCTATAGTCAACGATCCGTCTGTAATACTTGCGGACGAGCCTACGGGCGCACTTGACAGCAAAACCACCGAAGAGATAATGTCCGTTTTTGAAAAGCTGAACGAATCGGGCAAGACGATAATCATAGTAATCCACGACAAAGATATCGCCGCAAAATGCAGGAGGGTTATCGAGATAGCAGACGGCAGGATAGTCAGCGACAGTAAGAGTAAATAGCAGTGAAGTAAGCTATTTTATCGGTAGAAGAAACAGAACTTAACAACTATAGGTTGTAATATAGACTTGTTTCAAACAGTTAGGTTGTTACAAATTAAAATGTATCCGGAATAAAACATTCGGGAAATTACTCCGGCAGAGGAAATTTATATTATCTCTGCCGGAGATATTAAGTCAGGGGGAAGCAACAATCATTGTCATCATACCACCGGGGAGTTATATAATTCAAAGCAAAATATGTTATAAAGCGATGGACTATTTTTGACAATCGTGATATAATTTTACTGTAATATTTGATTTATCTGTTATAACTTTTATTTTCACGGAGGAATTGCTTTGCTTTCGATATATCTCTCAATGGTCGAGACCGAGGAAGAAAAAGACTTGGTGACCGAGCTGTACAATACATATAAACAGATTCTGTTTAATGTAAGTATGTCTATACTGCATAATACAGCGGATGCGGAAGACGCTGTGCAGGAAACTTTTGTACGAATAATCAGCAATCTATCTAAAATTGACTGTGCAAATGAAAAACGCTCCAAAGCGTATATTTATGTTGTTACCCGC
>OJPH01000398.1_pt1 | contig 31648 bp, 32 predicted proteins | sample 1598481 | NCBI WGS metagenome assembly OJPH01 (sample SAMN03922482, study PRJEB24848) | human gut metagenome | isolation source: stool sample | host: Homo sapiens | place: Germany | collected 2011-05 | reverse complement strand
TTGTGATTTATAAGGAAAGAAATCACAAAACAAGTCTCATATGAACTCCTTGCCCGAAGGGCAAGGAGTTCAGTATGACTGCTATCCGATCGCTTTCTGATATTCCTTCTGAATCTCCGCTTCAATCAACTCAGAATCAAGCGATACAACAGATTCTGTTCTTGAAGTGGAATAATTCATGAAAAGATTGGTCTGCACATAGACGTTGCTGAAAGCGCCATCCGTATCAAAATTGAAATTTACGAAATAATGGGGCTGTTCATTTTCACCTTCGGCAAAAGGCTGGTCGATCCGCAGCATTACCGTGATTCCGCTTTCGTCTTCGAGCGTATCCATATAGGCAACAACAGAATCATTCCACTGAAAGTAGGCAAGCCATGGTTTTACGCTATCACCGAAGGTCATTTCATCTGCTCTCCATTCGATATTGGTATAGGCCTTGCCCCATTTTCCCTCGTTACTGTAGCGGACACCATTGGCAGCCATAAAAGCCATTCTTAATGAGTATTGCTCGCCATCTACGATATTTACCGACTCCGGGTCAACGTCCACAATCTCCAGCCAGTTTCCGTTGTCCTGATAGTAATTGGCGGTAGACCAATGGCTTTGATCGCCTTTAGATTGGTCAACTACGATATGGCAGCTGCCATTCTGAACTGCCTCTAAAACAGCACGGCACTTTGCAAAGGCCGCTTGTTCATCCGGATTTTCTTCAACAACAGTATCTGCATTGATAGCAACAGTCTTCAGGAACCGTTCCGCGATGCCACCGGAAATCTGATTCTCATCATACCATATATCATAGATAATATCACCATCGATGAAGAATGTATGCTGCTCACAGAGTGCATCCGGATTGCCGTCCCAGAAGATTTCACATTCCACATCTCCGTATATAGAACTGCCGGACGTATATCCAATAGGAGCACCAGACTCTTCCTCTTTCAATGCAATGATATCAGAAAGTTGAAATTCTGGATAATCCCAACTGGTAATGCCGCCAACATCTACAGAATCCCTTGTCAGCACAACGTTGCCATCCTGCTCCCTGAAAGAAAAACCGGAAGGGAGTAGCAGTTTGAGGGTGCCATACTGAACCAGTTCCGTATCTGTAATGACAGCAGAACCGTCGGTAGGGGTATCGTCGATGGTGTCTGACTTTTGGGGGTTGACTGCGCAAGCCACTAAAACAGCGGCGCACAGCAATACACAAATCATACTTACCCATAACTTGGGTTTCTTCCATTTTGCCATATTCATAATGCGACCTTTCGTATTTCCCTCGCCAAAGGCCAGGGGCATCCCGGCAATCATCTTTTTATGCGTTGCAAGCCTCAGCAGGGAAGCGGAATAGTCTGCCCTGATTTGAGGCCCCATTTCCCGGATCACCGCCTCATCACAGCTCATCTCCATATCTTTGCCCGCCAGAATGAATGCGGCCCACGCCAGAGGATTAAACCAGTGGATGCACAGGGCACAATATGCCAGCAGCTTGATGATATGGTCACAGCGGCGGATATGATGCCGCTCGTGGGCAATGATATACTTTTGTTCTTGTGTTGGGATATTGGAGGGCAAATAGATTTTGGGGGCAAAGATGCCCATAACAAATGGCGTGTCAATATAATCGGCACGATAAACGTTTCCTGTGTAAGCCACAGCGCCCACCAGTTTCCGTCTCAGGCGGATATACTGCACGATGCTGTAAAGAATCATGCTGCCGGTTCCGGCGATCCAGACATAAGGAACGATTGCCATAATATCCAATCCAGTATGCTCTGACTCCCCTGCCTGCGCAAGTTCCGACCCTGACTGATTTTCAGCCCGAACGAAAGTGAAATCAGGATTCCGATTGGCTTCGGCAGGAAGAAAATAAACCACGCTGGCTGCGCCTGATGTCTCCCGAATTTCCGGTTCCAACGCATTCAGAACGGAAACGGGTGCTGTAAATGCCACCGGGCACAGAAGCCGGAACAAAACCACCAACCAGAGTGCATAAGAAAAAATCTTTGGAGATCGTTTCAGCATGAGTCTGGCCAGCATGACCAGCAGAATGACGATGCTGCCCGTCATACTCATATTCAGCACTTGAGAAAACAGATTACGCATGGGAATCCTCCCGCATGGAATCAATGACCTTTTGCAGTTCGTCGATTTCGCCGTCAGACAGCTTTTTGCGGCTGCCAAATGCGGCTAAGAACGCAGGCAAAGAACCGTGAAATGTCTCATCCACAAATATTTCACTCTGACGTGCATAGAATTCCTCCCGGCTGACCAGAGATGTTACCTTGCCATCCTTATTCCGGAACAGCTCCCGATCACAAAGCCGTTTCAGAATCGTGTATGTCGTGGTTCGTTTCCAGTTCAGGCGTTCCTCCGCCAGTTCCGTCAAGCGGCGAGAAGTGACAGGCTCATTATCCCAGATAATATCCGCAAAAATGGTCTCGATCTCACCCAGCTTATATTCCGCCATATGAGTTGCCTCCTTTGCTCTACTGTCAGTAGACAATTATACTCTACTACCTGTAGACAGAAAAGTCAAGGATTTTTTGAAACGTTAATATAACCTTAAAGGGACGGCACAAGAAGGGCAGTTTGCAACTTCTACAAGCTTCCTGTCGTTTCTTCCCCCTGTAACCACATTATTATATCCTCCCAATACTGGGGGTACAGTATTGGGGGGAAACATATCAAACGGTGGGGCTGTTTTGCGCCCTTTTGGGGGGCGCTTTCATAGCAAAAGAGAGGCATTCCGCAAAGAATGCCTCTCTTTTCATTTTCCAGCCCCGCCTTCGGCGTGCTTTTTTACGGCTGTGCCGTTACCGGCCGTATCCGAAAGCTGGCAGAACGGTTCGGCTGCGGCTGTTTGCCCTTGGTAAGCCATTTCTCACGGGAATGCCGGATCGTATTCCAAGGGGGATTTGGAAGGCAAACGCGCGCCTGCACGTTCTGACAGCTTTCGATAGGCCTTGGGGGGATTATCTGTCGGCTGCCTAATCGCGGTACAGTTTGAAGGATGTGTGTTTTGAAGGATGTGTGTGCAATACAGATTGAGGAAATCGGATTAGGAGGTATTTTTGCGATTTGGCATCCGTTTGTACAGTAAGGTTATATCAGGCCAGCGCTTCGCCCAGACTGCGGCAGGCGCTCAGCGCTTCGTCATCGGGGGTCTCCTGACAGATCACGCTGTCGCAGACCAGATTTGCGCCCTTGTCCCGGCAGTTCTCTTCCCATGTGCGCATCCACTCGCCGTCGCCCCAGCCATAAGAGCCGAACAGAGCGATCTTCTTGCCGGAGAGCTTACTCTCGCAGGTCTCGAACATGGGGGCGAATTCGCCGTCTTCCAGTTCCTCCGCGCCCATGGCGGGGCAGCCGAAAGCGACCGCGTCAAATTCGTCCATCTTTCCTCCGTCGAACTCGGCGGTGGTAAACAGCTCCGCTTCCGCGCCAGCGTGCTTTGCGCCTTCCACAACGGCCTGCGCCATGGCTTCGGTATTTCCGGTGCTGCTCCAATAAACAACTGCAATTTTCATTTTCAAAAATCCTTTCTTAAATCCTATTTCATCCGGCTACTGTAAGCCGTTCGATGTCGATCCCGCTGGCAAGCTGGCGGCAGTAAACCCTCGTGCAGGCTTTGTACTTGGCAAAGGTCTTCCGGGCTGCTTCCTCGTTTTCATAAACCTTCCAGCAGCCCACGCATTTGCAGGGTCTGTGTTCTAAAAAGCCCTTCACGTCCTCCGGCGGATAGCTCAGGAACAGGCCGATCTCGTGGGGGAAATCCTCCTGCTGCTTCAGTCTCCGGGCGAGCTTCGTCAGGCACCGGCTGCCGCCCCGGCAGTTGTAGCCAAACTCGCTGAGAAGCGCTTCGCAGGATGCGCAGGAGAGGTCTTTTTCCAGCCGCGCTGGCCGGTAGAGGTAGATCAGCGCCCTGTCCTGACGGATACGCAGGGGGACTGCCCGGACACCTTTCTTCCCAAGCCGCCGGTTCAGGCTCCGCAGAAAGTCCAGCAGGTCCTCCCGGTTTTCGTAGGGGCAGGCAAACAGGTTTCCGGTTTTCAGCCCCGCCAAGGTGGGGGCGCAGTTGCGAACCACCTGTTCCTCAGACATGGCCGTCCTCCTTGCCCCGGGCGATTCGGCGCAGGCTTTTCCGGATGGAAATGACGCCCACAGACGTCACAGTGACAGCCACAACGGCACCGGCGCCGGACAAAATCGTGGCAATTTCCATAGCTCGAACCTCCCCTATTCATCATGATAAGACTGTCTTTTTTGTTTGCTTCAGGTTAGCCTCTGCTAACTGGCTATATCATACACGATGTTGCTCCGTTTGTCAAGTCTTTTCCCTACTATTTTTATAGGCAGATTTTTGGATGTGAAAAAGCGCCCCAGCAGGGCGCTTTTAAGCTGTTTTATTGAAGTTTCCGAGTCTTTTATTCCTGCGGCAGTGTGACAATTCGGGGTTCATGATGGACGGCAGGCAGAATTTTCTCCATCAGGTCAGCCGTCCGAAGACGCAGGCTGGAGGTGTTGATGCAGGGATGACAGCCGATGTACTCCCCTTTCAGCACGTCCTCGTCCATGAGAAGCTGCACATGGTTCTCCCCATCGTTCATCAGCCCCAGAACGCTGACGGAGCCGGGGGTGATGTCCAGAAATTTCTCCATATACTCCGGCACGGCAAAGCTCAGGCGGGAGGAACCGATCTCCTTGGAGAGGACGCTGGTTTTGAAATGCTTGTCCCCAGGCAGCATCAGCAGATAAAAGTCCGTACACTGCCGGTTGCACAGCAGCAGATTTTTGCAGATCACCGCATCCAGCACCCGGTCGATCTCCTCGCAGGCTTCCATAGTCATGGCGGCCTCGTGGTCGATGCGCTGGTAGTCGATTCCCAGACTGTCCAGCAGATCGTAGCAGCGAATTTCCTTCTCAAGCCGTCCAGCACAGTTGGCGGGACGTCCGTTTACCAGTTCCATAGTCATTTTTCCTTTCTCAGCTGCCAGAAGGCCACGGCGCTGGCAGCCGCTACGTTCAGAGAATCCACGCCGTGGTACATGGGGATTTTTACGGTGTAGTCGCACCGGGCGATGGTCATCTCCGTCAGGCCGTCGCCCTCGCTGCCTAAGATCACCGCCAGCTTTTCCTCCGCCATGAGACGGCGGTCGTCAATGGAGACGGAATCGTCGCTCAGCGCCATGGCTGCGGTTCGGAAGCCCAGACGGTTCAGCTGCGCCATTCCCTCCCCCGGCCAGTCTCCCGTAAACGTCCATGGAATCTGAAACACCGTCCCCATGCTGACCCGCGCGCTGCGGCGGTACAGCGGGTCACTGCATCCGGGAGTCAGCAGCACGGCGTCCATGCCCAGCGCGGCGGCGGAACGGAAGATCGCGCCCACGTTGGTGGGGTTCTGGACGTTTTCCAGAACCACAATCCGCGCCGCCCCGGCGCAGATATCCTCCAGGTTGGGAAGCCCCGGACGGCGCATGGCGCACAGCACGCCCCGGGTCAGGTGGTAGCCGGTGAGATTGCACAGCAATTCTTCGTCCGCGGTGTACACGGGAACCCCGGGGCAGCGGGCGATGACCTCCCGTGCCGCTCCCGTGATGTCCTTGCGCTCCATAAGCAGCGACACCGGCTCATATCCGCCGTCCAAAGCCCGGTGGATGACCTTGGGGCTTTCCGCAATGAACATCCCCTTGGCAGGTTCAAACCGGTTGAGCAGCTGCGCCTCCGTCAGCCGGGCATACACGTCCAGCTCCGGCGCGGAGAAATCCGTTATTTCAATGACGTTGGCCATAGCGTTCCTTTCCTTATCCTCCACCCCATGACAATCTGCCAAAAAACGGGGCGCTTTTTTCCTTCCTATACTACCAAATTCCGTTCAAAATGTCAAAGATTTCTCCGTCGATTGACTTCCATTTTCCGCAATGGTAGAATACATTCATTGTAAAGAGAGGGGCGGATCGCTATGGCGAACAAACATCCGGGGTATATGACCACCTTCAAGGAGCGCTTGAGCTACTGGACATACTTCATCGGGCAGAACATTTACTACAACATCACGGCAGCTTTTATCTCCACCTACCTTGCCATGCAGGGCGTGAACCTTGCCAAGGTCGCTATCGTGCTGCTGATCGTCAAGATCTGGGACGCCGTGAATGACCCCATTTTCGGCTTCATCTTCGACAAGGTGAAATTCAAAAACGGGCAGAAAAGTCTGCCCTGGCTGCGCATTTCCACCGCACTGATCCCCATTGTGACCATCATCCTGTTCTCCATTCCCTCGGCGCTGGGGGAGACTGGGAAACTTGTCTGGTTCGGCGTGGCCTACGTGCTGTGGGACACTGTGTACACTCTGACGGACATTCCCGCCTACGCCATGCTGAACACCATGACCGACAATCTGCCGGAGCGCAACACCCTGCTCTCCGTCAACCGGGTGTTCTCCGGGGCGGGCGTGCTGATCTATGGCGTTGTGCTGCCCATCCTCATCAGTGAAAATGTGGGCATGAGCGCCAGTCTGGCCATTGCGACGCTGTCCATTTTCAGCGCCCTGACCATGGTGCCCCTGTCCCTCAACTGCAAGGAGCGCAACTATAAGCCCGAAGAGGAAGACGAAAACTTCTCTCCCCGGCAGATGTTCTCCTATCTGGGGAAGAACAAATACCTGCTGACCTACTACGGCGGCTACTGCGCCACCGACGCGCTGAAAACCTCCGCCGCCGTGACGCTGTTCGTCTCCTTCTATCTTTTCGGCAACTCCCTTTACTCCATCGTCCTGAATCTGCTGAACATGGTGCCGGGTGTTTTCGCCGCCATGCTCATGCCCACCATCCTGAAAAAGCTGGATAAATTCAAGACGCTTTTCTGGTGCAACATCGTCAACATCATCTTAGGTCTGGTGATTTTCTTCGTTGGCTACGAAAACCGGGCGCTGTTCCTGACGCTGACCTGCGTCCGCACCGTTCCCATGAGCATCGTGGGCATTCTCGCCTTCATGTTCACCCCGGACTGCGCCGAGTACGGCCAGTATAAATCCGGCATTAGTGCCAAGGGCATCACCTTCGCCATCCAGACCTTCTCCGTGAAGATCACCGCTGCGGTCTCGTCCTCGCTGGCTTTGGCGCTGCTGGGCTGCTTCCACTGGATTTCCGTGGAGGCGGAGAGCTTCGAGACGCTGAAGGCGCTGAACATCCAGCAGAGCGCGGGAGCGCTGGAGGGACTGTGGATTGTGTACGCTCTGGTGCCTGTCATCGGCATGATTATTTCCACGTTCTTCTATCTGGGTTACAAGCTCAACGACAAGGACGTGCAGATCATGGCGCGGTGCAATGCCGGGGAGATCACCCGTGAGGAAGCCGAGGCTCTCCTGTCCCGGAAATATTGACCTAATGCTGCAAACAGAAACGGCGCCATCCGGCGCCGTTTCTGCATGTCATACGGGGTTCCTATCAGGGTCTGTCATTATTTCTCGATAGAATGGTTAACACCATTTTATCCCGCGAATCCTTCGCAGGCCGTCCGCAGAGGCGTGCGGGCAGCAGACGGCAATCCAAAAATGGCCTCCCGCCGTAAAGCGGGAGGCCATAAGAGGATAATATTACTGTGCCAGAGTGCTGGTCTTGTACTTTGCGCTCTTCTTCAGGAACAGCGCCAGGAAGCCGACTGCGGCGATAACACCGGCGACAACGGCGATGGGATAGTACACGCTCTCGGCAATTCCCATAGGCTTCCACAGCAGGCCGAGGCACTCGCCGGCCGCGAAGAAGTAGGTGATGGAAACGCCGGTCATGAAGGTGGCAGGAACCGCGCAGATCCAGTAGTTGCGCTTGTTCTGCGCCAGATACATGGCAGCCGCCCACAGAGCGATCATGGCCAGAGTCTGGTTGGACCAGGAGAAGTAACGCCATACCACGGAGTAGTCGATCTGGCAGATGATGGCACCGACGCCCAGCAGGGGGACGGTCAGAAGCAGACGCTTCTTCCAATCCTTCTGGTCGATCTTGAACCAGTCGGCCAGCGTCAGACGGGCGCTGCGGTAAGCGGTATCACCGGAGGTGATGGGGCAGGCGATAACGCCCAGCATAGCCAGGACGCCGCCGATCTTGCCCATGGTGGTGGTGCAGATCTCGTAAACAACAGCGTTCACACCGGCACCGGCTTCCAGCAGAGCCTGGGTGTTCTCGTAGAAGGAAACACCGGCAGCCGCCCAGACCATGGCGATGATGCCCTCGGCGACCATTGCGCCGTAGAACACCTTGTGACCCTGCTTCTCAGAGGTGCAGCAGCGGGCCATCATGGGAGACTGCGTGGCATGGAAGCCGGAGATGGCGCCGCAGGCCACGGTGACGAACATGAACGGCCAGATGTGGATGTTCTGAGGATGCTGGTTATAGAAGTTGTTCCACAGCTCGGGCATCTGATACTCGTGAGAGAACAGCAGAACACCCGCAACACCGACGGCCATGATGATCAGGCAGATACCGAAGATGGGGTAAATCTTGCCGATGACCTTGTCGATGGGAACGAAGGTGGCGATGAAGTAGTAGATGATGATGACCCACAGCCAGAAGGTAGCGTCCAGCTTCTCGGGGGTCAGCAGAGCCAGCAGACCGGCGGGACCCTTGGAGAACACGACGCCGACCATGACCAGCAGGATGACGGAGAACACGCGCATGACCTGCAGCATGACCTTGCCCAGATAAGTACCGGTAATCTCGGAAATGCTGGCGCCCTTGTGCCGCATGGACAGCATACCGCACATATAGTCGTGGACGCCGCCGGCGAAGATGGTACCGAAGACGATCCACAGATAGACGACAGGTCCAAACAGAGCACCGTTCAGAGCGCCGAAGATGGGGCCGAGACCGGCGATGTTCAGCAGCTGAACCAGGAAGATCTTCCAACCCTTCATCGGGACGAAGTCAACACCGTCGTTGAGCGTGATGGCAGGCGTCTCCCGGTCGTCAGAGCCAAAGATCTTGTCTACGCGCTTGCCGTAGAAGATGTAGCCGACGACCAGAGCTGCAATGCAGAGAATGAAAGTAAGCATAGGTTTCCTCCTTAGTTTAGTTACCCTGCGGTGGCGTATCACCGCCTGGCGAGTATCATTATATGTCTAAACCGTGAACAAATCAACCCTTAGTATGGCGAAAAAAGATTTTCGTAGCATTAAACAAATTTATGGCGGTTTTTTTCCTTCCGGGGAGTGGCGTGACCCTGATTTTTTCGTCAGATTGCATAAAACAGCACGCAGAAGAACTGGAGCAGCGCCCCCAGAACGACAAAAATGTGAAATACGGAGTGCATCCACTTCCTGCGCTTGCCCAATCCGTACAGAATGGAGCCGACCGTGTAGGCAATGCCGCCCAGCAGCAGAAGCAGAAAGCCCGGGAAGGTCAGCGCCTGCATTGCCTGCTTTGCAAAGAAGATGATCGCCCAGCCCATGCCGATATAGCAGATCATGGAAAAGACCCGGTATTTCTTCAGGTCAATGGCCGTCAGGGTCGTGGCCAGCGCCACCATGCCCCACTCAAAGCCGAACAGCACCCAGGCAAGGACGGGATTCTCCGGACGGATGGCGGACAGCAAAATCACGGTGTAGGTTCCCGCGATGAGGAAATAAATGGTGCAGTGGTCGATCACCTGCATCACCTTTTTGCCAAGCGTTGGCTTCAGACCGTGGTAGACGCTGGAAATGGTGAACATGGTGACCATGGCGCTGCCGTAAATGGCGGAGGTGACTACGCCCCAGGGATTGCCGTGGAGGGCGGCGAAAATGACGCACAGCGTCAGCGCCACGACGCCCACAGCGCCGCCGACGATGTGGGTGACCATGTTCATGATCTCTTCGCCCCGGCTGTAATCCGGGAGTTGGCGGTCGGACAATTTCGTTCGTTTCATTTTGGTTTCCTTCCTTTGTGAAGATGGAGGGAGTATAGCACATTTTTCACAAAAAAGAAACCGCCATTTTGTCGAGTTCTCTCCCCGGCGGAGAAATTCGGTTTCTACCGGGGTGAGAAGTGGATACGGGGTTGACAAATGTCCTTCTATACAATACAATTCTCCTAGTCACGGCGTAAAGTACGCCGTTTTTTTGCATAGAATAGAGAGGGTTCGAGCTATGAAAAAGATACCTTTTTTGACTCTGGGAAAAGCGAAGGAGATCCGCGAGCAGATCCCTACCCCGTTTCATGTTTACGATGAGGCCGGCATCCGCGCCAACGTCCGGGCGCTGAAGGCGGCGTTCTCCTGGAATCCCGGCTTCAAGGAGTTTTTTGCCGTCAAGGCCACCCCCAACCCCTTCCTGCTGAAAATTCTCCACGAGGAGGGCTGCGGCTGCGACTGCGCCACCTATACCGAGCTGCTGCTGTCCGAGGCCGTGGGCATCACGGGACACGACGTGGTCTTTTCCTCCAACGTCACCCCGGAACTGGATATGCGCAAGGCGCGGGATATGGGCGTGTACATCAATCTGGACGATGCCACCTATGTGGATTTTCTGGCATCCATGGGGCCGGTCCCCGAGACGGTATGTCTGCGGTATAACCCGGGCGGTTCCTTCTCTCTTGGCAACACCATCATGGACATGCCCCGGGACGCCAAATACGGCATGACCGAAGACCAGATGGCAGGGGCCATCACCCGGCTGATGAAGCTGGGCACGAAGCACTTCGGCGTTCATGCCTTCCTTGCCTCCAACACAACCACCAATGAATACTACCCCGCTCTGGCCGGGCAGCTGTTCCGTCTGGCGGTGCGGCTGCGCAACGCCACCGGCGCGCATATTTCCTTCATCGACCTGTCCGGCGGCATCGGCGTGGACTACCGCCCCGAGCAGCCCAGATGCGACATCGGCGTCATCGGTGAGGGCGTGCGGGTGAAATATGAGGAGATCCTGACCCCCAACGACATGGGTGACGTCGCCATTTTCACCGAGCTTGGCCGGTTCATGCTGGCGCCCTACGGTCACCTGATCTCCACCGTCATTCATGAAAAGCACATCTACCGGGAATACGTGGGTCTGGACGCCTGCGCCGCCAACCTGATGCGCCCGGCCATGTACGGCGCTTACCACCACATCACCGTGCTGGGCAAGGAGGACGCCATCCTGGATCACGTCTATGACGTCACCGGCGGTCTGTGCGAAAACAACGACAAATTCGCCATCGAGCGGAGTCTGCCGGAAATCCAGATCGGCGACATTGTAGCCATTCACGACACCGGTGCTCACGGCTTCTCCATGGGCTACAATTATAATGGCAAGCTCCGTTCCGCGGAGGTTTTGCTGAAAGAGGATGGCAGCTTCCAGCTCATCCGCCGCGCCGAGACGCCGGAGGACTATTTCGCGACCTTCGATTTTTCTGATTTTCACTTTGGAAAATAGGACCGTCATTCCGCACAAAAACAATCGTGATTTTTTGGATGGCCGATTGCAAATTAACAAGAAAATTTCATACTTTTCCGTTTCGTTTATGCTATAATGTATAAGGCGGCAGTAAGGCATCCTCCCAATCAGCCGCGCCGAAAAGGAGAACCCCATGAATAACATTCTGTTTTTTCTGACACCAAAGGCGATGTGTGCATATTTGTACGATGATTATACCATCCGGCAGGCACTGGAAAAGATGGAATCCGCAGGCTACGCCGCGATTCCCATTCTCAACCACCGTGGCGAATACCGGGGAACATTGACAGAGGGCGACCTTCTGTGGGCCATGAAGAACATGTGCTACATGGATATGCGTCAGGCCGAAGCCCGCCGGGTCATGGAGATTGCCCGCCGAAAGGACAACGTCCCCGTCCGGGTCACCACCTCCATGCACGAGCTGGTGGAGCGGGCGTCCAATCAGAACTTTGTTCCTGTAGTAGACGACAAGGACGCGTTCATCGGCCTCATCACCCGAAAGGCCATCATCCGCTACTGCCGGGAAAAGCTGTTCCCCGAGGACTGATCGTTTACCGTCAGAATCAACTACATAGCGGCAAATCCATAATGAAAAAGCGCTGTCACCTGGAACCAACGGTTCCGGATGACAGCGCTTTTGTTATTTTCCCGTGTACGCCATAGGCTGATTCAGGTACTGCTCCCACGGGAAGTTTTCCGTAGATTTTTTCAGGCCGAAAGCCTCCCGTATCCCCTGACACAGCATTTTCAGCTTGTATTGCAGGGGCGAGGCCGCAAATAGCGGCTCGTTTCCCGCCGTCATGGCATACTCAAAAATCCGCGCCCGGTCTTCCTTGGGATAGCTCATGGAGTAGGTGTCCACAAAGCTGCGGGTGTCCGGCTGCAAAAATTCGCTGCCGTCCCGCTGAGCGTTGGCAAGGTAATCGTAGTCGTACTCAAATCCTACGGGATTCAGCTTTGCCCACTGGTCGAGGGCGATGCTGTTGCCTAAGATGTGGGTCTCCATCACATGGTAAAGCTCGTGGTACAGCGCTTTTTCCGAGGTGTCCCCTGCCGCCAGTACGATGTAGGCGTCCGTTCCGTTCATAAACTGAATGCCGTTCGCCCTGCTCACACTGCCGGATTCGGCGCTGCCGATGATCTCCCGCACCAGACAGATCTTCAGAGAGGAAAAATGGGAAATTGCAGCTTCCAGCATCCCCTCCGGGAAATTGGCAAGGCGCTCGTTCAGCCAGTCCAGCTCCCGTTTGAAAACCGGCACCAGATATTCCGTTTCAAAATTGTAGTCCCATGGCTGCACCAGATTGGCGTCCTCCCACAATAGCACCTCAACGCCGTAGGTATCGCCGATGGTTCTCGCGTAATACTCGCACCACACCAGCCCGTGATAGTCCGGCTCCTGGTTGGAATAATAGGGGCCGGTGTAGACCTCCGTGTCGGAAACGGCGAATTCCAGCGCGGCTGTGTCCCAGCGGTAAATGACCGGCCGACCGTCGTTGTTGTAAAGCAGGAAATAGACCCAGCCGTCGGCGGACTCCTCCACCGTCAGGGGCAGGCCGAAGAACGGAAGGGTCACGGAACTGCGGCGGCGTCCGGTTTCCAGATCGTAATAGTCCAGCTTGATCTCCGTATCCGACGCAACGCTGGCCGTCACCGCGTCGGCGAAGGTCTCCAGAAGAAAGTCCTCCCCGCTCAGCTCCGCCGGGGTCAGCGCCAGAGGGGCTTCCTCCCCCGCCTGCCCGAACAGCAGCGCCCGGGTGCAGCCTGTGGGGAAGGAGATAAAATAGCTGTCGCCCCGGGAGCGCATCGTCAGCTCCTGCGCCCCTTCATATAATATCCGCCCGCTTTCCGTGGAAAGCAGCAGCGTGCTGGCATTGCCCTCGTTGTCCGCCACGCGGCATTGCAGGACGGTGTCGTTCAGGTGCAGCCCCGTCACGCTCTGTTGGGCGAACCCGGCTTCCTTGATGACCCGGCGGATGCCCGTTTCCAGATTCCATGCGCGGACGCCCGCTTTTGTGCAGTAGTACAAGGTCTCCCGGTCGCGGGACAGCAGGGGCGTTCCCTCCAAGTCCTCCGGCACGGGAATGTGGGTGATCTCCCGCAGAGAAGCATCCAGCACCACCGTCTGCCGGTTCACCGGGTCAAAATAGCTCAGGCCGCTTTCCGTGACCTGTAGGGACGGGTTATCCGGAGTAAGGCCAAAATCCAGCCGGGCGGTGGCTGCTATGTACAGTTCCTCCCCGGAAAGCCGGGTGATGCGGGTGCTGACCTCGGTGTCGGAGAACACCAGCAGGTCACTGCCCATGGCCTTCATTCCGGCCACATTGGCAGCGCTCAGGGGATACGCCCGCAGGGCGTCGCCGTAACGCACTTCCACCGGGTCATCCGGGTCATGCAGCCCGGCAGGCGGCGCTGCTTCCACGGGAACGGCCTCCGTCTGGGTGGGGAACGTCGTTTCCTCCCCCTTCCCGGAACAGCCCGCCAGCAGCAGGCACAGCAGGATCAGCGCGGGATACCATCGTTTCATCTATTGTCTCCTTGCAAGGGTGTAATCGTCGCCCTGCCGGTAAAAGGGGCAGTGCCGGGAGGGGGAATTGGCGATGCGGTAAACCTCGTCCTCGTCCAAATCCATCATGCAGTAGTATTCGTCGTACTCCTCATCATAATCATAATACCAGCAGGTCTCGCATTCTGTCGAATCCACGGTCATTCCTCCAAAATCCGAAAAGAAAATTCTCCGTTTTCATAAATCAGACAGCTGTGGCTCCCGTCCTTGGGGATGGAGACACTGCCGGGGTTCAGGCAGCGGACGCCGGAGCGCACTTCGTCCATCTTCACATGGGTGTGTCCGAACAGGAACACACTCCCCTCCGGCAGGGGCGGAAGATTATCCGGGTTGTGGTGATGTCCATGGGTCAGATAGAAGGTTTTCCCGTCCAGAAGCAGCTGGGAAAACTCCGCCATGCAGGGAAAAGGCAGAACCATCTGGTCAACCTCCGCCTCACAGTTGCCCCGAACCGCGATGATGTTTTCCCGGTACTGGCTCAGCATGGGGATCACCTGCTTCGGCGCGTAGTCCCGGGGCAGGTCGTTCCGGGGGCCGTGGTACAGCAAGTCTCCCAGCAGGATCAGCCTGTCCGGACGTTCCATCTCGATCAGGTCGCACAGGCAGCGGCACCAGAAGGCGCTGCCGTGAATATCGGACGCAATCAGCAATTTCATAAGAAATCCTCCGTATTCCAAATGCCGCACAAGGGTCGGTGAAGCCACCGACCCTTAATTTTTCTATAACTGTTCCAGATACGCTTTCACATCGAAAGGCCTGAGCTTCTCATCCTTCCGCAGATACAGCGGATGATGGGGGTGTCCCTTCCGGGAAATGGCACCGGCGCAGCACCATTCCGCCCCGTACTCCTCCCCCGCCAGCAGCATGTCCCGCAGGCAGTCGGGCAGGTACTTCCGCTTTTCAATAATCGCGCCCCATGCCGCCCACACCACCGGATGCTCCGAAAGAGACAGCACATACCGGAACGCTTTCAGGTTTTCCGCGTGGAGCAGCGGGTTGCAGACCTTTTCCATATCGTCGGGAGAGGTCGCCCGCTGGGCATAGACGTTGAACATGATGAAGCTGTCAAACCCGTTCCCCAGGGCAATGCGCTCCACGGATTTGAGGGTATTGTCCAGCGCGTCGGGTCTGGCCGTGGAGGGGTTGATGCCAATGCAGATCAGCGGCTTTTTCCCCCGCGTCCCCAATATGTAACGGTATTCCGAGTAAAAATTGGGAGCGTATATCCACTTTTTGATATCGTATTTGTCGCTGGGGGTGTCGGCGGCTTCCAGCGCCTGCCGGAAGATGACCAACTTCAGCTCCTGTGTCGTTCCGCTGGGAATGTGCGCCATCAGCTTTCCTCCACCGGCGGGAACCACAGGCTCTTGCTGGGGTCGTGGAAGTCGCAGCTCTCAGGGTCGCGCCCCGTCTGGAGGCACCAACCGGCGAAGGCGGTGTCCAGAAAGGGATACACGCCGTCCATGGTGGATTGCAGACTGACAGTGGAGCCGTCCTTCAGGTACAGCTCCGCCACGATGCTGCCGCCCTGCACCACGTACAGCTTCTGCCCTACGATCTCCTCATAGCGATGCACAGCGTCCTTCTTCCCGAACCGGGACATTAGGAAGCTTTCCCCGTCGTAAAAAATGCCGAAGCTCAGGTAGTACACCGCCAAAAAAATGCCCATGGCAAACACGATCAGGCCGCCCACGATCAGCACCGGCCCGTCGCCGATGCCAATGCAGAACGCCATGACGCCCAGCACCGTCAGCACCACGCCGAACACGCCGAAGCGCTTGTTCGCCCGGACGGCCATGCCGGAACGGTGCTGCGCCTTGCCCCGGAACGCCTTGGAAAAGCCCTTATCCACCAGATAGCACACGCCGAACACGGCGGCTGCGATCAGCAAAACAATGACAAACTGCATATCTTTCTCTCCTTGTATATATGCGCCTACGCCCAGAGCACCGTGTCCACGGGGATGTCATGTTCCTCGGTGTCCAGATGGGGCAGCATCTGAAAATCGTAGCACAGCGCCAGCGTGGGATGGTTCGGCTCCCGGGACAGGAACTTGTCGTAAAAACCGCCGCCGTAGCCGATGCGGTGTCCCTGGGGGTCGAAGGCCAGCCCGGGCATCAGCACCAGCGCCGTCTCGTCATGGGCGACCGGCTCGTCCGCGATGGGTTCCGGAATCCCGGCGTAACCCTTCGCCACTTTGGTCAGGTCGTCCAAGTAAATAAACTTCATTTCGTCGCCGTAACACTTGGGCACGGCCACTTTTTTTCCGTCCCGGAGCGCCTGCTCCAGCATGGGGACGGTGCGCACCTCCTGGTTGTAGGGCATGTAGCCGTAAATGGTTTTGGCCTTGCGATAGGCTTCCGTCGCGGCAAACTTGCGGCCTAGCTCCCGGCTCCGCTCTTCAATTTCTTCCGGCGTCATCGCCCGTTTTTTCTCCCGAATCCGGCGGCGCAGTTCCGTCTTATCCATTGTCCGTACCCTCCGCTTTCTCGCTCACCGGGTGGAACATCCGGAACCACAGGAAAATGGCGATCTGCCCCGGAATGCCCAGAAGGTAAATTTTCCAGAAATTATACCGGAAGATCAGCAGTCCGGAAACATGAATGGCGATCAGGAATCCCCACACGATGGCGGAGATCAGCAGCCGGTTTTTCCGGAAATCGTGCCACGCCGACAGCAGGCTCAGCATCACGATGGCGTTGATGGGTACGGCGTAGAAAAAGGCAAGCCAGCTGTAGCGCTCCACGGCCCTGAACGAGGACATGATGACGAATATCAGCAGCGCAATGAACCACACCAGCGTGGACGACAGCGCTAATATCACATTCTTGTTGGCCCTGCGCTTGAGCGCCTTTTCGGACACCTGCGTCATGGCCCGCTCCAGCGTGCCGGGGTTTCCCGGCAGGGCGTTGGGGTCGGCCAGCAGTTCCCCCACCGGTATCTGGAACAGCTCTGCCAGCTGCACCAGCGTCATCACATCCGGCACGGATTCTCCCCGCTCCCATTTGGAGACGGCCTTGTCGGAATAATTCAGTTTTTCCGCCAGTCCCGCCTGGGTCAGTCCCGCCTGCTTGCGGTACGCGGCAATATTGGAGCCGATCTGATTTCTCAAAGTCGCGTCGTCCATGGTTCCCCTCCAGCATATAGTTACAGCTATCTTATCACAAATGGGAACCCTTTGCAACAGGGAAACCGGCAGATGCTTCCGAAATAAATCCGTTTATCCCCTTGCATTTTCTTCCAATCCATGTTATGATTGGTTTGTACACCATGAAACCTTCCCGCTGTAAGGAGGCAACGCTATGAACATCCGAAAGCTTTTGACCCGGCTCGTCTCTCTGGTACTGATCGCGGTCTTTCTGCCCACCGTCGCGATGGCGGATACCTGGTACTTGGAGGACGACAGCATCACCGTCTCCGCCACCGATAGCGGCCAGAACGTCAGCCAGGGCGGCGTGACCAAGGCAGATTCCGCCCCCGTCATCCGGAACCGGGATTCTTCCGCTTCCACCACCAACAATGTCACCATCAGGGCGGACGCGGGGGCGACGGCCAACGTGACCCTGGAGGACACCAACATCGACACCACCGGCGGCGCAGGGCCGAAGGGTGCAGGCGACGCGGCGGTGAGAACCGAGGGCGCCGGCAACGTCAACCTGAACGTTGAACTGGACAACACCCTGCAAAGCGGAAACACACGCGCCGGTGTGGAAAAGGGCAACGGCGGCAATCTGACCATCGGCTCCGAATCCGGCTCCGGCCAGCTGGTAGCCGTCGGCGGCGACGGTGGCGCGGGCATCGGCAGTGAAGACCGTCTCGCATCCGGTAACTACAACGTCGGCAATATCACTATCACCGGCGGCGATATTTTTGCCACCGGCAACGGCGGCGGCGCAGGCATTGGCGGCGGATGGTATTGCGGTGCCTCCGACATCACCATCACCGGCGGAAATGTCACAGCCGTAGGAAAAGAAGACAATCCCAACCGTATTGGCGGCGCAGGCATTGGTGGTGGCGGGTCTCAGAGTTCAAACGCCGGCGGCGGCAGCAATCTCAAAATCACCGGCGGACGTGTCACGGCGGTGGGCGGCAATTTCTCTGCGGGTATCGGCGGCAGCATTGGCTCCAACGGCGACAACATCACCATTTCCGACGCCGAAGTGATCGCCATAGGCGGCACATGCGCCGCAGGTATCGGCGGCGGCTGTCGCCTCGGCAATGGCATCGTCGGACAAGGGACGAACATCTCCATTTCTGGCAGCGCAAATGTAAAGGCCGCCGGCGGCGTGGGCGACAGTATGGACGGCGCAGGTGCGGCCATTGGCGCGGGCGGATCGCATCAGGGGACAACTGCTCAGGAGGGGGCTGCGGACACCTCCGGCCTGTCTCCCGACGGCAGCGTCGAGCGCTTAGACCCCGGAACGACCTTTGACATCCCCCAGCCCAAGCCCCGCAGCAGCTTCCCGAAGCCCGCGCCCGATCCCGTTGCTGTTGAAGAAGAACCCCAGCCGGTCAAAGCGGCGCTCTACCGCGTCATTGACGACGCGGGCAAGGCGCTCCCCGTGGAGGCTAAGCAGGAGGACGGCGTTCTGCTGCTCACCGCCCAGGCCGACATCGCCATTCTGGAAGGCGCGATCTCCGGGCTGCAAACCCTGCAAAGCCGGGGCATCGATACCATCACCTTTACCAACGGCACCATCTCCGTCAGCTTCTCTCTGGCCGAGGTCATCGCCAAGGGCGCGTCTTCGGACGTCTACCGCCTGACCCTCTCCGGCGGCGAAGCCAATTTCACACTGGCTGACGCGGACATCACCGCGCTGCTGGGCAAGTAATCCCATAAAAACAGCACGCCCCGGACATCCAAAGATGTCCGGGGCAATTTGCTGCTTTGTTCAATCATCAGCCGCCAAAGAAACGGCGGAAGTATTCGTACCAGTCGTTGTAGTCCCCCTCGCTGGGCATGGACGAATCCTCCTGCGGGGCGGTCTCGACGGTGGTGCTGTGGGGCTTCTCGTCAAAGGTGATGGTCAGCGTCAGTTCCCGTCCGCTGCGAACGACGGTGATCTGGGCGGTGTCGCCCGCCTTGTAGTTCCGCAGAGCGCGGGTCAGGTCGGTTCTGGTGGCGATCTTGTGATCGTCCACTGCGGTAATCAGGTCTTTGGACTGGATACCGGCTTTGTCCGCGCTGCTGCCCGGCGTCACGTCCACGACGTAAGCGCCATCCGTGGGCAGGCCGAACTGAGCGGCGGCTTCCTTGTCGTTGTCCTTCACGGTGATGCCCATGTAAGCGCCGGTGACGTAGCCGTAGTCGATCAGGTCGGAGATAATGCCCATCACGTCGTCAATGGGGATGGCGAAACCGATGCCCTCGATGGACGCGCCGGAGTTGGTGGTGCCGGAATATTTGGCCGTGGTAATGCCGATGACCTCGCCGTACATATTGAACAGCGGGCCGCCGGAGTTGCCCGGGTTGATGGCCGCATCGGTTTGCAGCATACTGATAACGGTGTTGTCGGTGGTGACCTCCCGGTTGATGCCGCTGACGTAGCCGACGGTCTCCGTTGCCGCCAGACGGCCAAGGGGATTGCCGATGGCGACCACCATGTCGCCGATGGAAAGATTGCCGCTGCTGCCGATGGTCGCGGCGGACAGCCCCTCGGCTTCCACCTTCAGAACGGCCACGTCATTGGTGGCGTCGTAGCCCTTCACCGTAGCGTCGTACTCGTCGCCGCTGTGGGTGGTGACGGTGATATTGCTTGCATTCTGCACAACGTGGTAGTTGGTCACCACGTAGCCATCCGCCGACAGGATAAAGCCGGAGCCGGAGGACGTTCCCTGAACGGTCTGGCCGTAGGCGGTGGTCTGCATGGTGCAGGAAATGGCGACCACGCTGTCAACATTGCTCTGATACAGCTGCGCCGGAGTCATGGCCGAACCGTCCGCTGCCGGGAGCGCGCCGGATGTACCGCCAGCGGCAGGAACGCTGTCGATCTGCTTTTGCAGGTCGTCGATCTGCCTGCCCAGCTGCTGGGTGATCTGGCTGGTTTTCTGCTCCCACTTCCGGTTGACGCCGGAAGCCGTGATCAGGCAGCCGGAAGCCACCAGCGCCACAACGAGAACGGCGGCGATAACGGTCTTCCAAGGCGACTTGCCGGATCTACGGGGTTTTTTCTCCCGCTTCTCGGGCGGCTGCGTCTGGGGCTGGTACTGATACTGATACGGCCGGGGCTGGCCGGTCATATAGGGGGAATTGGCGTAGGGAGACTCCCTGCGGCCCGTACCGGCGGCGTGATAGGTGCCGGACTGGGGTTCGCTCTGGTGCTCCTGAGGAACTTCATTCCGTGGTTCCTGAGGAGCTTCGTTCTGCGGCTCCTGCGGGGCGTCGAAACTCGCTTCGGGAGCCGGGTTATTTTCTTCCGGATATTCGCTATTTGCAAAGGTGTCCATGGTGGTTACCTCCTTCTCTTTTCTTATCCTACTCTATCCGTCACATATGAAGAAATATGTATCGACATGTGAAGGATATTTGAATTTTACAATTTTTCCGGCTTTTCGTCAAGGGGAACAGCAAATAATAAAGGAAGCTCTGATTAAATCGGCAAGAACTGTGAGCGAGAGATTTTTCGTCCAATCGAGGCATCGGAAACGGAGGAATACTTTGTGTATTTCCCGTTTTCGATGCCGAAGAGTGGGCGGAAAAGATCCGCTCACAGTCGCAGACGATTTATTCAGAGTTTCCTAAGAAAAAATCGCGGCAGCTTTCACTGCCGCGAAACAAGTTACTTCTTGCGGAAGGACATGCAGTCGGTACACTGATCCACGGTGGGGCAAGCCTCGTGAGTACCCACCAGAATGCGATCCAGAGAGCAGTAGTTCTCGCCCTCGCAGTGATTGGCGCACTGCTGGACAGTACACTCGATGCTCTTGTTGGCATGACAGTTCATAGTAGCAGCCTCCTTTTCTTTGGATTCGGGAATAGTATGCGCCGCCGTCGGCAAAGCATACAGGAACTTTTTTCCAATGTTGCTTTCCCGTGGCTTTTGTGGTATCTTAAAGGAAAAGGATTTTTGCTGGAGGTCTTTCTATGCCTGTCATTGCTCCGTCTATTTTATCCGCCGATTTTGCCAATCTGGAACGGGATATTCACAATATTGAAGCGAACGGCGCCGACTGGGTGCATGTAGATGTGATGGACGGAATTTTCGTCCCCAACATCTCCATCGGCATTCCGGTGGTGAAAGCGCTGCGGCCTGTCACTTCCCTGCCGTTGGACGTACATCTGATGATCGACCGTCCCATCCGCTACGCTGAGGAATTCATCAAAGCCGGCGCGGACTGGCTGACCATTCACTTAGAATCCGACCAGCCCCAGAACACACTGGCCTGTCTCGACAAGATCCGGGCTATGGGCTGCAAGGCCGCCATTTCCCTGAAGCCGAAAACCCCGGCGGAAGCTGCCATTCCCTATCTTGCCAAGTGCGACATGGTGCTCGTAATGACCGTGGAGCCGGGCTTCGGGGCGCAGAAATTCATGGCCGACATGATGCCCAAGGTGAAAAAAATCCGCCAGATGCTGGACGAGGCAAACCCCGCCTGCATCATCGAGGTGGACGGCGGCGTAGATGCTGTTACGTACAGAACCTGCCGGGAAAACGGTGCGGAAGCGCTGGTCACCGGCTCGGCCTATTTCAAGGCCGCCGACCGGGCGGCGTTCGTCAAGTCCCTTCGCGCGTAACCATTTTCCCGTAAGAAACGAACCCGGCTCCCATCTGGGAACCGGGTTCAGATTGTGTGTGCTCAGCAGTAGAAGTCCCGAATCTTCTTGGCGCGGCTGGGATGGCGCAGCTTGCGGATGGCCTTGTTCTCGATCTGGCGGATACGCTCCCGGGTAACGCCGAAAATCTGTCCGACCTCCTCCAGCGTGTGGGTGCGCCCGTCGTACATGCCGAAGCGCATCCGCAGAACGTCCGCTTCCCGCTCCGTCAGGGTGTCCAGAATCTCCTTCAGCGCCTCGGCAAGCAGGGCGTTGGAGGTGGCGTCGGCGGGGCCGGGGGTGCGCTCGTCCTCCACGAAGGAGCCGATGGAGGTATCTTCCTCGTCACCCACAGGGGTGTCCAGAGACAGCGTGTCGGCGGCGGTACGGTTGGCCTCGATGATCTTCTCAACAGGCAGGTTCAGCTCCGCGGCGATCTCCTCCACGGTAGGCTCCCGGCCAAGCTCCTGCACCAGCTTCCGGTTGCAGCGGGTTGCCTTGTTGATGACCTCCACCATATGCACCGGGACACGGATCGTCCGGGCCTGATCCGCGATGGCGCGGGTGATGGCCTGCCGGATCCACCAGGTGGCATATGTAGAGAATTTGTTTCCCTTTGTCCAGTCGAATTTATCGACCGCGCGGATAAGGCCGGTGTTGCCTTCCTGAATCAGGTCCAGAATGTGCAGGCCGCGGCCGGAATATTTCTTTGCGATGGAGACCACCAGACGCAGGTTCGCCTCGGTGAGCTTGTTCTTCGCTTCCTGATCTCCCTCGGAGACGCGCTTTGCCAGCTCCACCTCTTCCTCGGCGGAAAGGAGCTTGATCTGGCCGATCTCCTTGAGGTACATCCGCACCGGGTCGTCCAGGCTGTACTCGGCGGCCAGGTCAACGGGGTCGACCAGCTCCTCCTCGTCAAGGCCTGCCAGATTGATATCGTCGTCCGGCCCCAGGTCGAGATCGTCGTCCCCCAGATCCAGTTCCAGATCGGCGGTGACCACCTGAATATTCATGGCGTCCAGACGGTCGTAAATGTCCTCGATCTTTTCCGGCGTCAGCTGCATCTTCTCCAGCTGGGCGTTCAGGTCGGAGGCACGGATCATGCCATCCTTCTTTCCCTGAGCGATCAGCGCCTGCAATGCGGCGTGAACATCATCCATGTTGGCTTTCGGTGCCTTCTTCGGCGTACTACTCATAGAGAATCTCCTTTTTTCTATGTAAAAATCCATAAAACTCTTGTGCCGTTAAACTATACCCCGTTTTTTTCGGTATGACAAGGGCATTTCTCAAAAATTTTTCTTTCATCGAGGACAGTTTTCCCCTGATTTCGGGAAAACATACGGTTTACTTTTTGGGAAAAATTCGTTATAATTGTGAGAATAAGGCAGTGTGCCCTTTCGATCCCATATTCATGAGGTAATCCATATGACCGAACTATCCAACATCCGCAACTTTTCCATCATCGCCCATATCGATCACGGCAAGTCCACCCTCGCCGACCGGCTGCTGGAGCAGTGCCACGCCATCGACCAGCGCATCCGCGCCGAGCAGATGCTGGACTCCATGGACTTGGAGCGGGAGCGGGGCATCACCATCAAATCCAGCGCCGTCACCCTGCACTATACCGCCGCCGACGGCGAAAAATACGTCCTGAACCTGATCGACACCCCGGGTCACGTGGACTTCAACTACGAGGTCTCCCGGAGCCTTGCCGCCTGCGAGGGTGCGATTCTGGTGGTGGACGCCTCTCAGGGCGTGGAAGCCCAGACCTTGGCCAACACCTATCTTGCCATCGACGCCGGGCTGGAAGTCCTGCCCGTCATCAATAAAATTGACCTTCCCTCCGCCCGTCCGGCTGAGGTGAAGTCGGAAATTGAGGACATCATCGGCATTCCCGCCGAGGACGCCCCCGAAATTTCCGCCAAAAACGGCATCAACATCCCCGCCGTTCTGGAGATGATCGTCCGGGACGTCCCTGCTCCCACCGGCGAACGGGACGCGCCATTGCAGGCGCTGATCTTCGACAGCCAGTACGATTCCTACCGGGGCGTCATCGTCTACACCCGCATCAAGCAGGGAACGGTGAAGCCCGGCATGGACATCAAAATGATGGCCACCGGCGCGGTCTACAAGGTGGTGGAGGTGGGCACCATGATTCCCGGCGGGCTGAACCCCTCGGACGCACTGGGTGCCGGGGAAGTGGGCTACATCACCGCTTCCATCAAAACCGTTGCGGACACCCGGGTGGGCGACACCGTCACCGGTGTGGAGAATCCCGCCGCCCAGCCCCTGCCCGGCTACCGCCCAGCCCAGCCCATGGTGTTCTCCGGCATCTATCCCGCCGACGGCGCCAAATATCAGGACTTGCGGGACGCACTGGAAAAGCTGAAGCTCAACGACGCCTCCATGAGCTACGAGCCGGAAAGCTCCATCGCCCTTGGCTTCGGCTTCCGCTGCGGCTTCCTTGGTCTGCTGCACATGGAGATCATTCAGGAGCGTCTGGAACGGGAATACAATCTCGACCTCATCACCACCGCTCCCAACGTCGTCTACCGGATAACGAAGACCAACGGCGAATCCATGTATGTCTACACGCCTCTGGACTACCCCGACCCGGCGGACATCCAGCTGGCCGAGGAGCCTTACGCCAAGGTCAGCCTGATCTCCCCACAGGAATACGTGGGCAACATCATGGAACTGTGTCAGAACCGCCGGGGCGAATTCAAGGACATGGTGTATCTGGACGCCAGCCGCGTGGAGCTGCACTACGAAATGCCCCTGAACGAGATCATCTACGACTTCTTCGACGCCCTGAAGTCCCGCACCCGTGGCTACGGCAGTCTGGACTACGAGCTGATCGGCTACCGTCCCAGCCGTCTGGTGAAGCTGGACATCCTGCTCAACGGCGACGTTGTGGACGCCCTGAGCTTCATCCTCTTTGCGGACAACGCCTATCCCCGCGCCCGGAAGATCTGCGAAAAGCTGAAGGAGAACATCCCCCGCGCCCAGTTTGAAATCCCCGTTCAGGCCGCCATCGGCGGCAAGGTCATCGCCCGGGAGACCATCAAGGCGCTGCGCAAGGACGTTCTCGCCAAGTGCTACGGCGGCGACATCACCCGAAAGAAGAAGCTGCTGGAAAAGCAGAAGGAAGGCAAGAAGCGGATGCGTACCTTTGGCACCGTCGCGGTTCCTTCCGAAGCCTTCATGGCCGTCCTCAAGCTGGACGAAGATTGACAGTTTTCTCACATTCTCAACACCCGGAGGTATCCCATGCCCATTCTCAATAAACGCGCAAACAAAACGCCCCTTGGACTTTACGTCCATGTCCCCTTCTGCCGCAGCAAGTGCCAGTACTGCGACTTCTACTCCATGGCCACCAAGGACGACAAGCTGATGGACGGCTATCTGGACGCGGTATGCGACCATATCAAGGAAGCCGGTGAGCTGGCGCCCGGCTACAAGGTGGACTCCGTCTACTTTGGCGGCGGCACCCCCTCCTTCTTCGGCGCCGACGGTCTGGCTGTGATCCTCACCACCATCCGCCGGAACTTCGACGTGGTGCCGGATGCCGAGATCTCCGTGGAGTGCAACCCGGATTCCGTTTCCGACCGGCTGCTCCACCGGCTTTACGCCGAGGGCTTCAACCGGGTCAGTCTGGGCGTTCAGTCCGACGACGATGAAATTCTGAAAAAGCTCGGCCGTCCCCACACCTACGCACAGGCCGCCACCGCCTACCAGCGCATCCGCAAGGCGGGTTTTCGCAACGTGTCCATCGACCTGATGTACGGCCTGCCCGGGCAGGACCTGCAGGACTGGCAGGAAACGCTGGACAACGTCCTGCGCCTGAACCCGGAGCACGTCAGCTGCTACGCCCTGAAAATCGAGGAAGGCACCCCCTTCTATGACTACAAGGAAATGCTGAACCTCCCTGACGACGAAACCCAGGCGGACATGTACCTCGCCGCCGTGGAAGCCCTCCGCAGCCGCGGCTTCCGGCAGTACGAAATTTCCAACTTTGCCCGGAAGGGTCTGTACTCCCGGCACAACATGAAATACTGGACGGGCGGCGAATATCTGGGCTTCGGCCCCAGCGCCAGCTCGGACTTTGCCGGAAAGCGCTTCACCCTGAAACGGGATTTGCAGGAATACATCGCCGGTATCCGGGACGGCGGCGACATTATGGAGGATTTACAGGAGATCCCCATGCGGGAGCGGGCGGGCGAGTATCTGATGCTTCGTCTGCGCACCAGTCAGGGCATCAGCGCCGCGGAATACGAAAAGCTGTTCCTGCTGCCCTTCGCCCCGCTGGAAGACGTGCTGGAAAAGCGCCGCCGCTACTATCAGGCGACCCAGAACGACTCCGGCCGCTGGGTGCTGACCCCTCAGGGGTATCTGGTCAGCAACGACATCATCACGGACCTTTTGATTGCGCAGGACAGCTCCCACCCGCTCAAGCGGATATAACGTCGTATCCGCCCGAAATTTGCAACGATTTTGCCGCCGGGGAATTGACATTTTTCCCGGCGGCATGTATAATGTATGCGCTAAGGAAGCTCTGATTAAATCGGCAAGAGCTGTGGGCGGGAGATTTTTCGGCCAATCGAGGCATCGAAAGCGGTGAAATACTGTATGTATTTCCCGTTTTCGATACCGAAGAGTGGGCGGAAAAGATCCGCTCACAGCCGCAGGCGATTTATTCAGAGTTTCCGTGAGTTCCGGTTTCCCGGAAAAGTAAACCCAAAGACGGAAACGTCTTTTGAAAGAAAGGAAATTTGCCATGATTTACAGTGCAGAAGTACAGAATATGTGCTCCGTGGGCAAGGGTGCCTACCATGGCCCCGCTCCCATTCCCGAAGAGGGCAAGTGGGTTCAGGCCAAGGAGATCAAGGACATCAGCGGCTTTACCCACGGTATCGGCTGGTGCGCTCCCCAGCAGGGTGCCTGCAAGCTGACCCTGAACATCAAGGAGGGCGTCATTGAGGAAGCTCTGGTGGAGACCATCGGCTGCTCCGGCATGACCCATTCCGCCGCTATGGCCGCCGAAATTCTCATCGGCAAGACCATTCTCGAGGCGCTGAACACCGATCTGGTGTGCGACGCCATCAACACCGCCATGCGGGAGCTGTTCCTGCAGATCGTTTACGGCCGCAGCCAGTCTGCGTTCTCCGAGGGCGGTCTGGTCGTAGGCGCTTCTCTGGAAGATCTGGGCAAGGGTCTGCGCAGCCAGGTGGGCACCATGTTCGCCACCAAGTCCAAGGGTCCCCGTTATCTGGAAATGGCCGAGGGCTATGTCACCCGCGTTGCTCTGGACGACGATAACCTGATCATCGGCTATGAGTTTGTAAACCTGGGCAAGATGATGGACTTCATGAAGAAGGGCGACGACGCCAACACCGCCTACAAGAAGGCTATGGGTCACTACGGCCGCTTCGACAACGCGCCCAAGTACATCGACCCCCGTCAGGAATAAGAGGAGGACGAAACAATGGCTTTGTTTGAAAGTTACGAAAGAAGAATTGACAAGATCAACGGCGTCCTCGCGCAGTACGGCATCTCCTCCGTGGAAGAGTGCCGGGATATCTGCAAGGCGAAGGGCTTCGACCCCTACGAGATCGTCAAGGGCATTCAGCCCATCTGCTTTGAGAACGCCTGCTGGGCTTACACCGTGGGCGCTGCCATCGCTCTGAAGAAGAACGTCAAGACCGCCGCTGAGGCCGCCGAGGCCATCGGTATCGGCCTGCAGGCTTTCTGCATCGACGGTTCCGTCGCCGAGGACCGCAAGGTCGGTCTGGGCCACGGCAATCTGGGCGCCATGCTGCTGCGGGACGAGACCAAGTGCTTCGCTTTCCTTGCCGGTCATGAGTCTTTCGCCGCTGCCGAAGGCGCTATCGGTATTGCCCGCTCCGCCAACAAGGCTCGTAAGGAGCCTCTGCGGGTCATCCTGAACGGTCTGGGCAAGGACGCTGCGCAGATCATCTCCCGGATCAATGGCTTTACCTACGTGCAGACCAAGTTTGACTACTACACCGGCGAGCTGAAGATCGTCAAGGAGTACAAGTACTCCGACGGCGAGCGCGCGGCTGTCCGCTGCTTCGGCGCTGACGACGTCCGCGAGGGCGTGGCCATCATGCACCACGAGGGCGTGGACGTTTCCATCACCGGCAACTCCACCAACCCCACCCGTTTCCAGCATCCCGTTGCCGGCACCTACAAGAAAGAGCGCATCGAGCAGGGCAAGAAGTACTTCTCCGTGGCCTCCGGCGGCGGCACGGGCCGTACCCTGCATCCCGACAACATGGCGGCCGGCCCCGCTTCCTACGGCATGACCGACACCATGGGTCGTATGCATTCCGACGCCCAGTTCGCCGGTTCCTCCTCCGTGCCTGCCCACGTGGAAATGATGGGCTTCCTAGGCATGGGCAACAATCCCATGGTCGGCGCTACCGTTTCCGTGGCCGTTGCTGTTGAGGAAGCGCTGAAGAAGTAAGGTTTAACCCTCACTTTTGAACCCAAAAAGTTCAAACCCCACTTTTCGCAAAAATGAAGCAAGGAAGCACATCCTTTCTGAGAAATCAGTGAAGATGTGCTTCCTGTTTTTGCGTTTTTAGGGGTGTTTTTATGAAGAAAATGAGGATGTGCTTCCCAAGGGAGAAAACTTTCGTGGACGGTTTTGCCGAATATATCCTGGACTGTAAAGCAAGGAATCTTCGGGAGGGGACAATCAACCACTATCGGGAATCTGTCAAGCAGATTTACAAGAGAATCCCGCCTGATACCCCTATTTCTTCCCTCAACCAGCAGACAATGAAGGATTTCTATATTGCTCTGCGGGATGACCCTAATTTGAATGAGGTTTCTATGGGAACCTACGCAAGAGATTTGAAAACGCTGATGCGGTTCTTTATGAAATGCGGTTATATTCCCCACTTTGAAATCCAACTACCAAAAGCGGACAAAGCCCCCATCCAGACCTACACGGACGATGAATTGAAGAAACTTCTGAAAAAGCCCGATGTCCGTAAGTGTATCTTCTCCACCTATCGAAGTTGGGTGATTGTCAATTTCCTGCTCTCTACTGGCGTTCGGCAGAACAGTCTTGTCAACATCAAAATCAGGGATGTGGATTTTGATAACTCTGTGGTGTATGTAAATACCACAAAGAACCGCAAACCCTTGATTATCCCCCTGAATGAGGATATTGTGAAAATACTGAAAGAGTATTTACAGTATCGTGGTGGCGGGGCGGAGGACTGGCTGTTCTGTTCCGTCTATGGCAAGCAACTGACCCGTAGCAGTTGCTATCACGCCATTTGGGACTACTGCCACGAACGGGGCTTGGAACAGACGGGGGTTCATCGGTTCCGCCACACCTTCGCAAAGAAATGGGCTACAATGGGTGGTTCCGTGGTCACGCTCCAAAAGATACTTGGGCATAGCAGTCTTGCCATCACAGAAAACTATTTGAATATCCTAACCAGCGATTTGAAAAAGGACATTGATAAGGTAAACATTATCCGCAGTTTGAAGCAAGAACGGGTTTGTATGAAAGCCTAACATCTTCTATCATCTTTTATCATCTATAAGCAAATGGAGAGGTGTTTTCACATCTCTCCATCATTTTTATACATTTCTAGTGATTTTTCAAGGAACTCCCGCATTTTCTCTACTACTGGTTCCGGTGAAAGGATTTTGACCTTTCTTCCAAAAGTCGCAATCCAGGCAAAGAAAGGCGGGCTGATCTCGATGGGGGCCAGGATGATAAAATGGTTTTCGTCACACGGCATCATCATAATATCTTTGCCGAACTGGTCTATTACTGCGTCCGCTAATTCGTTGCGGAAGCGGATGCGCACATTGTATTCCTGACCGCCGAACATATCAAATACTTTTGCCTTTTGGCGGTTCAGGTTCTTCTCACTGTAGGCTTCTTTTCCGTCCCGCTTTAGGGGTAAAGGCTGGGAAATACGCTCCATTCTGTCCACACGGAAATAGCGGAATTTTTCTTTTTCACTGTCGTAGGCATAGAGATAATAATTGCCGTTGTTCCAAAGAAGGGCGTATGGACTGACCACATATTGCCCGCCACTCTTGGAATACTGTTTTTTGTCATTGGTGGCGGGCGCATAGTGGAAGTAGCGGAAGCTGATCTTACAGTCTGCCGCAATAGCGGCATGGATGCGGTCTGCGTCCTTCATAACGCTGTCGTTCATATTGCGGATTCGGTTCGCAACGTGGTTTTCCCGATTCAGACTTTCCACGGTGTCCTTGCCCGCAAATTTCTTTATTTTGGCGGTCAACTCCTGGGCTTTTTCTCTGGTGATGAATTTAGAGGATTGAACGCTGTCCACCAGAAGCCGAAGTTCGTAAGGCTCAAAGGGCGGGTTCAAGAGACGATAACCCTTCTTGTGAGGGTCATAGTCCAGCTGTAGGCCGCAAATATCCCCCAGGGCCGCAAAATCGGCGTAGAGCGTCTTTTTCTCCACGGGCATGTCGTGTTCCCGCAATAAGGCTTCCAGCTCCCCACGCTTCACAATGCGGTCACGGCCTGCGTTGGCTTCCAAATATTGCTTGAGCAAAAGGAGCCGAACAGCGATATAGTATTTTCCATAGTTAGCCATAGCCGTGCCTCCTTTTTCTATTTTATTCTATTATAACACATAGCCGCAAAATAGAAAATCCCCCAAAGGTTTTCCGCTCCTAAAAAATATAAGGTGTGGAAAACCTTTGGGGGATGATAATTTGCTTATTCAATTTCAATATTCTTTACACCGTGCGACAAAATCAAGTTGATAAGCTCATTACGGGAATAGTTGCTTTCACTGGCAATTCTATCCAGTTCCGCAAGTGTTTCTTCCCGAATTCGCACAGTGATGATTCTGCTTCCATCTTCCCCACGTTTTTTGATTTTCAAAGGTTCGTTTTTCATAGCATATACCTCGCAATCTGTAATTATTATAGATTGACATTTGTGGTTATGATATGCTACACTATGATTGCTATTACGATAGTTATTTGTAATACACAAAGTAGAAAGAAGGAACCAACAATGAAAAAAGCAATCTCCCTACTCTTGGCACTGGTGCTGTGCCTGTCCCTGTGTGCTTGCGGAAGCAACTATCAAAAACAAGCAGAGGAAGTCGCTCCTAAATTGGATGGTAAGTGGGGACGAAGTTGGACTGCTCCACTCGGAACAATGTATCAGGTTTATATCTTTGAATTTGAGGATGGAAACAGTGGAACTGCGGTACTTTATAATCAGGTAGATGACACACCAATATCTGCTTGGAATGGTACATTCTCTGTCAGCACAAAGAAAGACGGTATCATTGATTTGTCTTTCCACAAATTTGTCGATAACAGTGGAACAGATGAGCCAGATGAGCCTATGGAGATGGTGGTTCATTATACATACAAAGACGGAAACCTTTCTCTGACAGACGATGAAGAGAACACACTTATTTCTCTTGGATAACGAATACACGAAAGGGACAAACAAAAATGCCTACCATACATTCCGTTTTTGAAATTGCTCGCAAGACCATACAAGCCAAGAAGCGCATACTTCTAATTGCTTTGGTTTTACTCTTGGTTGTATCCGTTTTCGTTGGCAGCAGCATCTATAAGCGTAATTATTTCTCCCATATTGTCTCTCAAATGCTGCGCCAATATCCTTTTGCCGACAGTGGGGTAGCACAAGATGGCAGTTATTTGGAAATAGACACAAACCCCAATAATGCTGACCCAGATTCTTTTTTTTACAATAGCCGCATAGCCAGTGACTCTTTGGATGGAATCAAATTTGTGAATGAAAAACTCGGTTTTTCCAACTCCGTTTATCGAAAAATGGTATCTACTACTGCATTAATGGGACGGCAACTGTCTCTTATACACATCTGACGCTGCCGACGATATGCAGTGTGTAGAT
>OJPH01000390.1_pt1 | contig 32340 bp, 44 predicted proteins | sample 1598481 | NCBI WGS metagenome assembly OJPH01 (sample SAMN03922482, study PRJEB24848) | human gut metagenome | isolation source: stool sample | host: Homo sapiens | place: Germany | collected 2011-05 | reverse complement strand
ATCACGATCTGTTTGTCAGCAAAGCAAAGCAGTTTTTTGAGAAAATGACGGAGGAAATCGTATGAGCAGTACATTATATGATATAACCGGCAGGTTTGCCGAACTTTTCGATGCGTTTGACGCTATAAATGACTACGAACCGGACACCAATGCTGACGGTGAGTATATAGATGATGACGGTGAGGTCATTGCTGACCTTGAAGCATACAAGGCCGATATGCTGACGACGTGGTTTGACACTCTCGAAGGCATCGAGGGTGAGTTCAGTGAAAAGGCCGAAAACGTCGCCTGCTTCATAAAATCCCTTGAGCGTGAGGCAGACAGCCACGAGCTTGAAGCTAAGGAACAGACGGCAAGAGCAAAGACAAAGCGCAAAAAGGCAGAGTTTCTGAAAAAGCGTCTGTTACAGGATATGCAGGCAATGAGGCTGAAAAAGGTCGATATGCCGAGAGCAAAAATAACGTTCTCAGAGGGACGTGACAGTGTGGTTATTGACGATGAGCGGCAGTTTATTGACTATGCCGAAACATTCAACGAATCGCTGATAAAGTACAGCAAACCGACCATATGCAAGTCAGAGGTCAAGAAGCTGCTCGACAGCGGAGAAAAGCTCCCTGCCGTACATCTTGAGAAAAAGCCGTATATAACGATAAAGTGAGGTAGCTATGAGCAATATATTTACACCCGTAACAAGAAAGAAATCAAAGGCGAGAATTGCGGTCATGGGACCGTCGGGAAGCGGTAAAACGCTTTCGTCGCTCTATCTCGCAAAGGGCATAACGGGCAACTGGGGCAAGGTTGCCCTTATAGATACAGAACACGAGCGTGGCAGATTCTATGCCGATCGTCACGATCTCGGCACGGGAGAATTTCTCTATGCCCCGCTTACACCGCCGTATTCGCCTGAAAAGTACATAGAGTACGTCAGACAGGCGGCTGAGGCGGTCGGGGAGGACGGCGTAATAATAGTGGACAGCTTTTCACACGCATGGGATAACGAGGGCGGAGTGCTTGACATCAAATCACAGATAGCACAGCGTCAGGGAAAGAACGATTATACCGCATGGGACGAGGCAGGAAAGATACAGAACAATCTTGTCAATACCATACTGTCGGTCAACTGCCACACAATCATTACACTGCGTACCAAGATGGGCTATGCTATGGAAATCAACGACAGGGGCAAGACCGTTCCCGTCAAGATAGGACTTGCGCCGGTGCAGCGTGATAACACCGAGTATGAATTTGACATAGCATTTCAGATAAACCGTGAGCATATCGCAAGTCTTTCAAAAGACACAACATTCCTCGATAAGTGGTCGGGTGTTATCACCGAAGATTTAGGTACTCAGCTCGGCGCATGGCTCAACGAGGGTGCAGAGCCCGACAGATGTGAAGAATGCGGCGCTGTCATTATGCCGACACCTAAGCATACGGTAGCGGAAATGATTGAAAGCTCGGTTGCAAAATTCGGCAGAAAGCTGTGCATAGCGTGTGCAAAGAAGGAGGTCGAAAAGCAGAATGCCGCTAAGACCGTATCAGAGTGAGCTTGTCGAGCAGACAAGGCAGGCGTGGCGTGAGGGTTATCACGCTCCCTGCATTGTTCTCGGGTGCGGCGGCGGTAAGTCGGTGATAGTAGCGGAGATAGCACGGCGGACTACATTCAACGGGAAAAAGGTGTTGTTTCTTGTACACAGGCAGGAGCTTGTTCAGCAGATAATAAGGACGTTCATACGCTGGGGCGTTGATATGAACTACTGTGACGTGATGATGGTGCAGACGGCAACACGGCGGATAAAAAAACTGTCAAAGCCTGCGCTTATCATTACAGACGAAAATCACCACAGCCTTGCGCTGTCGTACAAGAAAATCTATGACGCTTTCCCCGATGTGCTTCGTGTGGGGGTAACGGCAACGCCTGTCCGCCTGAACGGTGACGGTCTGGGTGATGTCAACGACAAGCTGATAATCGGGCCGTCTACCAAATGGCTTATTGATCACAACTGTCTTGCACCGTATGACTACTATGCACCGTCCGTAGCCGACTTATCAGGGCTTCATATCAAAATGGGCGAGTTTGTTACGGCAGACGTTGAAAAGGCAATGATCAAAAAGGCTGTATTCGGTGATGTTATCGGATACTACAGACAGCTTGCAGACGGTAAGAAAGCCGTCTGCTACTGCTCAAGTGTTAAGCACTCGCTTGCTACCGCCGAAGCGTTCCGAGAAGCAGGTATAAACGCCGTACACATTGACGGCACAACTCCCGATGCAGAGCGTAACCGCATTATTTCGGATTTCAGAGCAGGACGGATAACGATACTTTGCAATGTTGATTTAATATCGGAGGGCTTTGACGTTCCCGACTGCGAATGTGCGATATTGCTCCGTCCCACTCAATCCCTTACTCTGTACATTCAGCAGTCAATGAGATGTATGCGCTACCGTCCGGGCAAGCGTGCGATAATTCTTGATCATGTCGGCAATTACGCACGCTTCGGAATGCCCGATGATGACCGCCTGTGGTCGCTTGAAAAACGCAAGCGCAACATAAAGAAAGAAGCTGCGGAGAATGCCGAAAAGGTGAAACAGTGTCCCGAATGTTACTATACATTCGGAGCGCCGCCGCCCGGTCAGCCCTGTATCTGCCCTCACTGCGGATATGTTTTCCCGGTAAAGAGCCGTGAGATAGAAACAAGCGAAAGCACCAAGCTTATTCATATCGAGGGCTTCAGGCTGGATTTCAGCAGTCCCGATGATTGTTCGTCCTATTCCGACCTGCTTGCATACGCAAAGAAGAAAGGGTATCAGAGGGGCTGGGCATTTTACGAAGCAAGAAAGAGAGGTTTTATCTATTGACAGAAGAACACAGTATCCAGAATTCTGTCAGACGTGCGCTGTCCGAGAACGGTTGTGTGATATTCCGCATTAACGTCGGCAAGGGCAGAACATTTGACGGCAGATATTTCGACACGGGCGTACCGGTCGGATTTTCAGACCTGTTCGGCGTAAGGCAGTCGGACGGAAAGGCAATATTCATAGAGGTAAAGACAAAAACGGGACGTGTTCGCCCCGAACAGAAGAATTTTATTGAAAAGATGCGCCGTTCGGGTGCTGTTGCAGGTATATGCAGAAGCGCCGAAGACGCAATAAGACTTATAACGGAGGATAAATAATATGGCATTTTCACAGGATAATTCAGCGGCTACGAGTGCGCTCAAGCCCGAAGGCAGATACGAAACGATAATCACAAGCGTAGACGAGAAAACATATAAGAGCGGCAGTAAATCGCTGAGCTTCAGACTGACGATAAGGAATGATATCCCGGAGCAGAAATACGGCAACGCCTGCTTGTTTTATCAGATATGGAAGGCTAAAGAGCCTACAAAGGAAGACCTTGCGGTAAACGGTTATACGTTCGGCAGACTTATGGCAGTAGGCAAGGCCGCAAAGCTCACTGACGGCAAGGAATACAAGGATCTTGCGGAATACTGCGACGATCTTGTCGGCAAGTGTGTGATAGCTGTAGTAAAGCACGAAACGGATAATAAGGGCACCACAAGAGAAAAGGTAAGCTATCTTGAACCGACACAGCACCCCGACTGCAAGCATAAGTTCAAGACCGCCGTGACCGCCGATACCGTATCAGCGCCGAAAAACGAGAGCTTTGCGGCAACCGCAACAACGGAAGCAGTTACGGAAGATGACGGTGACTATCCGTTCTGATGGTGGAAATAATGTACGAATATATTCCCGATGAGCTTAAAAAGCTCTCAAACTGGGTGTGCTGGCAGGCTGTACCCGATGAGGCAGGCGGTAAGATAAAAAAACTTCCGATCAATCCTCATACGGGTGACCTTGCCCGCTCCAACGATCCGTCCACATGGTCGGATTTCAATACGGCTGTAGCGGCTTCGGCAAGTTTCGCAGGCATCGGATTCATGTTCGGAAACTGCGAGTATTTCGGTGTGGATATTGACGGAGTGGGTGACGAGATAGCCGCATTCAAAACCGGCGAAAACAACATTATCACCGAATTTATAACAACTCTCCAGTCATATACCGAGCTGTCGCAGTCCGGCAAAGGCATTCACATAATATGCAAAGGAAACCTGCCGAAGCAGGGGCGCAGACGAGGCAATGTCGAAATGTACGAAACAGGCAGATTTTTCGTTATGACGGGCAATCCATGCGCCGAATATATGGATATAAACGAATGCACAGAGGCTATCAAGGCGTTGCACGAAAAGTACATAGGCGGAGGGCGTGAGCCTTCCGCTGTACCCCGTGCTTATGTGCCGGCACTTCCGGCAACCGCAAATGATATTATAACTCTCGCCGGAAAAGCAAAGAACGCACCACGCTTCAATGCACTTATGCAGGGCGATTATTCAGGATATGTGTCACAGTCTGAGGCTGATATGGCACTTTGTAATATGCTTGCGTTCTGGTGCAGGTGTGATGCGGATATGATGGACTGTATATACAGACAGTCGGGGCTTATGCGTGAGAAATGGGACAGACGGCAGTCGGGCAGTACCTACGGTGCAATAACGATACAAAAAGCCATAGCCGACTGTGAAAAGGTATACGAACCGGCACAGAAATCACCGCAGTTTACAGCAAGGTTCACAGGTGAAAGCTCTGTTGTACACGCAAAGCTCGATACAGCACAGGACGAGCCTGTAAAGCTGTACACTTTTGACGATACAGGGAACGCAGAACGGCTTATAGACTTATTCGGCAGGGAAATCCGCTACAGTTATACAGACAAGCGCTGGCTGTATTATGACGGTAGGAAGTGGTGCTATGACAACAGCGGAACAATAGAGCGCATAGCCGATAAGGCTGTACTTGCGATGAAGGCAGAGGCTAAGGCATACGAGCAGATGGACGCTGAGGACGGCGGAGATATGGCAAAGAGCTTTGAAAAGCACCTGAAATCAAGCCGAAGCAACAAATCGAAATCTGCAATGCTGAAGGAAGCACAGCATCACGTTCCGATAGTGCCGGCACAGATGGATAAGTACAAGATGGTGCTTAATACTCCGAGCGGTGTTCTTGACCTGAAAAGCGGTACGCTGAGTGAGCATAAGCCGGAAGCATATTTTACCCGTATCACGTCGGCGGAGTACACGAGCAACGCCGACTGTCCGCAGTGGCTGAAATTTCTTGACGAGATATTCGGCGGCGACAAGGACCTTATACGATATGTTCAGAAGGCGGTCGGCTATTCGCTGACAGGCTCAACGGCGGAGCAATGCGTATTCTTCCTGTTCGGCACGGGCAGAAACGGAAAATCAACGTTTCTTGATATTATCCGTGCAATTATGGGCGACTACGCAAGCAATATCCAGCCGGAAACAATAATGGTACGCAGTAATCAGAGCAGTGCCATAAACAGCGATATAGCACGTCTTAAAGGCGCAAGGTTTGTTACGTCTGTAGAGCCTAACGAGGGCGTGCGTATCAACGAGGGTTTGCTGAAACAGCTTACAGGCGATGATATAGTTACTGCCCGCAAGCTGTACGGCGATGAGTTTGAGTTCAAGCCCGAATTCAAGCTGTGGATGGCGACTAATCATAAGCCGATAATCAGAGGCACAGACACAGGTATATGGCGCAGAGTACACATGATACCGTTCACTGTACAGATACCCGAAGAAAAGAAAGACCCACGTCTTAAATATAAGCTGTGCCGTGAGCTGCCCGCTATCTTCCGCTGGGCAGTAGAGGGGTGCGTACTGTATCAGGCTGAGGGACTGCATATGCCGAAGGCGGTAGTCGCTATGGTCAAGGAGTACCGCAGAGAGATGGATGTTATCTCCGCTTTTGTCGAGGACAGGTGCACAGAGGGCAAGGACTGCTATGCGCAGGCTAACGTGCTTTATGCGGCATATGCGCAGTGGTGCGATGACAATAACGAGTATAAGATGTCAAATACGAAGTTTGGCATAGAGCTTGCAAAGCGTTTCCCGAAAACGAGCAGTCGCAGGGGCAACACAAACGCTAAGTTTTATATCGGAATTTCACTTGACGGATAAGGAGGTGTTTCGGGTTGTTGCGGGTTTTCGGGTTTTTCTAACCTTTCATACGAAAAATGAAAAAAATAAATATATAAAAGGTATTGGGAAACGGCTCAAACCCGCAACACCCGCAACAAGATATTATGAAGAAGATAAATTTCAATGATCCGGCAACATTTGAAAAGCTGGAGCATATGGCATACGAAAACACGCTTGATTATACCGACTTTCCGCCTGCTGAGTATAAATACTTCGATAAGCTGTCACAGCTCGGCAGTATCTACCGCAGCGGTCAGCTTCCGAAGGGACTTTGCAAAGAGCGTAAGGACGCATATCTTTGTGATTATCGCAAGGACGCAGACAAAGCACGGAAAAATCACGAGGCAGAGGTCGGATACCAGGAGAATATACGAAGGTCGGACGAGCTGAGATGTGAGATCAACAGCACAAGAAATCACGATGTCAAGCTGATGCTTGCACTGAGGTGTATCGAGCTGATGACCGGCGAGGAAGGATTTGAAAGGAGAAATTTAAATGATTAAACGCAAACCCGCAACTGAAACCTGCTTGTTCTGTGGGCGTAAAATTCCCGACAGAAGCAATGCAGAAACAATCAGAGAGTTTGTTCAGCGTTTTAAACGGACAGCACGCAAGACAGAGCTAATAGAATTTGGTACGGAACGTATTGTTTCTTATGGCATCTCACCGCAGAAGCTGGATAAACTCGTAAACGAGATGGTAAAGGAGGAAACATGAAAGCTTGGCTTGTAAATGAAAAATACGAATCTGGTTCTGCGGTCGTTTTCGCCGAAACACGAGGCAAAGCAAAATCACTTGCATTATGCACAAGTAGCTGTGAGGACGCAAATTTCTGTGATATTGAAGTCAGCCGAGTGCCTGAAATGGACAAATATTACGCTGAGGGAAAAACAGAAATGGACTGGTCAGATCCGAAAGACAGAATTGCATTGGTAAAAGAATGCGGATTTTACTGTGAAGATCCGATAGCAGAAGATTGCGAATCCTGTCCTGCAAAAGATTTTTGCGATGAGGCAGTGCAGGAAAAGGAGGAATAAATGACAAAACAAGAACTCCACAGCATCCGTTCACTCCGTGACGAGATAAAATTCTGGGAACGGGCGCTTGAGCGTATAAGAAATAAATCTCCTGTCGGTTCTCCACAGTTTGATACTATACCCTGCAACAGCGGAATAAGCAACAGGGTGCAGGACAGAGTGGAAAACACGAGGTCGATCGAGGAAATAATAGCGGAGAAAAAGGTAGCGCTTGAAGCGAAGGAGCGTGAGCTTACCGAGTACATAATGACGGTTGATGACAGCCTTGTACGCAGGGCTATGTATCTGCGGCACGTCTGCTGTAAAAGCTGGAATGCCGTTGCTATGGATATAGGCGGGGACAACACAGCCGATACGATACGGATGGCTCACGATCGCTTCGTCAAGAGAAATCTGTAAAGCTGTTCGTTTTGTTCGTTTTTTCTGTGGTATAGTGTAAAATGAAGAAGAAAAGAAAGACAATAAGTTTTCCTCCTGAAGCCCGGCACAACAGTGTCGGGTATTCTTATACCCAAAAGAAAGGACGGTGTACCGCCAATGACCGAAAGACAGAAGAAATTCGCAGAATACTACGCTCAGTGCGGTAACGCCGCCCAGAGTGCGATACAGGCAGGATACAGCGAGAAATACGCAGGTCAGAACGCTGACAAATTACTAAAAAATACTAACATAGCGGACTATATCCGTGAATTAACCGAAGCCGCCCAGACTGCCCGAATAATGACCGCCCGTGAACGTCAGGCGATACTTTCCGATATAGCTAAGGATAAACAGAACGAGCTGTCGGACCGTATCAGAGCTATAGACACGCTGAATAAGATGACGGGGGAGTATGTGGCTAAGATACAGGCGGAGGTCAAGACCTCTGAAAAGCTTTCAGACGTTTTCGCTCAGATAGGCGGTGAGGGGCTTGACGAGTAGTTTTCCTCTGTCGCAGAAGTATATCGACTTTATCAACAGCGTGCATAATGTGACAGCGGACTTTCTCGAAGGCACTACCGCAAGCGGAAAGACAACCGTCGGCGCAGGCGTAAAGTTCATGCGTATGGTGTCGGCAAGCAGGAAAAAGCTTCACGTCATTGCCGCTAAGACTACGGGAAAGGCCGAGGAAACTATCATTCAGCAGGATAACGGCATTCTTGACCTGCACGCCAATGCTCGGTACTTCGGCAACGGTGATAAGGACTACAAACTGCCGCATATCAAGTTTGAGGGCAAGATAATCTACGTTCTGGGATATGACAACAAGGATAAGTGGGAAATGGTGCTGGGCGCTCAGTTCGGCTGCGTTTATATCGACGAGATCAATACCGCTGATATCGAGTTCGTCCGTGAGATGTCTACCCGAAATGATTACCTTATGGCTACCCTGAACCCCGATGATCCGGGCTTGCCGGTGTATAAAGAGTTTGTCAACCGTTCACGTCCATACAAAAAATACGCCTGTGACGTGCCGGATGAAATAATGAAAGAGCTTACGGAAGAACCTGTGCCGGATTGGCGGTACTGGTTCTTTACTTTTCGTGATAATCTTTCGCTGACCGATGAGGACATACAGCGAAAGATGCTAGCCGCCCCGAAGGGGACGAAGCTGTACAAGAACAAGATACTGGGCTTGAGAGGGCGTGCAACGGGGCTTGTTTTCGATTTGCAACCTCGTAATATAATTTCACTCGGTACGGCGCAAGGCTTTAAATTTGAGCGTTTTTCGGCGGGTTTAGATACAGCCTACTCGCAGTCCTCACCGGACACGATAGCATTTACTTTTGTCGGAATAACTGCGGACCGCAAATGCGTAACGCTTGACGAGGCGGTATACAACAACCGTGACCGTCAGATACCGCTTACGCCGTCCGATATTCCGAAGATCTTTACCGAGTTTTTAGAAAAGAACCGTAGGCTGTGGGGCTTTGCAAAAGATGTCTACATAGACAGCGCAGATCAGGCAACGATACTTGAATGCCAGAAGTTCAAGCGGCTTTCGGGAAGCCTGTATAACTTCATTCCTGCGTTTAAAAAAACAAAAATAATCGATCGTATTCACTTGCAGTCAGCGTGGCTGGCGGCAGGTGATTTTTATATCCTGGAACATTGCAAAAATTACATAGCGGAGCTTAACATATACAGCTGGAAAGAGGATAAGGCAGAGCCGATCGATTCAAACGATCACTGCATAAACTCCTGCCAGTATGCCTGGCTGCCGTTCAAATTACTTATAGGGAGCGTGAAAACAGATGAAATTTGACATAGGAGAGAAAGTCAGACAGATGTTTCTGAACTGGCTCAATATAAATCCCGCATCGAAGCAGACCTTTGTCCTGAACGAAAGAACGGGGCTTATGGCGGACATTCTTCGGGCGAAGCTGTGGTACAGAGGAGACGCTTATGAGCTGTCGCAGTTCTTCAAGCAGCTGGGGTGCGGCACAAATTCTTTCTGGGGGAGCGTTCCCGATAACGAGAAAGTCCGCAAGATACACAGCGGCTTGCCTGCCATTATAGCCGATACGCTCGCCTATATCGTTTACTCGGATATGGACGATATAGCGGTCGAGGGCGAAAAAGGCAGAGCGGCATTTGAGAATATATCGCAGAACACGGACTTTACCGCACTTGTCGGAAAGGCAATAGTAGATACGCTCGTTGAGGGTGACGGCGCTTTCAAGATTTCGGTCGATGATACGCTGTCCTTAACACCTATTGTTGAATTTGTGGGAGCCGACAAGATCGAATATCGCTATCTGAGGGGTGTTCTGTCAGAAGTTATCTTCCGCAGTGCCCACGAAGACGGCAACAGGATATATCAGCTTGAGGAGCATTACGGCAGAGGGTACATTGAAAGCCGATTGTACGACCACAGCGGTCACGAGGTGAGCCTTGACAGTGTTCCTTGCCTTGCCGGCATAGAACAACGAGTGGAGTTTGCAGGGGATTATATAATGGCTGTACCGCTGAAGTTTTACGCTTCTAAGAAATATCCGGGCAGGGGCAAGAGTATATTCGACGGCGGTAAATCCGATTGCTTTGACGCTCTGGACGAGGTTATCTCGCAGTGGTGGGACGCAATCAGAATTGGACGTGTGAAGCAGTACATACCCGATAATATGATACCCCGCAATGCCGAGAACGGCTCGGTCGGAAAGCTCAATCAGTTCGGCAACAATTACATCACGATAAGTCAGCCGTTGCAGGAGGGCGTTACCCCGAAGATTGAGGTTGTACAGCCCGACATCAAGTATGACGCATTTGTATCATCGTATACAAACTGCCTGCTGATGTGCCTGCAAGGACTTGTATCGCCTGCAACACTCGGTATTGATGTCGGCAAGATGTCAAGTGCGGACGCTCAGCGAGAGAAGAAGGACGTTACGGGCAACACCCGGAACACAATAACGACAGCGCTTGAAAAGGCTCTGCCTGAGCTTGTGTCGGCTGTATTAAAGACATACGACAATATGCAGGGCAAAGCTCCCGAAGAATATGAGGTAAGTGTTAATTTCGGCGAGTACGGCGCACCCGACTTTGACAGCCGTGTCGAAACGGTCGGCAAGGCAAGTACCTACGGCATTATGTCGGTCGAAACGCAGGTCGAGGAGCTGTGGGGCAGTTCTAAAGATGACGAATGGAAGGTCGGTGAAGTCAAGCGTATAATGCAGGAAAAGGGGCTTGCCGACGGCACAACATCTGCGGTAGGTGATGAGCTTGCTTAGTTTCAGAGATATTGCAAAGATATTTGAAGAGATAGAGCTAAGGCTCATTGCTTCGCTGAAACGCAATCTTTCACGGCACAAAGCCGAAGAAGAAAAAGAAGGCTTTGAATGGTCAGCGTGGCAGGCCGAAAAGCTCAATAACATTGACAATTTCCGCAAGGAGAACGCTCAGATAGCGGACGAATATGTAGATGTTATTGACGATGAAACCCGACAGCTTATGACGGATCAGTTTCACGAGGGAGAGCATACAGCGGAGCAGTCGGTCATTGATGTTTCGGAAAGCGGTGTCAATGTTCCCGATGTTCCGGCACAGCCTCAGCCGCACGAAGCGCCGACAGCTATACCCGATGATCACTTTTTCGGTGTTAACAAGCCGAAGATGGATAAGCTGATGGAAGACGTAACAACGCTTGAAAAGACCGCCCTTACCGCCGCTGTGCGTAATATGGACGATGTTTACCGCACAACGCTGAACAAGGTACAGCTTATGATGGGCACAGGCTCAATTACGCTTAATGAAGCAATCGACCTTGCAACAAGGGACTTCCTCGACAAAGGCATAAACTGCATTGTATACGCAGATGGCAGGCGAGTTAATATTGCCGATTATGTGCGTATGGCACTGCGCACAACGTCCACAAGGGCAACATTGCAGGGTGCGGCTAAACGCTTTGCGGAGCTTGGATATGACACTGTGCTTATATCGCAGTACGGAGGCTGCTCAGAAACCTGCGAGCCGTATCAGGGCAAGGTTTACATTGATGATGTATTCACGATATGGAACGGCGAGAGAAGCGGCGACTTCGGCAAGTCAAGCTACTGCGACAAGTGGTTTATGCTGTTGTCTGTGGCAATCCGAGGCGGGCTGTTCCACCCTAACTGCCGTCATACTATGGGGCAGTACATAGAGGGGCTTACAAAGATACCAAAGCCGATTCCTGCCGAGAAGATACGGGAACAGCGAGAGCTTGAAGAAAAGCAACGGGCTATGGAGCGCAAGATAAGAGCGCTCAAACGCAAGGTTGAGGGCACGCAGGACGAGAAGAAGGTCAAGGAGTATAAGCGTAAGCTCCGAGAGGAGCAAGGCAAGCTCAGAGAATTTATCAAAGAGCATGACGATGTTCTTCGCAGGGATTATTCGAGGGAGAAGATCTACAGCGGTAAGGGTGAGCCGAAGCAGACAGCTCCGAGAACGGAAGAAGCGCCTATGAGTAAACTGCCCGAGAACACAACACCGCAGTTACCGGAAGTGACGCAGGATAGCCCAAAAGCTAAGAAGATTATGAGCGAGGGTGTTGTATTAAAAGAAAAAGATAAAAACTCAGGAACACCTATAACCCCGATTACAGAGAAATCCATAGAAAAAGTGCCGTTAATAAACATATCTGGGTATAATGATGAATATTGTGAGTATGTTCAGCGCAAACACAAAGAATTATTAGAGTACTCTCGTGACAATAACGCTGGAAATGAAGTTGCGTTTATTGTTGATAAAGATATGGTAGAACGAGAACCTATAATTGGAGATGATGAAAAAATAAGTTTTGGCGAATTGTACGGAAGAGATTTATTCATCATGCACAACCATCCCAGAAACAATAGTTATTCTATTGACGATATAGTCGAATTTTTGGGTGGAAGCAACGTAAAATCACTTTCCATTGTTAAAAACAACGGAAAAGTTGAGGTCTTGACAAAACTTATGGAATATGATAGAATGACTACAATTAAAGAGTTAGACAGAATGATCCGAAAGAATATAAAAACGGGTTCTGATTCTGAATATCGAGCAATCGTTAATAAATTTCTTAGCAAGTATGTTGAATTAGGAGTGATAGAATGGCTGAAATAAAAGAACATTCTCTTGACGGTTCTAATGAAGAAGCAGTAAAAAAAATGAGACAGCTTTTGAAAGACTTAGAACTTGAAGAGGAGGAAAAGAAAAATAACGATTAACCGCCCACAGCAGTGAGCGGTTTTGTTATATCCCGTTTTGAAAGGAGTAAGCAATGCGGATTATAATCAGAGTGGAAGAAGATACATTCCACACCGGTAAGGTATCCGAAGAAAAAACAGACCCACCCGTGATTGAGTACATCGACAAAGACGGGTGGGCAAGGAGAGCCAAGCTGTCAGAGCTTGATAAGTTCCCTCAGTTTACAGGGAAGGATAGAACTTTTCTAAAAAGCGTATTATCGCTCATAAACGGCTGAATTTTAACACAAACTTAATAATTATACCGCCCCTTTTGGAGCGGTCTTTTTATACCCAAAAACAGAAAGGACGGATAAATATGAATTTCGGACAGGCGATTGAAGAAGCAAAGAGAGGTAAGAAAATAGCAAGAAAAGGCTGGAACGGCAAAGGACAGTATGTTGAGCTTGCCACTAATGTTAGTTATAAATCACCTAATGGTACTGTGACAAATGTAGACCATAAGGATATGGGCAATAAAGCATTAGCGTTTGTGGGAACTTCTGGCGTACAACTTGGCTGGCTTGCAAGTCAAGCAGATATGTTGTCGGAAGATTGGCAGACAATAGACTAATCAAACATCGGAACTAAGCACCTTAACGGGTGCTTTTTTCATACAAAAAATTCAAGAAAGCGAGGAAAAGCAATGGAACCCGAAAAGAAAACTCCCGAAGAGGAGAAGAAGCCCGCTCCCGCAGCGGAGCAGAAGGATGAGCCCAAGCCCGAAGAGAAGCCCGCTGAAAACAAGCAGACGGACGATAACGGCACGGCGGAGAAGCCCGATGAGAGCAAGGCAGAGGACAAGAAGGACGATAAGCCAGAAGAAAAGGCGGATAAGCCCGAATCTGAGCCTGCGTCCGCCGTCCCTGATGCAAAGGACGAGGAGATTTTAAGGCTGAAAACACAGATAGCCGCAATGTCGCTCGGTGTAAAGCCCGACTGTATGGACGATGCTGTGGCTATTGCCGAAAGCTACGTCAAGTCCGGCAAGAATGAGGACATCAACTCGGCACTGTCGGCGGTAGTCAAGAAATATCCCGATATGAAGGCTGACGGCGGCGAGGGCAAGAAGCAGGGCGGTTTCAAGGTCGGAGCAGGCAGTTCCGACAAGGAAGAAAAGCCCGACAACAGCAGACTTGATAACGCATTCGGTATCAAGAAAAAGAAGTAAGAAAGGTAAGGTGTAAAAATGTCAAACACAATCAACTATGCTGAACAGTATACCAATCAGCTCAGAGAGCTTTACGGTCAGGAATCAAAGGCTGACGCTCTCTATCACTCAAATTCCGATATTCAGCTCAGAGGCGGAAAAACAATCAAGATACCCACTCTGTCGGTATCCGGCTATAAGGACCACACAAGAGCTTCGCTCGGCTTCTCTCAGGGTACATACGAGAACAACTACGAAACAAAGACGCTCGACCACGACCGTTCTATCGAGTTCGTAGTAGATCCTATGGACTTTGACGAAACAGACACTGTCGTATCGCTTGCGAATATCCAGAGCCGTTTCGACAGGACGCAGGCAATCCCCGAACACGACAGCTATACATTCTCAAAGCTGTATGCAGAGGCTGTAAGAGTAGGTGCAACGATAAAGCACGACAAGCTTACAATCGAAAATGTCCTCAAGGACTTTGACGAGAACCTCAAGACGCTTGAAGATAAGGGCGTGCCTCTCGACAGAATGATACTCTATGTCACCGCAGACTATAAGACGATACTCAAGAACGCAGAGGGTATTCAGAGAACGCTCGACATCAAGAGCGGCGGCGGTATCGACAGACGTATCCATTCCGTTGACGATATAGGCAATATCGTTATAGTTCCCTCCGCTCGTTTCAAGACCGTGTACGACTTCACGGACGGCTGTAAGCCCGGTGTCGGCGCAAAGCAGATAAACTACATTCTCATTGACCCCGAATGCCAGGTGTCAAGAGATAAGTACGCATACATTCATCTGTTTGCTCCCGGCTCTGACAGCAGAACGGCAGACAACTACCTCTATCAGAACCGCAAGTACAACGGTACATTTGCGATAGATCACCTGTTTGTTGACGGCTGTATTATGAATGTGTCTGCTCTGACGCAGACATTCACAGGTAACGGCTCGACAACCACATTCACAGTGACCGACAAGCCCGAAAAGCTCATCGGCGTAACTGTGGACGGTACAGCGACAACAGATTACAGCTATGACAAGTCATCGGGCGTGATAACATTCAATTCCGCTCCCGCAAGCAATAAGGCGATAGTCGTAACATACTAAGGAGGTAACTATGGTAGCAGTAAAGGCAAACAAGCAGTATACCATTACGGAAGCCGAGAAGAAGTCATATCTTGCACAGGGCTATGACATCATCGGCGATAACGGGGCTGTGGAGCATTCTCCGCAGGCTACCGTGCCGTATGCCGAATTTGAAAAGGCTCAGGCGGAGATAGCAAAGCTCCGTGATGAGCTTGCTCAGGTAAGGACGGCAAAGACAAAAAAGGGTGAGGCTTAATGTACCTCACTTTTGCGGAATTTCAGACCTTATGCCCCGACAGCGCAATAACAGAACAGCAGTATAACGCCCTTGAAAACAGGGTGGAGAGCGACATCGACACACTGACCTTCAACCGCATAACAGCTATAGGATTCGACAATCTGACAGCGTTTCAGCAGGGCAAGGTAAGGCTGGCACTGTCACAGCAGACAGCATTTGTTTTTGACAATGCCGACCTGCTTGACAGTCCGCTCAGCTCCTATAGTATCAGCGGTGTGTCAATGTCCTTTGACAGCTCGAAGGTTATAAATTACTGCGGTGTCACTACAACACGGCAGGTTTATAACACGCTGTTGCAGACAGGGCTTTGTTACAGGGGGTTATAATGAAATATCCGAAACTTGTACCCGAAAGGGTTTGTACAACATCTTGTACCGTTTATCGTACAGACGGACTTAACCGTGACGGCTCGAAGAAGCGGGCGGTTATATTTGAGGGCAAGTGCTTCCATTCGGAAAAAGCACGGCAGAAATTATCCGCAGAAAAACAGCTTATCACACTGTCGGGGGAGGCGCTATTTAATGGCGATATTGCCCCGGACAGCCCGATAGTTGACGGGGCTGTGGAGATAGGCGGCAGAGAGTACAAGATATACGGCTCGGAAAAGGCTAAAAACCCCGACGGGACGGTAAATTACACAAGACTGGAGCTGATATAGTGATAAAAGTAACCGTAAAGCTTGATAAGGCTGCTATAGCAAAGATTGAAAAAGCGGTGCTTGACAGTGCGCAAGCGGCGATGGAACAGGTAGTGACCGAAGTACAGAACACAGCACCGCTTGACCAGGGCGACCTTATTAACGGTATATTTGTTCGTTCGGAAAAAAGCGGTAATACTGTCATTGCTACGATTGACCACAGTGCTTTATACTCTCGGTATCTCTACTATGGCAAGCTGATGATCGACCCAAATACCAAAAGTGCTTGGGCAAAGAGCGGTATAAAGAAAGAAGTGACCGACAAAAAGTTGAAATTCCGCAACGGCAGGACTGATCACTGGCTTGAGCCGTACATAACAGGTGACAAAAAGGATTTTGTCAAAAACTCGTTCACAAAAATATTTAAGGGAAAAACAGGCGTATGACGTTACTTGAAGCAGCCGATATGCTTGCTGATGTTCTCGGCATAGAGAATGTATACGCAGGCTGTATAGACGCAAATCAGGATAAGTGTATCGGCGTGTATGCGTCAAAAAACACCTATCCTAAGAAAATCAGCATAGGCGGTAAGCCTTGCACGAAAACACTTGAAAAGCACATCAGCGTACTGATACACTGGACGGATGATCCGACAACAGCCGAGAGTGCGGCAAACGAAATACTTGATAAGCTGACCGATGTACACGGCTACACTGCCGGGGAACACACGGTCGGCTTTTTGAGTTGCAGTGAGGCGCATAACGCAGGCAGAGATGAAAGAGGTATCTGCGAGTACGTTATAGATGTGACGGTTTATTACGAAAGGAGTAATTAACAATGGCAAACAAAACAGGAGTATATCCCGTATATGAAAATCAGTTCAAGATTGACAAGACAGGCGGAACAGGTGCGACAGCCGAGAATCTTGTAACTATTGCCGATATGGAGAGCTTTTCGGTTTCCATTGACGGCAATGTTGAAGAATGGAAGCCGTTTGATCAGGAAGGCTGGACAAGAAGACTTGTAACAGGTAAGGCGCTGACCGTCAGCGTATCTGGCAAGAGAAACATCGGTGACGCAGGAAACGATTATGTTGCTGGACTTGCACTCAAAACAGGCGCAGACAGCCACACAACTGTAGTGTGGACGTTCCCCAGCGGCGCAACGCTGACAATACCATGCGTTATAAACGTTACCGAGTGGGAGTCGGGCGACTCCACAGCGGTCGCACCTCTTGCATTTGATATTATGTCGGACGGCAAGCCCACATTTACAGACGCACAGTAAAGGAGATAAATACAATGGCTAAGATGTACACACTTGATGAAAAGTTACTCGCAGGCGTTCCCGAAATACGCATCGGAGAAAAGGTCTACAAGGTAGACGATCGTGAAAAGACGGTCAAGAAGGTAATGGCGCTTTACAATAACGGCGATAAGAAGGACATTGAAAAGATTGACGAGATGTTCAAGCTGGCGTTCGAGCCTGCCGCCGCTAAGGAGATAAGCGAAATGAATATGCCGTGGGCGGCATATCAGAAGCTGTCCGAGATAGTAATATCCGCCATGACGGGACAGGAAGATACCGAGCGATTTCACGAGTAATGAAGTCTGGTACGATGTCGAGTATGACCGTGAGCTGATACGGCAGTCGATAGCAAAACAGTATCACATACTGCCGTCCGAGCAGGACGATCTGCACTATTCTGACTGGCTGAGCCTTGTATCCGGCATTATGAATGATACTCCGCTCGGTCAGACAGTGCGGATACGAAGCGAGGATAACAAGGAGATGCTCAAACACTTTTCGCCGTATGAAAATCGCATACGGCGGGAGTGGGCGGCATTCAGAGCGAAGAAACAGCTTGCGGAGAAAACTCCAAAACAGATACAGAGCGATATAGCGGCTCTTGAAATGATGATAAAAAAGGCATTCGGGGGAGGTGAGTAAATGGCTGACGGAAACGGTGCGGCAGTAGGCACTATCAGTCTGTCGCTGATAATAGACGCAGAGCTTGACAAACAGCTTTCGGCTTTGCAGAAAAGCATACAGTCGCAGTGGGATAAGGTCGGTGAAGCCACCGAAAAGGCACTTACCGACAGTGTGGCAAAAGCCGCCGATAAGGCTGTAAAGCCTGTTGAGGAAGTCGGCAAGGCTGTAGAAAAGACCGTGACGCAGAGCGTTGAAAAGGCTGTGCAGAAGGTTGAAAAGCCCGCCGAAGAGGTAGGAAAGACGCTTGAAAGCTCTATATCCGAAAGTGCCGAAAAGGCTTCCGAAACGCTGGAAAAGGCGCTTGTTGAGCCTGTAAAGGAAGCGGAAAATGAAGCAGAAAGTCTTGGCAAAGCGATAAATAACAAGTATGAGTTCGGACCCGGTTATAGCAAAGAAGCTATGGATTTCGTGAACAACTATCAGCCGAAAAGCGATAAGAAGAAGTCCAAAGAAAAAGAGGAGCTCCCCGAAATTGATGTCGGCAGTTTTGAAATTCCTTCCGAACCTATCGACCGTCTGAACAAAAGTCTTGAGCTGACTAACGAAAAAATAGAGCTTGCACAGGAGAAGTGGAAACAGCTTAACAGAGAAATGGCGGCAATGTCTGATAAAGACATGGCAGGCGAAAAGGGCAATGCCGTAATAGAAAAAATAAACGCTGTTGAAACAAGTATGCTGAAACTGCAGCAACAGTCCGAAGCTACTAAAGCCAAGATAGATAAGGCAATGCAGGCGGATGCAGAAGCCAAAAAGCTGGCTGAAGCCGCACGGCAGGCTGCCGAAGCGGTAAACAAGATACCTGAAAGCACAAACAACATAAATCTGCAATCGTTACCTGTCATAGCGATGCTGATAGACAAAATGCTGCAGGTTAAAACAGCGGTAACAGAGGCTGCTGCATCAAACGAAAAAGTGCAGAGTGCGGTAGAAAAAACTACTGCCGTACTGGATTCGGGGTGTAAAAAGATTGAGCAGGTGCTGGAAACGGCCGATAAGGCGGCAAGCAAGATAATACAGCCTGTTTCAAAGGTGAAAAACACGCTGAAAACGGTAGGCACGGCGGTAAATAACTCGGTCATTGCTCCTGTGAAAAAACTGGCTTCCTCTTTTGCAAGCCATTTCAAAAGAGCAGAAAAACCTGTTGATAACCTTGAAAAGTCGGTCAAAAAAGTAGGTGCTTCTGCTGAAAAATCGCTCGGCAAAGCAAAAACTTCTGCCGGTGGATTTGGCAAGACAATAGGTGGACTTGGTAAAAGTATCAAATCCGCACTTAAGTCTACGTTTCTCATGGCAGGGCTTTATGCGGCGTTTCGTGGCATAAAGTCGGTAATGTCGGACGCTATCGGAGCAAACGAGGAGTTTGGCAACAGTGTAAAGCAGATAAAGGGCAATCTTCAGGTTGCGTTTACGCCTATAGTAAACGCTATCATGCCTGCGCTTAATACATTGGCATCCGGACTTGCCACAGCAACCAAAGCTATAGCGAGCTTTATTTCGGGGCTGTTCGGCACAACGTATAAAAAGTCGCTTGAAGCGGCAAAAAAGGTCGAAGCTGTCGGAAAAAAGGCTAAGGAAAACAGCCGTTTCCTTGCAAGTTTTGATGAGATGAATGTTGCTTCAAAGGACGAGAGCGACAGTTCCTCCTCTGATCTCTCTGCACTTGACAGCGAGGGCGATAAGACAGCCGAGGGTATCGGAAATAAGATTCGTGAGCAGATTAAAAAGGGTTTCGCTCTGCTGAAAAAGCAGTTTGCAAACGTAAAAAAGTATTTCGATACAAATTTTGCTCCGATATTTGCAGAGATAGGCAAAAAATTCGCACCCGTTATAGAGGGCTTCAAGAATAATATGAGCAAGACCTGGAGTGATATGGCAACTCTTGCCGAGCCGTTCAAGAACTATTTTACAAATAATCTGACTCCGGCGCTTCAGACAGCGTTTAAGTCAATAGGTACGATAGCTTCAGGGCTTGGAGATACGTTTAATCTTGTGTTCGGTCAGCTGTGGGATAACGTTATTTTCCCTTCGCTGAACACAATGATAACAACCGTGTTACCGTTGCTGACAGATCAGTGGACGGCGACTGCAGAGGTTATGACGACGCTCTTTGAAACCGTCAAGACAATATTCGACGAGGTTTTTGTAACCGGTGTTATGCCGATACTGACAACCTTGCAGGGCGTATGGAGCGATTTGTGGGCAACATCGGCAAAGTTATGGGCACAGTACGGCGAGCCGATGATGGAAGCGATTCAGTCGCTTATAACATCGGTCGGAGATACAGTGCTGTCAGTCTATAAAGAGTGGATTCAGCCCGTTATACAGTGGATATGTGATCTTATAAAATCCCTCTGGGATAACGCAATTAAGCCCATTTATGAAAAGGTTGTTGCCGTTGTCGCAAAAATTGTAGATTGCGTAAAAGCGGTATGGAATTTTCTCAAACCGTTTGTCGATTGGTTCGTGAAAACGCTGGGGCCCACAATCAAAAATGTGCTGGCGGCGATTAAGGGCGTTTTCGATACAGTATTTACTGCTATTGGCGATATAATCGGCGGTATCATTAAGACTTTCGGCGGACTGATTGACTTCATCACAGGAGCATTTTCAGGTGACTGGAATAAGGCATGGCAGGGAATATGCGACTTTTTCGGCGGTATCTGGGACGCAATCTGGGGCGTGATTAAGGGCGTTATCAATCTGATAATCGACGGTATTAATATGCTCTGGACGGGTATCTACACTGTAGTAAAGGGTATAGTTGACGCTATCGGCGGTGTGGCAGGCGCAATAGGCGATTTGTTCGGTCAGGACTGGCATTTCTCAATGCCTGAAAACCCTCCGCTGATACCTAAACTTGCAAAGGGCGGTCTTGCGTATGCGCCTACGCTTGCAATGGTCGGTGATAACCGTAATGCAGGAACAGACCCAGAGGTAATTGCGCCTCTGTCAAAGCTCAAGGACATAATCGGCGAAGGCGGAGATATGACGGAAGTCGTACTTCTGCTCCGTGAGATACTGGAGTTTCTGAAAGGTCTTAATCTTATCGCTAAGGGTGAGGTTGACGGTAAAACGCTTTACCGGTTGATAGTACGTCTGAACAAGGAGAATACATACAGAACGGGGGTAAATGCACTTGGCTAAAAATCTGATATGGGTTAAGGGCGTTCTGCTCCCGCCGCCCGATATTGACGGCTATAATGCCACACGATGCAAGACGTGGGAACCAAACACCGGCAGAAATGCCGCAGGAACAACCGTCGGAAGCATACTTTGCTGGAAATACAAGATAGAGCTTAAATGGTCTTTTCTCACAGAAGCGCAGGTGAAGAGCCTGCGTAATCTGTTTGAGAGCAAACCCGATTACTTCGCCGTGAAATTTGACTATGACGGCGAGTATAAGGAGATAACCGCTTACAGTACAGATCTTTCCGCCACAGGCAAGCTGTACGCAGGTAGCGGATATTATTACAAGAGCGTATCGATAAATCTGATAGAAAGGTAGGTGATAGCTTGTACACAAATGTTTCGGATGATTTTCTGTCAGCCGTTAATGGTGCTGAGCCTGTCTACTGCTGCAAGCTGGATTTCGGTAATAATGTAACGGTGAACGATATGTTCAGCGTCAGCTATTCCGGTGGATCGTGCAGTGACAGTATAGCACCGGGCGGAACTGTTATTGCAAATGCCAAAGTCGAGCTGTCGGTACTTCCTGCGACAGTCAGAAAGGGAAGCACTTGCACGTTGTATTTCGGCGTGAACGGCGAATACGCTCCGCAAGGAGTTTTCGCGGTAAAGAAGATTGAGAAAAGCGGAGAACGGTTGTCGGTAACGCTTGAGGATAATATGGCAAAGACGGAAAAAGGCTATTTTTCAAGCCTTACATATCCGTCCACAACACTGAAAATACTGTCGGAGATCGCTACAAAGTGCGGCGTGTCCTTTGACACTTCGGAACTTACGGCAGTAGCAGTAAAAGACAAACCCGAAGGCTATACCTGTCGTGAAATAATCGGTCATATCGCAGGGCTGTACGGCAAATTCGCCGTTTGTGACCGTACCGGTAAGATAATTTTCAAGTGGTTTGACACTACGGCGGTACAATTGTCAGATTTTTGCTATGACACACCCACAGTTGCTACCGATGATATTACAGTCGGACGTGTAGTGTGTGGGGATTTTACAGCCGGCACAGGTACTGCGATAACATACGAGTGTTTGTTTATGACGCAGACGCAACTGAATGCAGTACAGAAGTCATTAAACGGTTTCAAATACCGCACGGGCGAAATTCCGTTAAGGCTTGGCAATATGCTGATAGATGCGTGGGATACGGTGAGCATAACCTACGGCGGAGAAACTGTGAAAATCCCTGCCGCAAATATTTCCATGACGTATAACGGCGGACTTTCCATGACAATAGAAGCACCTGCCGAAGAGCAGTCTGCGGACAGCGGAGAAAGCTATAAGTCACCTGCACAGAAGCAGGCAGAACGCATAACCGCCGATATAGTCAGCGCCAAGCAGGCATTGCTCGAAAAAGCGGATATTACAGAACTTAATGCGCAGATTGCAAACCTCGAAAACGTGTATGCCGCAAAGGCTGATATTACCGAGCTTAATGCACAGATCGCCACAATCGACAATCTGACAGCTAAGAAAGCAGATGTTGAACAGCTGTATGCAAAGAAAGCGGATATAGATACGCTTGTAGCCGATACGGCAACGCTTAAATCACTGAAATCCGATGTTGCAAACATAGACGTTCTGCTGTCGGGTAAAGCCGGTACCGGCGAACTTACCGCTATAAAGCTGAATGCCGAAAATGCGGAAATAGCGACTGCGCTGATAAAGGACCTTACAGCCGCAAATTTCAGAGCAAAAACCATCGAAACAGATGATTTTACGATAAAATCAAGCAGTGGAAAATTGCAGATAGTCGGAAACACAATACAGATAAAGGATAAAAACAATACCGTCCGTGTCCAGATAGGCGAGGACGGTAAATCCGACTATGGCATTTACGTTACCGATGCAAGCGGGAAGATAATGTTTACTTCTTATGACGGGCTTCACGAGGACGGGATAAAGAGCGGTATTATCAAGAATGATATGGTGGCCGATGATGCACATATCAGCGGCAGTAAGCTGGATATTTCGAGTGTTATTGACGGTATCAACGCCGACAACAGCACCTATCTTAATACAAGTAAGGTCGTCATAGACGGAACATCTCAGACGATAAATGCAAAATTCACTGAACTTACCACGAGCATAGGCAGTATTGGCACTCGTACTTCCGCACTGGAAAGCGACCTGTCGGGCTTTCGGACAACGGTGTCGGAAACGTATGCCACAAAGTCAGCGGTTGACAGTATACAGATAGGCGGAAGAAATCTGCTGTATGACAGCACAGGAAACATCAAAAACGGCTGGAGCGGTAACACTATAATAACGGTTGATGGCGGGATATCAGGAAATAGCCTTGCAATATCCAGAACCGACTATTCCGGCAATGCACGATATTTTGGCACGAGCAAGAAGCACGCAATGACGGATTTTAACGTCGGCACAAGCTACACGCTTTCGGCGTGGATAAAGGTCAGAAGCGATGCTAATCTTGACGCAAGTGGGTATGTAATGGCACGATTCCGCTCGGCAGACGATAAAAAGCTGTACGCTCTGTCGCTGACGGTGGGGGCTGATACTGTAAAAGACAAGTGGATTTACTACGAGAAGACGTGGACGATAAATGACAGCGATATATCAAAACTCGAATGCGTGGCGCTTGCGCTTGATAAAAACGGCATGATCGAGGCTTGCAACATCAAACTCGAAAAAGGCACTAAGGCTACGGATTGGTCGCCTGCTCCTGAGGATACCACAGCCGAAATAACATCGTTATCAAGCAAGCAGTCAAGTCTTGAGCAAACGGTAGATGGGTTTAAAACAACTGTTGAAAGCACATACGCAACAAACGACAGCGTAACGCAGAAGGTTTCCGTCGTAGAGCAGAAAGCCGACAAAATATCGTGGCTTGTGAAATCGGGAACATCGGCAAGCAGTATGGAGCTGACAAGCGAGGCCTTGAAGATTATTGCGGATACCGAAATCAAAGGTGATGTGATTGTGGGCGGAGTAATAAAGAGCACTAATTACTCGGAGTTTATAAGAGGGTCAAAATGGGATTTGAGCAATGGAGCTTTTTATGCACAAAGTAGTACAGGGCTGATAACACTATCAGACGGACAAATAAATATCGAATTGCTGGAAAACGGAATCCGTACTGCAACTACAACGTCAATCTATCCGTTTTTTGGTGGTACTGCTATCAGTAATAGTCTCGGAGAACTGTATTTAATAGCAGAATCCAGAGGGAGTGCGGCTCTGCAAAAAAACCATGATTGCTATGTAATGTTTAATGAAAGAGGAATGGTGACAGCAAATGGTTCGTATACAAATAGCCGAGATACTGATGGTAATATTGTACGACTTGTAGCACTAACAACATCGAATCACTTTCACGTCGGAAGTATTGATATTTCGGGTACAACACGACTAATATGCGGCAACGGTAACAAAATAGAGTTCAGCCGTCCGAACGGTACTAATGCAATTACACCAATGGCATCGTTATCATATAGCAGCGCTACAGTTAGATTGTATATGCCCTTGCATTTTAACTTGGGCACCGATGATACTCATGCGTGTGTGCGTCAGCAAACAACCGGAGTTACTAGCGCCGATTTTATAAAAATCGGAAACAGCACGCAATCCTTGCAACTGATAGGAACTGCTATCACCTCGACAAAGGCTATCACTACATCGTCAGATGCTCGTGTGAAAAACCACATAGCCGACTTGCCGAGCGGATCTGAATATTTATTCGATTATCTTGATGGAAAGTCATTTTTCTACAATGGCGATTCATCAACCGCTAAAAACTACGGTTTTATCGCACAAGATGTTTTATCCGCTTTACAAAAATGCAGGCTTACGACAGATGATTTTGCAGGTTTCTGCGATATAAACGGCGATGGCAGTCAGTATGCACTTGCATATGAGCAGTTTATTCCGCTGATGTGGAATGAGATAAAAAGATTAAGAAAAGCACTAAGCGAAAGGAGTTAATTATGCTTAGAAGTAACAAAACAACACAGTTTGACGGTACAAGCTATATCACTGACGGAGAGGACAACGAACAGACCGTAGCGTATTTCAGCGCTACCATAAGGGCGGATAAGACCGTAACGATGAGCATGACAGTATCGAACGCCGAACTGTACGAAGAAAGCAAAACCACAGTCAGAGCGGATTATACGGAGTTTCAGACCGCCGTATATACTGCTCAGGACGCAGAGTAAGGAGAAGCTATGAAGTTATCAACTGTAGTAAATGCAATCCCCGTTATAAGCAAGCTGATGAGCAAGGAACTGCCCGTCATACAGTCGTATGAGGTAGCAAAGCTGGCACGGAGAATAGATGAGGAAACGAAGCTGTACAATGAACAGCGGCAGAAGCTCTTGCAGAAATACGGTGATCAGGATGGTGAGAAGTACGTTATCCGCCCTGAAAACGTAGATGTCTGCAATGGGGAGCTTGAGGAACTGCTCAACATTGATGTTGATATACCCGAAAAGATTGATATTCTCTCGACTGATGTCGCTCTGACGCCCGCCGAGATGATAGTAATAGAAGATTTTTTAGCCGAATAGGCAGAAAGGACGAAAAAATGAGCAAGATACAGATAATTATTGACAGCATAGCAGGTGCTGCCGGAGCGGTTTTAGGCTTTATGTATGGAGAGGTAAGTGGGCTGTTCTGGGCGTTGATAGCGTTTATGGCACTTGATTACGTTACTGGTGTGATTGTGGCCATAATCGAAAAACGTCTGTCATCAGAAGTCGGTTTCAGAGGTCTGGCTAAGAAATTTCTGATACTGGTATTTGTTGCGGTCGGCCACATAGTCGATACATACATACTCGGCGGAACACCTGCCGCAATGTCGGCCGTGATGTTGTTCTATATTGCAAACGAGGGTATTAGTATTGTCGAAAACGCATCGGCACTGGGGCTTCCCGTGCCGAAGAAAATTACCGGTCTTATGGAGCAGATCAGAAATAAGAGCGAAAGCGAGGAAGAATAATATGAGTAACAGTCCGTTAATCAGTTACACGAGGATAAGTCCTCACAGGAACAGCCCCAGAAACCACAAGATAGACACTATAACAATTCATTGTGTTGTAGGTCAGTGTGCGGTCGAACCGCTCGGTGAACTCTTTCAGACGAAAGAGGCTTCGTCAAATTACGGTATCGGATATGATGGCAAAATTGCAATGTACGTTGAGGAAAAAGACCGCTCCTGGTGCTCCTCAAGTGCAAGCAATGATAACAGAGCTATCACGATAGAGTGCGCAAGTGACAGTTACGAGCCGTATGCTATCAATGACAAGGTGTACAAGTCACTGATTAAGCTCTGCGTGGATATATGTAAGAGAAACGGCATAAAAAAGCTAATGTGGAAAGCTGATAAATCGCTTATCGGACAGGTTGACAAGCAGAACATGACCGTACACAGATGGTTTAACTCCGGCAAATCCTGCCCGGGTGAGTACATATACAGCAGACTCGGTAAAATCGCCAAAGAAGTCAATGCTCAGCTCGGTGTAAAGACCGCTACTTCAAAGAAATCAAATACTGAGATAGCTAAAGAAGTAATAAGAGGATCGTGGGGTAACGGCATAGAACGCAAGCAGAGATTGACTGCCGCCGGCTATAATTACACGGCTGTGCAGGCGGAAGTTGACAGAATGCTCGGCAAGAAAACATCAACTGTTACCTCACCCGCTAAAATCAGCAAGGGCGACCGTGTGCAGATAAAGCAGGGAGCTACATGGTACGGCGAAACGAATCCGCTTAAGGACTGGTTGTTTGAAAAGACCTGGATAGTCACCGAAGTTGTCGGCAATCGTGCTGTGCTTGGCAAGGATACAAACGATATTTTTGATATTCAGAGCCCGATCGATATTAAGTACCTCATAAAGAAGTAAAATGACAGAATCCCCCCGGCGGAGCGATTAGGCTCTGTCGGGGGATTTTTTGTTGGATTTTATAGATAGTTAGGAAGCTAACTTGACACCGATTTGACACCCTATTATGGTGTCAAACTGCCCGAAAATGTACCAAATCACACACATTTCAAGAAAACAAAAACGCTCGATAAATGGCTTGGTTGAGCCAAATATCGAGCGTTTTACAAATATTGCAGTTGGTACGGGTAACAGGACTTGAACCTGTAGTAAAATGGCTTAATAGAGCCATTTGTAAGCACTTTGACACCCTATTTGACACCCTATGCTTGTATCAAGATGTTTCAATCTGTATATAATCGTCCAACATTTTGAGGTTCTTTTTCTTATATTTTTCTGACAGATGGGTGTATATTGAAAGGGTGGTCTGAATGTCTTTATGTCCTGCCTGCTCCTTTGCGGTTACTATGTCAACGCCGGCGAGATACATTAACGTGATGAAGGTGTGGCGTAACCAATGGGCGGTTATAGGTGGGATAACTTTATGATCCGTTCCTGGCTTATGTGTACCGTATTTTTCAGATAAGCACTTGATGTAACTTTCCCACATACGATACCAGCTTTTATCCGAGTGCATTTTACCCTTAGCATTCGTGACTACAAAAAATGATGTGTGGGGAACTTGTCGCAGGTAGCTTACTAAAATCTGAGGAATGCAGACAGTTCTTGTTGCGGCGTCTGTTTTACCGCCTTTTTTTATTACAAGCCCCGAACCACTGACTTGCTCAACAGATTTGTTTACCCGGATTGTCGCTTCATCAAGATTTATATCGGTCCATTGCAATGCTATGAGTTCTCCTCTGCGCAATCCCGCATACATCATGATCATTGCGGCGGTCTGGGCTCTGTGCGGTGTATCTCGAATCCAGGCTTGTTCCTCGCTTGTCAGAGCTCTCCTGTGTTCAGGCTCTTGCTTTGCTTTAGGTATTGCTACATTCTTAAAGAAATTGTGGTCGATAGCTCTGTTGTCGGCGGCAAGTTCAAGTACGCCCTGGGCGATTCCTTTAACGCTCTGCATAGTCTTCTCGGAATATCCCTTGTTTGCCATATCAAACAGTATTTCAGTCAGCATATACTGCTTGATGACTGATAACTTCGTATCTTTCAACGGTTCTAAAATTTTTGCATTTGTCCGTATGGCACGGTACCATTTGTCACTTACCGAAGACTGCTTTGTGATAAGATACATTTCGAGCCAGTCACCGAAAGTTTCACGCTCCGAGGTGATGTCTATACCACGGTTTACGAGCTTTGTTTTTTCGGACAGCTTTGCTTTCATTTCTCTCTCGGTAGTAGCATAAACGTACTTGTATTTTGGTACACCGTTTTCAGTGCCGCAGTACATTTTTGCCTGATATCTGCCGTCTTTTCGCTTTGTATAAGTTACCTTTCCGGGCATTTTTGCACCTCCTAATTTATTTATTTCAATCCACGCCCTCATGCAGAGGGCGATATATTCGGACTGGGCAATTTCCCCCAGTCCGTTTGTGACATCGATGTCACATTTTTTTCGATTTGTGCACCCGAGTGCACAAAATCAGTATAGTTTTTTGTGTCCCCGGGGACACATTATTTCTTCTCGTTCTTCTCCTGCTTTCTCAACATCGTCGAAGAAGTATATTTAGAATGTCATTCGTGGTCAAAAATACATCTGTTATATTTAGGGTGATCCTGTAATTCGCAAATACGTTCATATGCTTTGCTTTTACCCTCAATTGTTAAATCGTCAAGACCGAGTATGATTTGTTTCATGATTTCAATTTCTTCAATATTGTCATATCTGATTTCACAAAATTCATCTAGCATAGAAAATTGAGAATAATCTAATTCAAAACTTGTGTCGTTGTTTGCTATTCTTTTTCTGTGTATTTCATCTTCCCATTTTTCAAACTTATCAAAACGAGGAATAAACTCTCCCATTTTCTCGCTTTCTCCCATTAGCCAATTAGGGTCAACGTTAAGCTGCTTTGCAATTGCATGAATAACAGGTACTTTTATTTTAGTAATTTTACCTGTCTCATATCTTTGTATTGTAGATTTATTAAGCCAAAGCGAAGCACCGAGTTCGGCTTGTGTCATGCCGATTTCTTCTCGTCTTTGCTTTATTCTTTGACCTATCATGTTTTTGGTGTCCATGAACATCACCGCCTTTCTGATTTATTATATCATAAATTTTGTGCAAAATGCAACAGTTCTTTTAAAAAAAAATAAAAAAAGTTGCGTTTTGCTATTGACAAAAAAGAAAATACATGATAATATGTAAATACACCGAGTTGCGTAATGCAACTAGAAAGGAGGAAAATGATGTATAATTTTGACAAACTCAGAGGACGTATGAGTGAACGGCATGTTACACAGGCAGATATTGCAAAACTGCTTGGCATTAAAGAATGCACTGTTAGTCAAAAGTTTAATAATCGTCGTAAAATCAAGCTTTACGAAGCAAAAAAAATTGCAGAGTATCTTGATATACCCGATAGCGAATTTGTATCTTTTTTTTGCAATTAAAGTTGCGTAACGCAACTAGAAAGGAACCCACATGAACAATTTACAGCTAACGAATTATGACGGCAAATTTTACGCAGACAGCAGAGAGGTTGCGGAGAAGATTGAAAGAAAACATTGCGACCTGCTCAGAACAATCAAATCATACTGCGAGGTTCTCAACGAAAGTAAAATTGCGTTGGTTGATTTCTTCATAAGCACAGAGTACAAAGACAGCAAGGGTGAAACCCGTCCCTGCTACCTCATCACTAAGAAAGGTTGCGACATGATAGCGAACAAGCTCACAGGAAAGAAAGGTGTGCTGTTTACTGCGGCGTATGTTTCAGCTTTTGAACAGATGAAAAAGCAGATAGAGGAGCATCGTGTTGTTCAGTTTTATTCCACAAAGGCTACATCTGCGGGAGAAGTAGCGAGCCTTATTAAGGCGCTTCGTTCAGTGATGAAAGACCAAAAAAGCAATCCCACTAAAATTGCTGTACTGTCATTCTCGCCGTTGCAGGCTTTTCTTTGCTGACTTCATCGAGCAAGTCTTTTTCAGTTTGTTTTGCTTCTGCAAGACCGTAAACGAGTTTTGCTCTGTTATGCGGCTTGCCGAATTGATCGATGTAATTTATACGGACTCGGTACTGTTGCAGACCATCCTTCTTGTTTTTTGTTTTTGTAATTGGCATATCACTTCTCCTTTGAATATATGATTTGCTCCCGGCATAAAGTCGGGAGCTTTTGTTATTTAAGTTTATTTCCGCATTCGGTACATTCATCGGGAACATTTCCTTTTATGTAGCTTGCACCGCATTCATTGCAATATACAATGTCATCTGCCGTCAGTTTTGAATGTGGCAGTGTGTTATTCTTTGGTGCTTTAGGAACTTTACGAGCTTTGACTTTGCTTACGATTTTCGCAATCGGGACAGCAAAAATCGCTATAGCGGTTGCTGTAATCACAAGTACAAAAACAATGAATTTAAAAGCCATGCCTTGTTCTCTAAAACTCGGAATGCTTTGTAGTACGGCAATCAGAGCAGCTCTAATCGCAATTGCAAATAGAATTATTAAAACTATATATATGATACCAGTAATTGATGGCTTTTCGGGTATCATTGTTGCTGTTACTAGATTTCTAATCAATAAATTCATATAAAAACCTCCAAGACCTTTTTCTTTACATTATTACACTTTTTGTAGAACAATTCAATAACAATTAATCAATTTTGTTGATGTATACAAACAGTAGCAGGAAGTATTATGCAAAACAAACAAATCCCACACAGCTAATAATAACCGTGTGGGCTTCTTTTATTCGCCGTTTGCTGAGCGGCGATGCTCAATTTTTGCGACTGCTTCAACAATTTCTCGCCCGTGTTCATCCATTTGCATATACATCAGAGCGATGTTTGCGGCTTTTCTTTCGACTTCGTCTTTAGGCTTGACTTCCTTTGACTCTGTCCGACCGATTATGTAATCAATCGAAACGCCGTAATAGTCGGCAAGCGTTATAAGCATTTCTGAGTTTGGCTCTCTTGTTCCTTTTTCGTAATTAACGTATGTTGAGTATGGAATTTTAAGTGCCTTTGCCACATCAGCCATTGACTTGTCTGAATCTATTCGCAGTTGCTTGAGTTTGGTCATTATATCACCTCCCTCCGTTATCTATTATTACACAAAACGAGTAATAAGTCAACACTTAATCACACAATTTCGCATAAATTTGTTCAATTTGAGTAATTTGCACAAATAGCACCTATCCAATTTGGGCAAAATTACGGCTTGATTTTTACCCGAAATGAGTATATAATGAAATTGTTCAAAACGAACAGATAAAATTATTCAAAAGGAGTGATTTTAATGGGAAAGCCTGCACTGCTTTATCCGAACATCGAAGCGGAACGAGCAAGAAGAGGATGGACGGTCGATGAATTGCTTGAGAAAATCAACGTGAAAAGTCGCAAAACATACTATAACTGGTGCAGAAGGGGAGAAATCCCTCTCAAGAAACTCAACAGCCTTGCTGATGTACTTGAGTGTTCGCCAGATTATCTGCTTGGCTTCAAGCAGGACAAGCGAAAGGAGGATTAAATGGACAAGCTGAAATTTGTTGCTGACGGTGGCACGGAGCTGAGAGTTATGGTCAGCGAGGCGGCATACAAGACCGTCAAGGACATTGCAAAGGAAACAGGGCTGTCGACAAAGGCTGTCGCTACAAAGATGATAAACTTTGCGGCGAAGCACGTTGAGATTGCCTACGAGGAGGAAGAATGAGCGAAATCAGAGTACGCATACCGCAAGTGCAAAACGCGAGAGTAGCGTTGAGCGTTTATTATAGCAAGTCGGAGATCGGCAACGCTGATATCAAAATGCTTTTCGGCAATATGGGGCAGGAGCGGATAACAAAGCTCAAAACGCTTGCGAGAGAGCGGATGCGTGAGAAGAATTGCCCTACATATAATGCTCGGTGCGTCAATACGGAATGCGCTTATGACGCATGGGGCGTTGACGTGAAAAGACTTGAACGTGGCATAGAAAAGTTCGAAAAGCTAGGATTGGAGGTGAAAGCAGATGAAAGCATATAAGATAATCGCCTACATAATCGCCCAGCTCCTGCGCTTGTGGATAACAGCGTGTGCGGCCGTGATGATGTACGTCCCGATGTCTGCACTGGCATACGCCCAGAGGGGCTATAAAGCCGTAGGCGGCGAAATGCTCCCCGTTGCAATAGTCGCTGTAGCGGTGTGGTACGGGCTGGGGTGGCTTATGCGTGTGTGGTATAGAGATATGATAGGAGGCG
>OJPH01000343.1_pt1 | contig 35103 bp, 30 predicted proteins | sample 1598481 | NCBI WGS metagenome assembly OJPH01 (sample SAMN03922482, study PRJEB24848) | human gut metagenome | isolation source: stool sample | host: Homo sapiens | place: Germany | collected 2011-05 | reverse complement strand
CTCCTGTAATTTTTTAATTCTGATTGCCTGGGACAGATTTGGTGTTCCCAATGTACTCTCCATTGCATCCAGCACAGTCTTCTGATTTTTTTCGGTTAATGATGCCAGTTCCACAGCTATCGTAAATCCCATCGTCTCATCATCCACTTTTTCAAGCAGCTCTGGAATCAGTTTGGTAAGTTTCAAATATCTCTGCACCTGCTTGGGACTGTCCCCACATTCTTCGCTTATGACCTCCACACTCTTTTTCCCGGTCAGATAGTCAACCTGGCTACATTTTCGTCTACCGGCCTTTCTCTTGAGCACATCATATTTCATCTTATAAGCAAATGCTTTTTCGCTCGGTGAGATCCGCTCCCTCTGTAAATTGGCATCTACCATTGAAATAATGGCATCCTCTTCAAGCATGTATCTGATAATGACCGGAACCTTCGTATATTTCAGTTGCTGTGCTGCATACTTTCTTCTGTGACCTGAAATGATTTCATAAAATCCTTCCGGCCTCGGTCTCACAATCAGAGGATTGAGAATCCCATATTTCTTGATGGATTCCTGCAACTCTTTCATCTGACTGTCTGCCTGTACCTTGAATGGATGATTTTTAAAGTCCCTGAGCCGTTCAATCTCTATCTCAACGACTTTCTCATCTGGATCTCTTTGATCTTCTTTTCGTACTTCCATGTAATCCTCCTTTTCTCCTGGACAAAAAATGCCCAGACTAGACTTGTTACATCTAATCTGAGCATCTATCTTTCTCAGGTCTGAATCGTACAGACAAGAAAACCAAATTTACATCCATTGACAACCCTTTTTCTTCCCTACGCCATATGCCACACATCCGGGTGGAAAATCATAATTTTCAAATGGGTGGCAAAATCTTATTTTGGGTGGATGAAATCCTTCTGTTTTTTCAATTTCGGGTGGAAATTTCCACCCAAGACACAAAAAAAGCAGCAATGACTTTTTCAATCATTACTGCTTAAAATGAGCGTCTCCTATAGGAATCGAACCTACAATAGAGTCTTAGGAGAGCTCCAACCTATTGTCACTCTCTGTCAATCTGAGGTAAGGTAAACCCAAGTGGGATACTATATAAAACTGTTTCCGATTCAATTCGAGTTATTCTGAATACCCCCTCTGTCAAGCTCTGTAAAGCTCTGAAAGTTAGCTGATTGTTTGCTCCAGCTAATAATTGGGGAATGCCTTGATATTACCATCGACATCTGTTATATGACCACCATGCTTCGTACGTTCGATCATGGTAAACAGTATTCAATTAAACTTCCTATCGAAAGCACAAGATATTTTCTTGTCTATAAATAATATAACGCATACGAGACGGTTTGTCCATGCGTTTTTGACTGGCAAATTTTATTCAGTAAAAATATCTGTAACCTTTTTTGTAACTGAATCTCCATCATTCCATCATCAAATGATGGAGATTCCAATAGATATGATGGAGATAGACTAATTACTTCATCGTCTTCGCCAGTGAATTGAGCAATGCCCGCATCTCTGGATTTGCCAACACTTTTGCCAGAAGTTCCGGATCGACTTCATCAGCAACAGTTGCATTATTATTTTCCTGCTGTACATGCATCTGTGGATCCAGATTCTTTTTCTCATAAAACGCTTCTTCAAAAAGCTCTGCATTTTTCCTTCGGTCATCATCCAGAATATGAGAGTACACATCCGTAACCATATTGACCTGAGCATGGCCGGAATCACCCTGTACCGCCTTGATGTCTCCACCATTCAATTTCAGCTTATAAGTAACGCTGCTATGACGAAAACTGTGAAATACAACCGGTGGGAGATTATAGTCCTCGATCAGTTTTTTTAAAGGACCACGGATTGCTCCATCTCCGAGAGGAAGCCCAAAGGTACTTGCCATAACCAGGTTATAGTCCATATATTCATCACCAAGAATTTCTTTCATTTCATCTTGCTCAGCTTTCCAGTCTACCAGCATATTAGCAACACTCTTCGGTAAGAATATTTTACGCACACTGCTTTCTGTCTTCGGTGTTTTCAGAATACGGACCGTAGAATTCTTCTTATGATTTGTCGGAAATACCAACAACACATCTTTTCCATCCAATGCATTTAAAGATTCTTTTCTTATACGCTGTGATTCTTTGTTGATGAAGACATATGCACGGTTTTCTTCAATTGCCTCATGAGAAATATCTACACAATCCCAGGTAAGACCAAGCAGCTCACCAAGTCGCAGGGAACATGAGAAAGATAGATTAATTGCGAGCTTTAATCGTTCATCTTCACAGACACTGAGCGCATACATCAATGTATCCGCTGTCCAGATGTCTCTTTTTTGTGATTTATGTTTTGGTACAGTCGCATGAGTGCAAGGATTCTTCTCCATCAACTCCCATTTCACTGCCTGTTCAAAACAGTTTCTAAGCAGCTTATTAATATCCCTGACCGTACTGGAAGATACAAATTCATTTCGACTGGTTTTATTCAATGGATTGATAACTGCACGTCTCTTCAAAAGACTCTGATAATATCTTTCGATGAAACGGGTATTGATCTCTGAGAGTTTCGTATCACCAATGATCGGAAGAATATAGTTATTGATAAGAGAGACATTTCCTTCATATGTAGAAAGCGCCCAGTTTTCTTTGCCATAAAGTGCAACATATTCTGTAATAAGCTCGTCCAGTGTTTTGCATTTACGGACGACAAATGATCCCATCTCTTTTTTATATTCAATTTCTTTTTTTCTTCTTTTAGCTTCGGCTTTCGTTTCATAGGTTTCCCACTTCTGTTTCCTCTCACCTTTTTCATTCGTATAAGAATAGATTACATTAAATTTTCCGTTTCGTTCTCTTATAGATGCCATATTATTGCATACTCCTTTCCAAATCTCTTTGCTCCATCCAGTCCTCAAATTCATCCCGACGGATCCTAACTCGACTGCCAACTTTTATTACGGTGAACTTTCCTTTATCCGCCCACTTGTTGATCATGCTTCTGCTGACCTTTGCCAGATAGGAAGCTTCATCAAAAGTAAGATACTTTATATTTCCATTGCTTCCTCGTATTCCGGTCTGTGATAATTTCTTCCGCCGGAAATTAGCCAGGGCAATATTTTGTTCCTGTGCAAGTTCTTCATAATCATTCGATGGATCCAGCTTATACCGATCCTGACCTTCCAGGAATTTTTGAAAACTCTCTTTTGTGATCCTTTTCTTTTCTGCAATCACAATGAATTCAAAAAAATGACTATACTTTGGATTATCAAGAATTGTATATACTGCGCTTCTGGTTGTTCCAAGCAGCTGTGCCATCTCAGGCATCGTAATTGTTGCATCTTCCAGAAGAGCGTCTTTTTTTCTGTCTTCCTTTGTTCGATACCGGGACTGGCTTTTATACCAGTTCTGAAAAGATTCTTTTGGTATTCGTTTCCAGTAATCGACAATAACAGCTTCCATTTGATTTTTCTTGAGTAAATCATAAACAAGATACTCATCAACACCCAACAGATCCGCAACTTCCTTAACGGAATAGGACCAGGATTTCAATTCTTTCCCTGGTTCTTCTCCGGTAACTTTATGGTATTTAATCTGATTGGCGTACCATTTTTCAAAGCTGGCAATATTGATTCGTATCTTTCCGGCAATCTCTTTAGATTCAAAAACATTTTTATGCACCAGCCAGTATCGATCTGTCTTTTTTAATCCCAGCAGCTTTCCCATTTCCGGCACGGTCATCCAGGTTCTCTTTTGTGTCGGACGCCGTTTGTAAGGACTGTCTTCTGATATCTTTGAAATGATCTCTTCAACATCGTCCATTTCCGGAACTTCTTTTTGTTTCATAATTGCTGTTGCCATTTATTCTTCACTTCCTGTCTTTTTTAGTGTTAGTGTTTTTTCTTATATCATATCTCAAATCCAGATAAAAATTTAGGATGTCGATTGCAGACAAAATCTGCCTGATCAACACCCTGTTTTTTATTGTTCCAAGTTATCGAGCCAGTCATCGAAACTCTTCTTAGAGATGCGATACTTTCCGCCATCCAACTGGATCCACCGGAATTCCTTTTTCTTTAAAAGGTTATAAATAGTAGGTCTGCTGACTCCTAAGATTTCCTGTAACTCTTGAACTGTATAACATCTTTTTTCTGACATTTCTTTATCCTCTTTTCTTTGAAATATGAAAGAAAAATTATCCCTTCATATAACGAAACGCTCAGAGCATGTTTTACAGTGGTCAAAAGCAAATTTTTTTACTTTTTTCTTACGAGTTTTCTTTAATGCAACTCGTAACATTAGATTTTTACATTTTTCATAAAATTAAGTAAAGAAAAAGAGCATATGGAATTGAATCCATACACTCTATGATTACTGGAACTTTATTTCATTTTTAATTCAACAAACTTGAATTTATACCCGGTACTTGTCTCGATTTATAGTCATATCAACCAAATGAAATACAAGTAAGATAATAAAAAAAACGGAAACTATTATTATTCCTGCGCCCAGCTTGATAAAATCAATTATACCGCCAAGACAAAAGAGCATTGCCCATGTCTTAATCCGTTTTCCAGTAACTCTGCATATTTTCTCTGTATTTAATCCAGTATAATCTCCTGATAAAAACAGCACACTTCTTTCTGTATTCCTTGATTTGATAAAAAATCTTCCAACAAAAAAGAGAACAGTTGCCATCAGTAAATCAATAAATATAATTATTATTTTCATTTTCAACACCTCTAATTCTAAGTTCACAACTTCCGATTTTCTCAATTCTCCAAACTTGAATTTATTACTCCAAAATAACCGGAAGCATAATCATAATAATTCCAAATAGGGCAAATAGAATACCACCTATTTTTGTTGTTTTCAAGTAAAACTCAGATGGTTCATCTGCACGATAAGATTTCCATTCTTCTGTTAATTTCCATATTAAGCCCGGCTTTAAGAAGATAAACATACCTAACGCAAAGATTATGATTCCACCACCAATAGACCACCACATATTTACCATCTCCTTTAGCAAATTCCGATTTCTCAGTTTCAAAAACTGGGAGTTGTTTAACTGATTCTATAATGTCCTATGATATCATCACGATGTTCCAGTATATCCTCTTCATAATATATTTGATATGGGTTTGCATGATGAATAACAAAACATATACCTTTTCGATTTCTCTTGTCAGATATAATGCCGATATGTTTTTTAAATACAACAATATCTCCACCTTGCCATTCTTCTATTTCATTTATATCTGTAGTAAGACTTATTGCATTATTATCGAAATATACTTTTAAGTTTTTAACTCTTCTAAAATCTATATTTTTATCAACGGCATCTATATCATATAATTCTTTATTGTTTTTTATATCCTCATTTACTAATACCATCAAATCATATCCTGCATCTTTTAAAGCAAAAGCTACTACATCAGTACAAACCCCATATTCATCATCTGGATAACCTGTGTTGTAATATTTGCTTTTATATTTTGGATTAGTTTTTATGTAATTATTTGACTCTTCATTAGGATGTGTGGTATAGAAAATCGGCTCAAAGCCGCATAAAACTTGAAAAAGCATATGGGCTCTATTATAATTTTTTTGTCCAGAAAAAATTGTAAAAGAAAGAGTCACCATATGCTCAACAAAAATTGTATCAAAACTATCCTAAATGTCAAGTACACTTGTATTGATAAAGTTACTATGCTCGCAGATACCTCTATCATGATTGAGGTGCATGCCACCAAAGGCGAGCAGTGTCGATGTGGCATTTGTGGAAAAAAATCAAAGTTCTATGACAATGGTAATGAAGGTGCCAGAACCTGGAGGGCCTGCGATTGGGCAGGACACAAAGTTATTCTGGTTGGACCTTCTTGCAGAGTCAATTGTAAGGAGCATGGTGTCGTTACATGCCGCTTCCCTTGGGCTAGACATGGTTCTCGCTTTACACGTAAATTCGAGGAACAGACTGCTTGGATGGCTGTTAATTGTTCTCGTATAGCAGTTGCTGCATTCATGAGAATTTCATGGAATACAGTAGGTCCTATCATCGAACGTGTTGAGAAAGACCTTGATATTAATCCAAATGCAAGATTTGATAACCTTGTTCGTATTGGTGTTGATGAAACAAGCTATCGCAAGGGACATAAATACATCACAACAGTCGTTAATCATGATACAGGCAATGTCATCTGGGTTGCCAAGGGGCATGGGAAAACTATTTTTGAGCAGTTCTTTAAGCTGCTTACACCAGAACAGAGAAACAACATTCAGTTGGTATCTGGCGATGGTGCTAAATGGATTGATGAATGTATAAAAGAATACTGCCCGAATGCTAACCGTTGTGTGGATCCATTCCATGTTATTGAATGGGCAATGGATGCTCTTGATTCGGTTCGAGTAGATGCTTGGCGAGAAGCAAAGGCAGCTACAAAGGAGCAGCCAAAAGCCAAAAGAGGTCGTCCCAAGAAGGACACTCCATCAAAAGATACCACTGCCACAGAACTTAAAAATTCTAAAATGGCATTGGGTAAAGCCTCTTCAAATCTCACTCCCAACCAACAGGCTAAGGTTGAGTGGATAGCAAAAACAGACCCACGATTGTATCGTGCATACAAACTCAAGGAATCCTTGCGTCTGGTTTTCCATAATGACACCATAGAAGATGCAAAGGAGGCCCTTGATGCTTGGTTTAAATGGGCAAGGCATTGCAGAATACCTGCATTTGTTGAACTACAAAAAAAGATAAACCGACATAAACAATCAATACTGAATACAATAGATTACGGATTAACCAATGCAAGGATTGAGGCAATAAACAACAAGATAAAGCTATCAATACGAATGGCCTATGGATTTCGAAACTTAGATAACATGATGGCAATGATAATGCTAAGGTGTTCCGACATAAAGGTTCAACTGCCATGGGAAAAGGATGAATGGTCTTCCTTCTTCTGCTTTGGCTAGGATATCCGGTATATAAATCAGCCGCAAGGGTGCATGCACCACTCCGTGGAAACCCTTGCCCCTGATTTATATACCAGATGAAAAGTAGTCAAGCAGAATAAAGGATAAGTGTGTTGCCAGAGGCAGCTACCTGCTCACACATTCTGATGATGCCTCAATTATTTGCATTATTTAATATATCTGTTTGGTCATCTATGCCATCATTGTCTTTATCAATATTGCTCTTGTAAGCTTCTATATTGAAATCTGCATTTGTATATTTTTTATGTGGAATATAATTAAAACAATACAACACATATAAAGCAACAATTATTAGCACCGAAAAAACAATAAGCGTTATTCTCTTCTTCATACATTCTCCATTAAACAACTTGCGAGTTACCAATTTCATTAAATAATAAATTAGCTACTTTTTCCTCTAATGACAGATATACATCTCCACCAAACACACTCTGATAAACTGCTGCCAAAATACCTTCAACATCTAATCCACCATATAGTCCCATATATCCGGCATTTTGAAAAATCGCAAATTCCTCATTCGTAATAACTCCTGCATTATGTGCTGTCTCTGCCAACATTTGATTCCACTGTTTGATGTCTCCCCTGACAACAAGTCTTCTGTTATCTTCGTCCAGTTCATTAAAATGGTCAGCAACCTCCTGCCTGTATGTCTGGAATACTGTGCCCGCTGTTTTCACATGCGATCATTGCTCTTTTAATTACTTTTGCAAAGTTCTCCCATTTTGCATAATCAATTGCCTCATTTTTATAGCTTTTATTGTGTGCAAAATAATATCGACCACAAATAAAAATAACAACAGTTATAGATACTATTATGAAAAACCAAAAAGTGTTCAGAAATTGAATACATTAAGTCCTGTTTCTTCATCATAAACTCTGTCAACTTTTCCATCAATTACCGTAATAACGAGCTCGCAAGTTGCACTTACAACAGCTCTGTTCAGATGTCCTCCAAACACTTCACCTTTTTCATTACCGGCACTCAAATGAAGATGTGCATAATATTCTCCATCCATTGTATTGATTGTACCTGTCAGCGATGTTATTTCATAATAGCCTTTAAAACTGTTTGAGTAATATTTCTTCTCATCTGTCTTGTATACTCCGACTGTGAAATCATTGATAGCTCCAAGAGCATTAATACTGGCAAGCTTTATATTCTCAGTTATGGCAATTGCTTTCAGTTGCTCCAAAATCTCCTCCCCTTTGTCAATTCTCGCTATTATTATATTATCAAATTTTCTGTATTCCATTATGTTTCCTCCGTAACTTTCGAATTGTTATTCTTTATTCGTGAATTTCCAAGGGTAGATTGTCCGGATCATGAAAGAATGTCATTCTTTTGCCTGTGTAAGTATCGAGTCTAATCGGCTCAGTTATGATGCCCCTTTTATTCAATTCTCTTACAGTATCATCGACCGAGTCTACAGCAAAGGCAAGATGCCTGAGACCGTAAGCCTCTGGATAACTTGGACGCTTCGGACAATTTTTAATGATAAAAAGTTCTAATTCTATCTCATCGAGTTGAAGATCAATTTTATAATCATCACGTTCCGGTCTGTAATTTTCTCGAATAATAGAAAAACCTAACAGATCCACATAAAAGTGCTTTGATTTCTCATAGTTGCTCCCAATAATGGCAATATGATGAACTTTTTTTAAATTCATGGTGTATTTACCTCTCTCCTACTTTGTTTGAATACATGAAATAATGTATCACAATGATACTATTTTGTAATATATTTTTTCAAAAGCTTATAAGTATTCTCCACGCCATCCATATGTGAGCGTTCATAGTTATGTGATGCATAAACTCCTGCACCGATAAGGCCATGGCGGATATCATATCCGCTGTGCAGTGTAGCCTCGACATCTGAGCCATAGTGCGGATAAACATCGATTGCATAGTCAAGCCCCTCGCTCTTTGCCAGATTTGAAAGCTCTGTGACAAGCTCATAGTTGTAAGGTCCGCCTGAGTCCTTAGCACAGATTGAAACCATACGCTCCGTACAGCCGAGGTCGGCTCCAACACAGCCCATGTCTACGGAAATCATCTCCTCCGTATCAGCCGGTACAAAGCTTCCGCCATGGCCTACCTCCTCATAAACCGTAAGGAGCAGTGTGACCTTGCGGTTTAGCTTCCAGCCCTCCTCCTTTACGGCATGAGCCACCCCGAGTAAGATGGCGGCTGACAGCTTATCATCAAGGAAACGGCTCTTGATATAGCCGCTCTCCGTGATGACTGTACGTGGATCCATGGCGATAATATCCCCTGTCTGGATGCCAAGTGCCGCTACGCCCTGCTTGTCATTTACATTTTTATCAAGCAGGATTTCCATATTCTCTTCCTTTGTCTCAACCTTTTCGTCTGCCACATGTGCCGATGGCTCTGTATTTAGCACCACGCCTGTATACATTCTGCCATCACGCGTAAAAACCATGCAGTTTTCTCCATCTGCTGTGCTCCACTGATGACCACCGATAGTTGTCGGGCGCAAACGTCCGTTATCCTTTATTGAGCGAACCATGGCTCCAAGCGTGTCCACATGCGCTGCCAATACCAAAGGTGCTCCAACTCCACCGATTTCCACGCTGACATTTCCTTTATTTGAAAGCTGTGGCGCATATCCCATAGCCTCAAGCTGCTTCATCAGATAGTCTGTGGCATTTTTTGTGAAACCTGTAGGGCTTGCTATTGATGTGAGTGCTTTGAGCTGTGTTCCGATATATTCTTTAATCTCTTCTGTTAACATAATTGTTATCTCCCGTTTTGTTGTCTTTATTAATTCAATTGCATTATAACATCTCATATTTGCGCATGCAATCCGTATTAACCCTTATTTGTAGTACTCTATTCGCAAGCCGCGGGTACCATGGCGCACACACTATTCCACGAAAGCGAATAGCGAAGCTGCTTAGAGACTGTAGAATTGTGCTATGTAACGCAGAAATGCCGAGGCATGGACGCCGAGGCAAGGAGAAATCGAGCCATGGATGGCGAGTTTCGACGGTTTCGTCAAATTAAGAAAACCTTTGGCACAATTCGTACAGTCTCTTAGCTGCGTAGCGTAGCGAACGTGGGATAGTGTGTGCGCCATGGTACCCGCGGCTTGCGAACAACAGACAACAATTTATGGTCAATCCACTTGCGATCAACCTGCAACAATGCTATTCTTAGGATATGAATACACAGAATATATATAATAATAAAGATATAAATACAAAAATAAATTTAGATACAAATTCCAGCACCAAAATAAAAATCTGCGGTCTGACTTCACCTGCTGAAGCACGGTATCTCAACGAAAATCACGTTGATTTTGCGGGTATGGTGTTATTTTTTCCAAAGAGTAAGAGGAATATATCCATCGAACAGGCAAAGGATATTATGGCAGCCCTTGATGCTTCCATCAAAAGGGTTGCGGTTGTCGTTTCGCCATCCATAGAGCAGGTCAGACAGATTGAGGCTGCAGGCTTTGACTATGTCCAGATACATGGGGAAATCCCGGAGACAGAGACAGAGGCGGAGGCAGCAATAGCTATCCCGATTCTTAAAGCCTTCAATGTCTCTGATATGGACAGCTATGAAAAGTATCACAACGATTCACGCATCGCAGGCTATGTGTTTGATGCCATCGAACCCGGCAGTGGAAAAACCTTTGACTGGAAGCTGGTTGACAATATCCCCCGCGATGAAAAGCTGCTGCTGCTCGCAGGTGGCTTAAATCCAGACAATGTGCGCATGGCAATTGAAGCCGTGCATCCTGACGGAGTCGATGTATCATCAGGTGTGGAAAATGATGACAAAGTGGGGAAGAATCCGGAAAAGATACATGATTTTGTTGCGGCAGTTAAATCATAAAATATGACAACTGCACGACACTAAATACCTCCCTCTATATAGTTGTAAACGGATGGCTCATGCGAGCCATCCGCCACTATTTATCTGCCACTTCTTCTAATGCCTTAAAATCACAACAGAACTTAACCACCTTTCCGGTTGCCATCTGTTTGTCGTACAACTTGTTAGCCCTTCCGATAACTTCATCAATTACCTTCAAGCAAAAAGAATATTCTTTATTTAGCAAATCCTTATATTTCTTGACATCATCGGTATCTGTGTCATCTGGATTAATATTTACCCTACTGTAAACACCATCCACAATCGGAATCATTTTCTTAATATCCATAACAGAAAGAATATGCTTTACATCATCCTCTTCTGCTGCCACCCAAATATCTCCTTGCGCCATACTGGACTTCTTTGCCATTTCATAAACCAAATAGCATTCTTTATCGACATTTTTCCATGTCTTATGCTTCTCTTTCGCTGAGGATAATGGAATTACATATTTTCTGTCATTTTTGTTTATCAAAATCCCTATGTATGGTTTATTCTCATAACCGCTTGGCTTGTAATACACCTCTGAGCATGCATCATGCAGCTTTTTGAGGTAACTTTGTTCAATGTTGATAAATGTCAACTTTCCCTCTAGTATAAACATAATACTGCTCCTTTATATTTTAGATTAAAAATGTGGGAAGCCTAAGCTTCCCACTCGTTAATGCTCATCTCTTTACGGATTGATTACCGAAGGTTAATGGAGACCTTCTTTAATGTTCATCTCTTCTACGATTCAAGACCATAAGGTTAATGGAGACCTCTCTATAATTATAATATGACAATTAACAAGCTATGTCAACTGCAGTATTATATATTGATTATATATTGATTATATTTTGTCCATTAGTATTCACACGTCAGCTTGTAACGAAGAAACCGATGGTATAAACTTATTTCAGCTACTCTGTCGAATATATTTGTATTTTCATCTCGTCTCATCATAATCAGGTTTTAATGCTAAATATTATGTAACTATTATTTTTCTTTGCCAATCTTGAAAAACAGATTTGCCTTGATGAGCACCGGTCTCAGTGCCACATACACGATTGTTGCAGCAATCACCGATATCACTGCATTGACTCCTGTTGTGGTCACGCTCCATGCGATTTTGAGCTGTGCCATCGGCTTTCCGAGGATAAGCATATCGTAGAAATAGCTTATAATCGGGTCAAAAATAAAGTTGAAGAGCATTCCTGCACATGCTGCAAGGACTGTCCATTTAAATACATGCTTCTTGTCGGTTGAATATGTAATCTTTCCAAGCTTGTGTGCTACAAGACCGGTGATAACACCAATCATAAGCTTGAGGAAAAATGTCTTTGGTGCTCCGGTGATATATATCGGGTCAAGTAAATCACCGATTGTCATTCCGATTGCTCCACCGATTCCTCCATATACTCCGCCTAAGAGCAAAGCTGCAAGTACTACGACTGCGTTGCCAAGGTGAAAGGATGTGGCGCTGCCACCCGGTAATGTGACCTTAATCTGTAAAAATGTGAATATGACATATGATAAAGCTGCCATAAGTGCTGTAAGTGTGAGTTTTTGAACTTTTTCGTTTCTCATAAAATGCCTCCTAAATATTACAATTAAACTATATAATACTCTTATGTGGCATCAAGTATATATCCAATTTTATATAAATTTATATATCCAGTTTATCTAAAGTCCATTTACACCTATGGTTTAATTCCGCTATAGTGTTTTTTCAGCATTTCTATTATCACCTGCTGGCTCTGCTTCGAATGGGTGATAGCGTAATAGCTTCCACCAAATTTTGCCTTGCGCTCTTCCTCATCTATTCCTACGCTTCGTCCCTTTTCGGTGACACGCTTTATCTTGTTCCCGTCTTCTGTAACTTCCTCCAGATATCCCTCTGCAATAAGAAGCTCGTTTATAAACGAGGCTGCAAGCTTTTTGTGCTCCTTATCCGCAGGACACAGCTCATTTATTTTGTTCGTAAGCTCTGTAAGCCTGCATTTGTCGGTGAGCTCTACCTCATCAAGCCTCTGTGGCTCGATGTAAAACGGAAGCTTCTTATTTCTCGTGCTGCCGGTTTCAGCAGCCTCCTCATCGCTTAAAACAGTCTGTGGTCTTTCACCTGTCGTGCTGCCTGATGGATTTGGGTTATCTGCAACAAATGAATTTACCGCCGTCACAAACGCTTCACCATAATTTTGTATCTTCTGCTCACCCATTCCGTACACATCGGCAAGCTGTTCCTTATCCCGCGGCAGCTTCGCACATATATCCTTTAAAGTCTTGTCGGAACAGATGATATACGGAGGCACCGACTTTTCTGCAGCCAGCTCTGTACGCACGCTGCGCAGCTTTTCAAACAGCGCAGCACCAAGCTCGTTAAGCCCTGCAAGCTGTGCTGCCTTTTTACGCTTTTTGCCGGTTTCAACGTATGTCTCCTCCTCTTCATCCTCCACAACCACACAGTTGCTGCATTTGTTGCAGATGCATGGCGTTGTATCTCCGAAATATGAAAGTATAAACTCTCTCAGGCATTTGTCCGTCTCGCAGTAATTTATCATCTGCTGCAGCTTTCTTTGGTCATTGGCTGTCTTTTGCATGTCGGATGCCACATCGCCTGCTGAAGCCTTATTTTGCAGAAGGAACTTGTTTATCATGATATCCTGCTTTGAGAAAAACAGCACACATTCCGCTTCCTCACCGTCTCGTCCCGCTCTTCCGGCCTCCTGATAGTAATACTCGAGGCTCTGTGGCATGTTGTAATGCAGCACATATCTCACATTTGACTTGTCAATTCCCATTCCAAATGCGTTTGTGGCAACCATCACACGGATTCTGTCGTATGTAAAATCCTCCTGATTCTGCTTACGTTCATCATTTGAAAGCCCTGCGTGGTAACGGCCCGCCGAAATACCCTGCTCATTTAAAAGAGTATACAGCTTATCCACATTCTTTTTCGTTGCGCAGTATATTATTCCACTTTCGTCCTCATGCTTTTTCACATAATTGATTATACTGTTGTCCTTCTGGCTGCCTCCCTTTCTTGTAACAACCCTGAAAAACAGGTTAGGTCTGTCAAACCCAGTCACCATAGTAACCGGATTGTTAAGTCCAAGCGAAGCCACTATATCATTTTTCACGCGCTCCGTGGCGGTCGCTGTAAACGCACTGACTATCGGTCGTCTTGGAAGTCTCGTTAAAAATCCGGCAATTTCCAGATAGCTCGGTCTGAAATCCTGTCCCCACTGCGATATACAGTGTGCCTCATCAACTGTCAGCATCGATATGTCCGCGTTGCAGGCAAAATCCAGAAAACGCGGCGTGTTGAGGCGCTCCGGAGCGACATAGATTATCTTGTATCGCCCCTGTGAGGCATACGAAAGTGCCATCCTTATCTGGTTTTCGGTCAGTGAGCTGTTGATATAGGCGGCATGCACTCCTGCCTGGTTTAAAGCCTTGACCTGATCTGACATGAGCGAGATAAGTGGCGAAATGACAAGCGTAATTCCTTTAAGCATAAGCGCCGGAAGCTGGTAGCACAGCGATTTTCCTGCGCCTGTCGGCATGATACCGAGCACATCGTGCCCTGCAAGTATGCCGTTTATGAGCTCCTCCTGCCCTGTTCTAAGACTGTCGTAGCCAAAGTATTGTTTGAGTGTCTGGTTTATGTTCATTTATGCTTGTTGTCCTCCCTTAGCTGCACGATAATCCTGTAGACCTCAGGCCTTCTCTCCTTCAGATGCTTATCAAGCAGGTGTCTCCTCTGTGCAAACCGCTCTGCAAGCTCCGGATGCTCTCTTGCTATACGCTCATGCACCTCGCGACGGTGCATCTCGATATCTGCCGCAAGCGTGTGCACATCCTTTCCTGATATGTTGACGATTTCTTTCAGATGCTCCTCCAGATGCTCCAGCCACTCATCCTGGTCAAACTCATCCATATGCGCCCAGCGGCCATGCATGATTTCCTCTATATCCTTTGTCTTTTTGAGCTGTTCTATCTGAAGCTTTATCTGCTTTTCAATCTGCTCCTCACTCTCGGCGCCAAACGCCCAGACAAACTCCTGCACTCTGTTGTCAGCACGCTTTCTTGAGGCACTGCGCTCCTCGTTATCTACGCCACCCTCAAGCGGATAAGGTCTGTTTATTCCCATATCCTTTAGCGCAATATGTATTGTCCTTCTGACACAGCCCTGCTCAATTAAATAACCTAAGCCCAGCTTCCTGAGTTGCTCGTTGAGCTCTGCAATGTGCTCTGTTATGTATAGCTTTACACCTTTTTGTTTCAGTGAGCGGTAAAGTGACTCTATGCTGTCAGCTCCTGTGATATCAATACTTCCGATAGCTCCGGCATCGATTATGACAGCTTTTGTATCATGCTTTAGGTGGTCCTCAATATCACGCACAAGTACCTTTGCATTTGCAAAAAACAGGCCGCTCGAAAATCTGTAAATAATCACACCGTCAATCTCGTGGATGTTTGTGCTCTCCCTGATATCGCGGAAATGACTGTGTCCCGGCTGCACACCGAGAAAGCAGGTGGCCGGCTTTGCGCTTCTGATTATCATCTCGGCAAAAGACAAAATGATTCCTATCAAAACTCCGTTTATCGTACCCAGAATAAGTACTCCGAAAAAAGCACCAACAAATATGAAAAATTCTGTCCTGCTGACCTTCCACAGTCTCTTTGCCAGATGAAACTCCGTGGCACCCATGAGCGCTGATATGACAATCGCCGTGAGCACCGGAACCGGCAGATATCCTATAAAGCCTGTGCAAAAAAGAAGCACTGCTATCATGGAAACGCCTGCAACAAGCCCTGTGAGCTGTGTCTTACCCTCGTACTGCTCGCTCATCGCAGTTCGTGACACTGAACCGTTTATCGGACAGCAGCCCGTAAAAGCCGCAGCCATATTTCCTATGGAAAATGCCAAAAGCTCCGTGTTATCATCTATTCTGTATCCGTTTTTCTGTGCGAAATTGTTTTCTGCCAGAAGTGTCTCTGCCATGATGACAACAGCAACCGAAAGACTTAAAACTATTACCTCTGAGGCCTTTTGAACTGAAAAAACTGCCTCGAAATCCGGTATATACCACCGCGGCATGCCGGGCTCAACTGCTGAAAGAGTCGGCACTCCCCACTCCTTTACCGGTCCAAAATATGTAAAAAGCGCGCCTGTTACCATGAGCACAACCGCCATAGGAAACTTTGGAACAAGCCTCTTACTCACAACCAAAATGGCAAGCGCTACAATCCCCATGACAAGTGCGGCTGCATTTATGTGGTGTAAGGCCTCCCATATATGCTCAGACAGTTCAAAAAGCTCTCCGGTTCCTGCCGCAGAGCCCATGAGCTTTGGCGCCTGCATCAGTATGATTGTAGTACATATGCCTGTGATAAATCCGCCCATAACCGGCGCAGATATGTAGTTCACCAGCTTTCCGGCATTCATGAAGTAAAATGCCAAAAGCCACAGTGCCACAAAAAATGTAAACACCGGTACAACCGTCATGGCCTCTTTGCTTCCTGCCTCTATTCCCATGCCAAGCACTGCTGCTCCGACAAGCGCCGCCGGAGCAGCATCCACACCGAATATAAACTGCGGTGATGTGGAAAACAGAGCAAACAATATGATTGGGAATACCGAGCCATACAAGCCATATACCGCCGGTAGCCCGGATATCTGCGCATAGCCCATCGATATAGGAATCGAAACCGCCATGATGATGATTCCCGCAAGAATGTCCTTTGGGAGATTTTTCTTGTCGTAGTTTTTGAGTGTTGGTGCAACTGATAATTTTTGTTTCATTTAGATTTGTGCCTTCTTTATCAATACTTTCTTTCCTTCAAATGCGAAACCATAATGTTGAATTGCTTCTCTTTTATATCCTCGTTCCAAAAGCTTTGCATCATAATTTTTCTCTTCAATCTGCTTCAAAGCACTATCCGCAGTCATATCCAGTGATGTCTCCTCTTGCGAATCAATAACCTTAAATTCTATTATTACAGCCTGCGAATTTTTATCACGTGGAATGATCATCACATCATATCTGCCATAGCCACTTTCACGGTTTGACTGCACTTCATATTTATCTCTAAGCTCGACCAGCAGGCCTAAGACAAAACCATGATAAAATCTCTCCGGTTCAGATTTTCCCGAAGGATGCTTTCCGCTGTCAAAGCTGCTGAAGGTAGATAAAGCGACCTCATTCATGTATATGTTCATTTCCTTTACATTGCCTCTAAGCAATGCCCTTATGAATCCATTATAATTCGAAACAGAGGCATTAAACCATCCTCTGAACATATTTGAAAACATACTTACGGTTTCAAGATTTGTAATGCTCAGATGATACCACGGTTCAAGCGTAAGACCTCTTTTTTCTAAGGAATCAACCTTTAAATAACCGCTGGCAAGCAAAAGACTCCAAATGGCATTTTCATCGTTATCGAGCTGTTCAAACACCAGTTGTTCGTCAATGCTAACCTCCACAGAATCGCCTTCCAGAAGTGTTTCCATCATAGATTTTATTTCTGCAGATGCTGTTCTGATCAAACGATTTACCAGACCGTTTGAGCTGGTAGATGCCCAGTATGGACTTATCTGTTTTTCCTTTAGAAAATTCGTTATAGACCATGGATTATAAATATCACTGTGATTTCCAAATTTAAAACCGTCATACCATTTTTTTACAGTATCTTTTTCACCGGACAGACCATACTCTTCCATTGCATCAAAAACTTCATTCTCTGTAAATCCAAAGCTCGTTGCATAACTGCTTGAGGTCGTGGTTATTACATTCAGATTATTGAGGTCTGAAAAAATTGATTCCTTTGATACACGCGTGATTCCTGTCATAATAGCACGCTCCATATACGGATTTGTCTTGAACGTTGCATTAAACAGGCTTCTTATATATGCAGTAAACTCATTCCAATATCCATGAAGATATGCCTCCTGTATAGGAGTATCATACTCATCAAGGATAATTATCGTCTTCTTTCCCCAGTAACGATGAAAATACTCACACAAAATATTTAATTTTAATCCACTCTCAGCATCACCCATCCTGGTATTTGTTCCTTCAAAATCAGCTATTTCGTCTGCTGTCAGAGTATCCCCCTCAAGCAGATATCTGTGCCTTTTGTAAACAGCCTCTATCTGTGCTTTTATCTGGATTTTTGCATCTCCCAGATTGTCGGCCTTAACCGAAGCAAAGCTCATAAAAATCACAGGATAAGTACCCTGAATTTTTCGATAGTCCTCATCCTCCCATATAGACAATGAATCAAACAAATCGCTCCTGTCCTTATACTGATTTGAAAAAAAGCAGTTAAGCATGCTCATATTAAGTGTTTTTCCAAAACGCCTCGGACGCGTGATGAGAGTCACATCATCCTTTGAATCCCACCATTCCTTTATAAAGCTCGTTTTGTCCACAAAAAAGCAATTATCTTCTATAACAGAAGCAAAATCCTGTTTCCCAATACCAATCGTTTTTACCATATCTGACTCCCTGTATAGTCTCAAATCATTGTTTTATATATGATATTATAGCCAATACAATTATGCACTGCAAGAAACAAATATACTCTTCTTAATCACGTTTTTAAACATAGATTAAGAAGAGTATAATCTCTTTTGTCGTATTAAATTATAACTACTTAATCACAGCCTCAACCTCACCCTTCTCAGGCATCACGCGAAGTGCGCCCTTTCTCGTGGTAATAAGCGAAGCTGCTGCATTTGCGAATGTGAGCATCTTTTTCACATCGCCATCCTTCCGGTCATAGATACCATGCTCCAGCACATCGTGAAGCAGGCATGCACAGAAAGTATCTCCTGCACCTGTAGTCTCGACAGTGTCATCTCGCAGGAACGGAGCTGCCTCCACGATATGTCCGTCAAAAAATGCCATACTTCCGTTTTTGCCCATGGTGGCACAGATAAACGGAATGTGATACTCATCTATGAGCTTCTTCACACCTGTCTTTATGTCCTTTTCGCCTGTCATGAATTCAATCTCATCATCAGATATTTTTAAGATGTCACACTGACTAAAGCCCCAGCTTATCTTCTCTTTTGCATCGTCCATGCTCTTCCAGAGCGGTTTGCGCAGATTAGGGTCAAAGGAAATCAGTACGCCTGCCTCTTTTGCGGCAGCTATTGCATGCTTTGTCGCATTCTCACAGATCTTATCTGTCATTGAAAGACTTCCGAAGTGGAAAATTTTTGCGTTTCTCACAAGGGATAAATCCACCTCATCCGCTGTCAGCATCATATCTGCTCCCGGATTTCTGTAAAATGAGAAATCTCTGTCTCCGTCTGCTGCGGTCTGGACAAATGCAAGAGTGGTATGGACATTATCATCATAGCGCACGCCTGTTGTGTCGATGCCCTGCTCCTTTACGGCATCAACAAGCAGCCTTCCGAACGCATCCTGTCCCACTTTTCCGATGAAAGCAGTCTGATGACCGAGCTTTTGAAGCATGGCAAGCACGTTACATGGAGCTCCACCCGGATTAGCCTCAAAAAGCTTATTGTCCTGCGCACTTGTACCGTTTTCTGTAAAATCTATAAGTAATTCACCTAATGCAACTACATCCATATTGTACCTCTTTCTTTCCTGTCAAAATATCCTGTATATTATTCTACAAATAACCGGACCAATAATTTGTCCGGTTATTATTTGTATGCTCTACTGATATGCTTTCATATTATAAAATTATATCATATTATATCATATTTTTCAATATCCACAACAGCACTTCCGTCACAATTAAAGCTGATTCCGTCTGCCTGAAGAGGTGTACAGATAGCTGTGGTTGCGACCTGCTGTCCGTCATTGATAAAGAGCTCTATAGACTGTCTGTCCATGATGAAACGAAGCTTTAGCTTTCTGTCTGTATCTGCGATTTTAATTTTTCTGACACAGACGACATCCTTTGTGACGCCACAGCAGGTACGATCAATCTCGAGCACGCCTGCGACTCTGTTGTAGGTAAACGCTGTACTATACTCATCATCGCATGCCATTTCAACAGTGAAGTCATGGTACTCCTCGCCTGAAAGCTCCACTGTCATGTCGAGAGTGCGGCCCTTTATGCCATCAAAGGTCGTGTAGCAGTCTATTTTTTTATCTGTATAATGACACTTGTTTGCACGATAATTTTCTATTTCCTTAACCGGCTTCTGCCAGATACGGCCGTCCTTTATTTCAAGCTCACGAGGCAGTGTCATCATGCCCTGCCAATCCTGCGAATCGGGAACGACACATGCATCCCACGACTTCATCCAGGCAATCATCACGCGGCGTCCGTCCGGAAGCAGTGTAGTCTGCGGTGCATAAAAGTCCATGCCATAGTCAAGTGTGTGCGGCTCTTCCTTGATAAATACATGATTTTCTTTATCATAATCTCCCAGAAAATATACAGAGTTGTGTCCGTTATGAAACTCATATTTGTCTGCCTTCATACTCTGCGGTGAACAGATGAGCACATGCTTATCCTCCAGCCCAAAGAAGTCCGGGCACTCCCACATGGTACCTATTTTGCCTGTGCTGTTTGCCGCAAGGATTGTCTCAAACTGCCAATCGGTCAGGTTTTTTGAAGAGCAGAGCACTACCTGTCCCACATTGTTTAAGTCCTTGCTTCCAACTATAAGATAATATGTGTTATCCTCTTTCCATATTTTCGGGTCGCGGAAATCGATTCTGCTGCAGTTTTCAGGAAGCATATCGCCTGTCACAACAGGATTATTCTCATGCTTCACATAATTAAGTCCGTCTCCAAATGCGATGCACTGGTTCTGTCTCTCCTGCTCACTGCCGTCAGGAAGTTTAATCCTTGTGACACCTGTGTATACAAGCACATGCTTACCATCTGCCTCAATAGCACTTCCTGAGAAACATCCTTTTTTATCATATTCCTCGTCAGGTGCCAGAACACACGGAAGCTGCTCCCATTTAATCATATCGCTTGTCGTACTATGCCCCCAATGCATAGGTCCCCACTCACGCAGATATGGATAGTACTGATAAAACAGATGAATTTTTCCGTTATAGACAGAAAATCCATTCGGATCATTAATCCAACCTGCCGGTGCACTGATATGAAACAAAGGTTTACTCTCTTTATCTGTAGCAGCTATTTTTTTTGCCTCGTAGCTTCTTGCTTTTTCCAATAATTCGCTCATTCAAATCCTCCAATTCTGTTTGCTTTGCCGGTAATACAGAATTATGAACAGTAACCTATTTGCCCTCTGACGTACTCTCAATGGATTTCTGATAGCTGTCAAAATATTTCTGCTTTATCTTCAGATAATCCTGTAAACCATATTTATCAAGTTTCTTAAGGTATGAATCCCATTCCTTATCAATGCCGCCGTTTAATATCCAGTCGGCCTTTTTCTGCTCAGCATATTTCTTGATGTCTGTGTCGTACTGTGACACCTTGTTGGTGTCATCTATGCTCATGAACACGTTTGGATAGACATACTTACTGTTCATGTCCTTCAGATAAGCCTCATGCATGTTGTCGAGACGCCACTTGGCATCTGCAGGCTCTGTCACATAAACATCATAGTACTCATTTAAAACAGCAAGCGGTCCGTTTACAGACTGCGCCTCACGCACCTCAACCGGTGACTGATCGCCCAGATCCATATGCTTTAACATCTGTCCGCCGTCAGCGTTTGTACTCATCTCAAATATATTGAACGAATCTTTCTCACCGTATGTTCCCCAGTTATTCTGTGGAGACTGGATTGGAGCATACATCTGATCAATCCACGCGGCTGCCAAAGCCGTATCCCTGCAGCTTGATGTCAGTACGCATCGTCCTCTGTCGAAACCACTCGTCTCACTGTTATTCTGTCTGGTGATATTTCTGACTCCGTCAGGTCCTGTGAGAGCAGGAAGCATGACGTAATCTGTGTTATTGTCAATGTTTGCAATGTCCCATGTAAAGCAGAGCCCGTATCTGTGGTTTTTACCCTTTGCTACATATGTTGACCACTCCTGTGTAAATGCCTCAGGGTCAATCAAATCCTCTGTGACAAGCTTGTGAAGCCACTCGATACCCTCCTTGTAGCCCTCCTGTGTAGGAGTATAGATGACTTTTCCCTCATCTGTTACTGCAAAGTGGTCACCTGTATCACCATAACCCTCACCAAAGCCGTTCATGAGGATGGCTGGATCCTGGTCACCGTTGTTTATAATAAATGACATAGGAATGACACCGCCCTCAATGTCAAACTCTTTCTCAAGCTCGTCTGCATGATCTCTGAATGCGATAAGCACCTGCTCGAGCTCGTCTGTAGTAGTCGGCACCTCAAGTCCCAGATAGTCAAGCCATTTCTTGTTGATATAAGGTATATCTCCGATTGCCTGAATTGCCTCTTTTCCTGCACCAAGCTGCTCTATCCAAGGAAATGAATAGATATGTCCGTCCGGTGCGGTACACATTGTCCTATATTCAGGATATTTCTCAAAAACTGCCTGAAGATTAGGCATATATTTGTCAATCAGATTCTCAACCGGAATGATAATACCCTGCTTTGCATATCTGAGCAGGTCGTAATCACTCATACCTGCATTAAACAGTCCATCCGGCAGATTACCAAACTGCGCCAATGCCAGATTCTTCTTGTCAGAGAACTGGTCTGAAACGAAGCATGTCCAGTCGATATGCACGTTGGTCTGCTTCTCCATTCTCTTGAAGATAGTCCTCTCATTAGGATCCTGTGTGGATGTGGCCGGTGCACTTGTGATAAATGACAGCTCAGCCTTCTCCTTCAGAGGAAACTGCACATCTGATACCGGTGTGTCCGGATTTGTCTCGGCATTTAAGCTCTGCTGCTTTCCACAGCCTGCCACACCTGTCAGCATTGCAAGTGTAAGCGAAAGTGTAATTAATTTTTTGAAGCTTCTTTTTTTCATATCCATACTCATCCTTTCTGTTAGCCCTTAACAGATCCAACCATGATTCCTTTATCAAAATATTTCTGGAAAAATGGATACATAATCAAAAGTGGTAAACTTGATACAACAATTGTAGCGTACTTGAGCTGCTCTGCAACCTTTGCCATCTCAGCTGTACTCTGGATATCTGCAATCATGCCCGGCTGAGGTGTATTCTGCACGAGAATTGAACGCAGTACAAGCTGTAATGGCTGGAGATTTGCGTCATTCAGGTAAATCATTGCATCAAAGTAGCTGTTCCACATTCCTACAAATGACCAAAGCATAAGCACCGCAATAATCGGCTTACAAACCGGAAGCATAATCTTAAAGAAATGCTGTATTTCATTTGCTCCGTCGATGGCTGATGCCTCACGAAGCTCATTTGGCACTGACTGATAATAGGTTCTCGCCAAAATCATATTCCACACATTGAAAGCGCCCGGAATAAGGATTGCCCATACGGTGTTTACCATATGGAGCTGATTTATAAGGATGAATGTAGGAATCATTCCTCCTCCAAAAAACATTGTGATAATAAAAATCACATTGAAAAATTTTCTTCCGACAAATTCCTTTTTAGACATAGGATATGCTGCCAGGATTGTGACAAATACTGAGATTGCCGCAAACGCTATTGAGTAAAAAAACGAATTAAAAAATCCGCGCCATATCATGTCATTTTCCAGAACTCGTCTGTATGCATCAATAGTCCAGTCCTTTATGTTGAAGCTCAGTCCCTGGTTGTTAAGTACTGTCGGATCCATGAAAGATGCCAGCACTACATATACTAACGGAACAATTATTGCAAGCACAAACAACCCAAGAAGTGTATATCCAATTCCAAGAACAATTTTATCAGTCCGTGAATATTTGATTTTTATCGTCATATCTTTTTCCATTGCACTTTCCTCCTAGATTCCTTCACCATCGTTTAGCTTCTTTACAACCGCATTGACTATAATCAGCAATATTACGTTGATTACCGAGTTGAAAAGACCAACCGCTGTTGAATAACCATAGTCTCCATTCAAAAGTCCGATTCTGTATACATATGTAGAAAGAATTTCCGATGCCGGTAAGTTCATATCTGTCTGTAACGCATAGGCTTTCTCGAAACCGATACTCATAATATTTCCTGCCTGCAGGATGAACTGTATTACTATAATATTCTTAATAGCCGGAAGCTCAACATACCACATCTGCTGGAAGATGTTTGCGCCATCCATTCTCGCTGCCTCCTCAAGCTCCTTGCTCGCATTGGATAATGCCGCTGTATACATGATTGAAGCCCAGCCTGCTCCCTGCCAGATGCCGCTCGCTATGTAGATTGTCCTGAATGCAGCCGGCATTGTCATCCAGTTTGTGCTGATACCGAGCAGCTTGTTCATAGGTCCGATTGGTGATAAAAACATACGAACCATACCACAAAGTACAATAACTGAGATAAAATTTGGTGCGTAAATCAGAAGCTGTATCTTTTTCTTGATGCCCTCTTTGCGAATACGATTCAGAAGCAGTGCAAGTATGATCGGTACCGGAAATCCCCATAACAATCCGTAAATACTTACCTTTAACGTATTCATAAGGTAGTTCATAAAATCAGGTGATGATAAAAATCTCTTGAAATATTCAAGCCCGACCCATGGACTCCCCAGCACACCCTTTATGACATTGTAATCCTTGAATGCTATGAGCAGTCCGCCCATCGGAACATACTTGAATATAATTGTCAGTAAAAGTGCCGGCATAAGGAAAAATATGTACAACATCCAGTTTTTCTTCACATATGTCACTTTGCTTTTCAATGACTGCTTTTTTTCTTTCATTTGCTGTGACCTCCACTCTCTTTCACATTTTGTCTTTTTTACTTAATTTACGCTCTTGTGTAACCGGTAAAGTAACCGGTTACTTTGTAATTTGATAATACAATATCATTTATGCTGTGTCAATACTTTTCTCAAAAAAAGTAACCGGTTACTTTTTTGTTGATATTTTGGAAATTGCGCTGTATACTGTTTATAAACATTTGTAATATAAGTAATTTTTATAAGGAGACATCCCATGGGAAAAAAACAGGTTACATTTGCAGATATTGCGGAATATACACATTTTTCAAAAACAACGATTTCAAGATATTTCAATCATCCGGACTCTCTGACACTGGAGAATCAGGAAAAGATTTCCCGTGCGCTTGATGAACTCGGCTATAAGAAGAATAAGCTCGCAAAGGTTCTCGCAAACGGTAAGAGCGAGTTTGTCGGCATAATAGTGCCAAACCTTTACCTGCACTACTACTCTGAGATGCTCACACAGCTTTTAGCCACTTACGCTAACTATCACTATAAGTTTCTCATCTTTATGAGTGACAAGGGGGCGGCTGAGGAAGAAAACTACATTGATGAACTTTTAGCTTATCAGATAGAGGGTCTTATCGTGCTAAGTCACACTCTCTCATCTGAAAAGCTTGCTTCATACCACATTCCAATTGTCGCAATCGAGCGAGAATCCATGCATATAAGCAGTGTCGCCTCCGACAACTATATGGGTGCGCTTCAGGCCACATCTCTTTTAATACGTGACAAATGTGATATCCTCATCCATGTCAATGTAGATGTACCAAAGTATGTCCCGGCTTACGACAGAATCCGTGCGTTTGAGGACACCTGTACCGAGCACAATATTCCCTATGAGCTCAGCCTGAACGTATCCGGTGATTCGTACAACGATTTATTTTCTCAGATGAAGGTGATTTTTAACAATATAGATGAGAAATATCCTGATAAAAAGAAAGGGGTATTCCTGGCAAACGACACATATGCCAACATGTTTTTGAACCTTGTCATACAAAAATACGGCTGCCTGCCGGACAGCTATGAGATAGTTGGCTTCGACAATTCACCAATTGCCAACGAAGCCATAATTCCAATCACCACCATCGGCCAGCAGATAGATGTAATCGCAAGAACCGCCATGGATTTGCTCGTCAAGCAGATGGATAACCGCAAACAAAGAAAGCCTGAGCCCGATTTGGCGCCAACGCACAAAAAGATAGCGCCTGTGCTGATTCGCAGGGAGACAACCAGCTAGTACATCGTTTATGTGACATGTACCAGCCTAATTTTCTCCTGTTGCGTCCTGATATTCCCTGCTGCTCACACCACCCCATGAGTTTCTATCCGCTGAGAAAACCTCATTTGTGGTTTTATTTACAGCATAAAATCCCAGTAGCCTTGTATCTGAGCCACTAACCAACTGCTCATAAACAAACAAATCACACTGTCCATTTTCGGAAACTCTGTCATAAACTAACCTATTCTCATACGTACTTCCATCCGCCTCGCCGGTTTCGAAAACAGAATAAAAAGTACCTTTAGCGGTGGAACCGTTGCGAATAATACCGGCATCCCCGGCTGAGAGTATCCCTGCAGCTGACATGTAATCATATACGGCCATGCTTTCTGTATCCAGGCTTTCGTCAGCGTTCTCATTTCCTGCATTCTCATTTTCTGTATTTTCAGAAGCGTCATTGTATGACTGTGAATTATTATCAGTGCTGTTTTCACTGTCATTTGCACCACTATCACCAGCATCATTTCCACTGTCTCCGGTGCTGTCATCATCGTTTATAAGTCCAAACTTTATTGTTTCCTTAAATGTCAAATTTCGTCTCAGGAAAGGTCCAACCTTGATGTTATAATATTCATCAGTATTATATCCATCCGAAGTACTCATGCAGATAAGACCATTCGCATATACCTTTTTCTCCGTATCCATGCCGATGAATGAAATTATCAGATTAATAACCATGGCAGCCATCAAACACAGCCACATGACTATGAGTATTACTTTTCTGAATAGCCTTACGCCTTCTGACTTTTTAGATACGCTGTCACTGAATAATATCCACCTGATTATCCAGTAAAGCGACAAGACCATACAGCCTGCGTATGTTATCAGAACAGACGACAGCTCGAACCAGCATCTATAGTGATATCCTCGAGACAGTAAGCCTCCTACTCCATAGAAAATTCCTGCATACAACACCAATATCGCAGTAATTACAATTGCTGTCGGCCACTTATGCTTTATCCTGGTGTCTGCGTAAATTGCCTGACACAAATCCATTTTTGCATTTTCTGATAAAAACAATGCACCAATCTCCATGTCCGTCATCTGCTTTTGATTCGCCGGCACAGCATAGCACTTATCCAGCCACTCCTGCCAGCCCGGCTTATCACATAGGAACAAAACTGCAGCATTGCAAAAATAATAATCTCTTAAATATGGCAGCTTCACACAATTGATATCAACCATTGCAAGAGCCTGTGCGGCCAGATCATAGTTTGACATAAGAAGCTGCTGCTTAGCCATCACTATCAACACAACTGACTTAAGCTGCCTATTATTCTTGTATCTGGTCCTGTACATAGCCAAATTGTAATCATGCCTGTCCTGAAGGCTCCAATTCTCTGTCCTTTTCGCTGATATATTAACAACAGCGATCAGCATCAACACCAGAAAAATAATACCTGCAAAAAAGAGCAATAAACATGATTTAATCATTCCTGAACTATAGTCATCCCTATGAAACATTCCAAACAACAAGCTTAATGTCAAAACACTCCATACAACAATCAATACTCTGTAAATCTGCACATATCTTTTCTGCCATAAGCCATTTTTGTATCCAATGGTATCAGGGGTGACAGTGTTTGAAAGCTCATAATAATTCATGCAATCCGCCTCTTTATCTCTGTAAATGAAATTGATTTATCCGTGGCTTAATTGTACCACGAATAAACCAATTTGTGTGAAATCTATTTTATCTGTACCTTCTTCCTCATGCGCATCTCCCACACATAGTAGGTCACAATAAGTAGTATTCCTGTTGTAAGCCAGGCTGCCGGATCTGCAAAGCACACACCGCCGTAACCAAATGGCTTTGACAGAGCAAGTATTGCAATCCATCTCGACACAAGCTCCATCGCACCGCTAAGCATAGGCACAAGACCCTTGTTAAGTCCCTGCAGACCGTTTCTGTATGCAAAAATCCATGCAAGAGGAAGCATGAAGACACCCGCGATTTTCAGATATTTCATAGCACAGTCAATGTCAGTTGCCGTAGGCGATGTGATAAACCAGCCTATCATGTACGGTCCGACAAAGCAGTTAATTGCTGCCGCTAAAACTGCGCAGCCTATACATATGAAAAAGCATGACTTCATACCCTTAAATATCCTGTCGTATCTTCCTGCTCCTAGATTTTGTCCGCAGTAAGTCGCAGCGGCTGTTCCAAGTGTAGGCATGGTCTGTGTCGCGATATTGTTGACCTTGGATGCGGCGGTATACGCAGCTACCACCTGCGAACCGAACACATTGACCGCAGCCTGGAAAATCATCGTTCCGATAGCAGTGATTGAATAGTTGAGTGCCATCTGCAGACCGATTGAGAGCATTCGCCAGATTCCGCTCCAGTCCATGTAATAATCCTCACGGCTGGTGCGCAGCAAATCATACTTCTTAAACATCACGATAAATGACAAAACTGCAGCAATTCCCTGGGAGATAACTGTCGCATAAGCTGCTCCTGCCGTGCCTGCCTTCACCACCACGATAAAGAATATATCCAGCACAATATTCAATACAGATGAAAAAATCAAAAAGTACAGCGGAGTCTTGCTGTCTCCGATGCTTCGCAAAAGACCGGAAGCCACATTGTAGGACATGGTGCAGAAAATTCCCGCAAAAATGACCTTTATGTACGCATCAGCCATGACAAGTATATCATCAGGTGTATTGAGCCAGATAAGAAGCTGCCTCGACGCAAGCACTGTCGGAATCGTGAGCACTACTGAAACAATCACAGTAAGAATGATAGCTAAAGCCACATAATGCTTCAAAAGCTTCTCTTTTTTCGCACCAAACGCATGGCTTGCCATAACTCCAAAGCCCTGTGCTATTCCATTTGCAAAGCCAAGCACCAGAAACATAATACAGCCTGTCGAGCCAACCGCCGCAAGCGCCTTTGAGCCCAGATACTGCCCCACGATAATCGTGTCCACCATATTATAGAACTGCTGAAACAGATTTCCCATCAGAACAGGAATCGAGAACAGCAGTATAATTTTCATTGGATTGCCTTTGGTCATATCTGTCTTCATGTGTAAATACCCTCCCCAAAAATTCAATTCATAATAACTTTTCCCAGCAGGTTCACCCCTGCAGAAAATCCATTAAAAAAATGTGTGAACAAGCTCTTTTTCAAAGCCTCGTTCACACATTATATACACATATTTTCCAGTATTCAAGTACTATTTTCAAAATTTATAACTTATTTTTTAACAGTACGTTTATTCTTTCTTCCTCACACGATAATTCACATATCTCTTTATCAGGTAGTACACGACACCCCATGTCGGTACTCCGATGAACAGCCCCACTACTCCAAATAATCCATTTCCAAGGAAGATTGCAAATACCACCCAGAAAGGTGAGAGTCCTGTGGACTCACCGAGTATCTTTGGTCCGATAATATTGCCGTCCACCTGCTGTAAGATAATGATAAACAGCAAAAATATCACACCCTTTGACGGGCTGTCGAGCATGATGAGTATGGTGCTTGGTATGGCTCCGATGTACGGTCCAAAGAACGGTATGACATTGGTCACTCCGACTATCACGCTGATGAGTGCTACATACGGCATTCGCAGTATCAGGCAGCACACGAAACAGATAGCTCCGATTATGAGTGAATCAATGATTTTGCCACTGATAAAACCACCGAATATCTTGTCGCTCTCCTTTAAGATGCTTGAAAGCACCTGTATATGGCGCTCCGGCAGAAATGCGCTCACGAGCTTTTTAGTCTGGCGTTTGAAGGTATCCTTGCTAAGAAGGACATAGATGGCAACGATGAATGCAACAAGACAGTTTACCGCTGTGCCAAAGATTCCCATAATACCGTTTATCACAAAGGTAACCTGTCCGAGCATATTGTCCTTTACCCATTCAGTAAAATAGCTTATGCCGTTATTGTATAGCTCAGTGATTATTTCCTTTGCCCTGTCATTGTTTTTGGCAAGCTCCGTGATTTTTTTCACAAGGTCCTGTATCTGATCAGGTAAAAGACTGACCGCATTTGTGATATTGCTTACAAGCTGTGGCACCACCATCATGATGAGCACTACAATAATGGCTATTATTATGGCCAGACTTATAAGTATTGACAACCCTCTCATAGAAGGTCTCTTTCCACACTTCTTTTCTATGGCTTTGCCAAGCGAATTGCTTAGCTTTCTGTCATAAAACTCTACCATCGGATTTATGAGATACGCCAGCACAATCCCCATGATGATTGGCATAAGTATGTTTATTATTCTCACTATCTGTGCCATTATTGCATCGAATTTAAATAGCACAAACACTAGCAGGATTGCTCCTGCTAGTGCTAAAAACTGTGAAAACCCTTTGGCCCATGCGACCTTTATGGTGTGCTTCATCTTATTATTCACTTCCATGCGCGATTCCTCCTCGTTTATTGTATGTCCGGAATGTAACAAGCTGATATTATATAGTCTTTAATCAATTCTAGCAACACTCTCGCCCTCTGTCAGCTCAAATGGTATTATCTCATGACATGAGCCTTTATGCAAATCTATCATGTTAAAAAGAAGCTCCACGCTGCGTGCCGCCATATCCTTGTGCGGCTGTCTGATAGATACAATCTTGGGATTGTAGTACTCTGCAAGTGTCGAACCATCAAAGCCTGTGATAGATATATCTTCCGGCACCCTGAGTCCCTTATCAAGTATTGCCCTTAAGGCACCGATTGCCATGACATCGGAAATCGCATAGACTGCGGTGATTTCTATATCCTTTTCCAAAAGCTTTTTCATCGCACGATATGCGCTGTCATATGAGAATCGCGCTCTCTCATAGTAACGCTCATCAGGTGTGATTCCATGCTTTTTTAAGCTGTTGAGATATCCGTTATGTCGCAGACGAGCTGTCTGTGAAAGCTCCAGATTGGCTCCAATCTCTGCTATCTTTGTATGTCCATGCTCGATGAGATAGTCGACGATTGTTTCCCCTGCCTTCTCATCATCAATGGAAACAGATGACAGCTCCTCCATGCTCCAGTTTTCTGCCGATGTGGTCACGATAACACACGGCACCTTAAACGAAGATGTATCCTCCGAGAAATCCTCCCTGCTGCCTCCGAGGAATATGATGCCAAGCGGCTTTCGCTCCCTGCATATGCGGTCTGTCACACTGCTTAGATTACTGTCCTCATCCAGATATGTGATGCTCAAAGAGTAGTCTGTTCTGTCTATTATCGACTGGATTTCCTCGACTACGTTTGCAAACAGCATATTAGAGGTACCCTTTACCAACAGATAAATATTTCTGGAAATGGTCTGCTTGAGCCTCTTTGCATTGGTATTTGGCACAAAGTTGTGTGCCTCAACTATTTTCATTATGGTTTCTTTTGCTGCAGGAGAAACATCCTGCCTGTTATTTAAAACTCGGGATACAGTTGTTACTGAGTATCCCGATTCTTTTGCTATATCTACAATTGTCATTGTTTTCCCCGTCCGGACAGCGATACGTCCCTTTACATTATATCCATGTGATATAATTTATTTCACTCATTATATCCACAACTATAAAACCTGCTAATTTAGCTTAAGCCCCACATGTTTTCTTAATAAGTGTGGGGCTTAAATAACATAAACTATATCCTCTTGTAAGCTATATTAACCCTTTACAGCTCCTGCGAGCACACCCTCTATAATGTACTTCTGACATACAATATAGAAGATAACAATTGGCAGAATCGCAAGCACGAGCATGGCCATCATTGCACCCCAGTCAATCATACCGTGGCTCTGCTTTAAGTACTGAATAGCAATTGGTATGGTTTTGTACTGGTTGATGTTTAAAACCAGTGATGGAAGAAGGTAATCATTCCATACCCACATTGCCTCAAGTATCGCTACTGTTACCGCTGTAGGACGAAGTATTGGAAATACAACCCTGAAATACATCTGTAATGGTGTACAGCCATCAATCATAGCTGCCTCTTCGATCTCTAATGAGATACTCTTTACAAATCCAGTAAACATAAACACAGCAAGTCCTGCTCCAAAGCCAAGATATACAATGATGATACCGAGTGGATTTGATAAATGAAGCATATTTGCAAATTTTGATAATGTAAACATTACCATCTGGAATGGTACGATCATAGAGAAAAGGCAAAGTGTATACATAAGCTTTGTGCCCTTAGTCTTTACACGAACTATGTACCATGCACACATTGAGCAGCAGAGTACAATAAGTACTACTGAGCCGACTGTGATTAAAAATGATGTTCCGAAGCAGTCCCAGAAATGTGTCATTCTGAGACCATTCTTGTAGTTTAATGTGCTACAGAAAAGCCTTGACATACCATCCTTGAAGGCTTCAAAGCCCTCAGTGATAGATACTGTGCTGATTCCAAACGGATGCTTGAATATGTAGGCTTTTCTCTTAAATGAATTGAGTAACACCATAAAGATTGGTGAAATCCAAAGTACTGATAAAACAGTGAATAATAATGTGATTATCCAACCGTGCTTGGCCTGTCTTACGGCACTGACTTCCTGCGCTTTTTTCTGTTTTGCCATTAGTCCTGTACCTCCTTGCTTGTAGTAATCTTATTCTGTGCAAGTGCGATAATTGCAACAATTATAAAGAATATAACAGCCTTTGCCTGACCTACGCCCTGCCATCCTGTTGTTCCATACATGGTGTTGTAGATATTTAAGGCAAGCAGCTCTGACATCTTTCCCGGATTACCGCCTGTAAGAGCTAAGTTCTGGTCGAACAGCTTGAAGCCGTTTGTCAATGTCAGGAATGTACAGATTGTGATTGTCGGCATAAGCATTGGAAGAATAACGCTCTTTAAGAGCTGCCATCTGTTGGCTCCATCAATCTTTGCTGCCTCAATAAGCTCACCCGGTATATTCTGAATACCTGCGATGTAGATAATCATCATATATCCAATCTGCTGCCAGCATACTACTGCGATAAGTCCCCAGAATGCTGACCACTCTGAGCTTACGATTGTCTTTGAATAGTTCTGCAGGATAGAGTTAAAAATCATCAGCCATACATATGAAAGTACGATTCCACCGATCAGGTTTGGAAGGAAGAATACTGTACGGAAAAGATTTGTTCCTCTGATTCCTTTTGTAAGCGCCATTGCTATTGCAAAAGATACGATATTGATAATCAGTACCGAAACTACTGTAAATAGTGCTGTGTACCAGATTGAATGAATAAAGGTTGTATCCACAGTGCCGTTTACAACAAAAATCCTTGTGTAATTTTTAAATCCCACCCATTTCCAGTCTGTAACTGTGGAGAATTTACAAAATGAAAGGAAGATACCATATACGAATGGTACAATAAATCCTATTGTAAATGCTGCCATTGTCGGTAAAGCGAAGATCCAAAATTTTTTTCTAATCGACTTTTCCATAACAAATATACCTTTCTTAAAAAAATATGGGGTGAGTGACTGCCACTCACCCCACTTTTACTACTTTTTACTAACTTTTAGAGAATTTTACTGCTCGTTCTGAAGATCCCAGTAATAAGCCCATTTCTCTGAGAATGCCTTTGCAACGTCATCCCATGAACCATTACGCTCTGTGTACTCTGTGAGTGGAGCAAGGAAATCAGCTCTCCAGTCATCTACTGAAGGTGTTGCGTTGAATGACCATGCTACTGATGTCTTGCCTTCCTTTGCAAGCTCTGATGCTACATTAGCAAAAGCGTTCTTTGACTCATAGTCACCTGTGAATGTATCGAATGGAGCTGAAAGACCCATTTTATTAACGATTGCGTCACGTCCGTCATCACTTGTGATTACCCAGTTGAGGAATTCAAGTGTTGCATCAATATCCTTCTGATCTGCCTTAGCGTTTACTGTCCAGTGGTTCTCTGTACCAACTGCAAGTCCCTCGTTCTCGTCATCTACACCGAAGTAGATAGGCATCATTGAAAGGTCAGACTGCTTAACCGTGTATCCGTTCTCGTTGTCATCTGCGAAGTTAGCGTACACCCAGTCACCATTCTGGTAGAATACAGCCTCTTCCATACCAAGCTCTGACTCAGCATTTAAGCTTCCTGAATCAAGTGTAGCCTTGTCTGCTGCTGATGTATTTGTGTACATATCCCAAACTCTCTTGAAGTTGTCCATGTACTTACCTGTAACTTCCTTCTGTCCTGCTGTGAGATCACATCCTGCATCCTTGAACTCATAGTAGAGTGCGAGACCTGCGAGATGTCCTGTGAATCTCCAGTTAGATCCGCTGTCAAGTCCTGCTGAAGCAAATGCCTCTGTAAGATGTAAGTCACAAGCTTTGTTGATGTCATCTACATGCTCGTTGATATCAGTTGCAACCTTCTCTAATGTATCAAGATCCTTGATATCATCTACTGACTTGATAACTGCTCCTGAGTAGTTTTTGCAGTAATTCTCAAGCATTGCCTTGTTGTAGATGATTCCGTAGCACTCATAGCAGTTAGCTACTGATGCAATCTTGCCATTGTACTCAAGTGCAAGTGACTTATCTGTAAGGTGCTTGTAAATCTCGCTGTCCTTTAAGTCATATATGTATTTGTCATACTCTGCGCAGTCTGCTGTGCTTCCGATATTGAAGATTGTTGGAGCATCCTTCTTAGCAAGCTCAGACTTAAGTGTTGTCTTGTACTGTCCGTCGGCTGCTGTTACTACTGTAACCTTTACGCCTGTCTCATCTGTGTACTTCTCTGCAAGATCCTGCCATGCCTGATCTGTCTCCGGCTTGAAGTTTAACATGTAAACTGAGCCATCGCCTCCCTTTGCAGATGAGCCTTTCTCTGTTCCGTCTCCGCTTCCTGATCCACATCCGGCAAGCATTGTTGCTACCATTGAAGAAGCGAGTAATACTGTCACTAATTTCTTTTTCATTTCAAACCCTCCTAAAAGATTTAATATTAAAATTGTCTCTGCAAACATCTTTGGTTGTTTTCGGTAATGTTTGCGGTAACGTTTTCACAAGAATTATTATAGTACAGTTTCGTGTAGTTTTGCAAGAGGATTTTGTCTTTTCTGTATATATTAACGAAAAAACCGGGCATTTTTTAGCAATTTTTACAAAAAATTACAAAAAAATAAGTATCCTCACACCTGTCTCTTATACACATCTGACGCTGCCGACGATATGCAGTGTGTAGA
>OJPH01000323.1_pt1 | contig 36916 bp, 53 predicted proteins | sample 1598481 | NCBI WGS metagenome assembly OJPH01 (sample SAMN03922482, study PRJEB24848) | human gut metagenome | isolation source: stool sample | host: Homo sapiens | place: Germany | collected 2011-05 | reverse complement strand
ACCTGTCGGCCCACATGTTGGGAAAAGCCGTCGATTGCAACGTCGAGGGCATGACGGCCGAAAAAGCCCGACGGCTCATCATCGAGAAACAAGAACTGTTGCCTCACCCCATTCGATTGGAGGACGGCGTATCGTGGCTGCACATCGACGTGTACAACAATGGCAAGGGCGAAAAGGTATATCTTTTTAAAGCATGATTATGAAAGATGACAGGATTCCGGCGATGATAGCGGTAACGATATTTGTTTTTATCGCTATCGTGATGCTGCTTTTCTCGTCGTGCCGGATTTGTTGAGTAGTGTTATGGGCGCAGGGTGCTGCGCGAAAGAAGTATAACCGAGGCGATCTTTGACATATTGGAATTACCGCAAAAAATAGAGAGGGCTGTACCTTGAAGTTTGGTTTATAGAATGTTGCTATTGAAAACAAAGTATAAATTTACTTGTTTATCGAATGAATGTGTATATCTTTGCGACAGATAATCCCGATAAATGACATGAGAGAGATAAGGAGAATCCCTGATTGGGAGATACGCCACATAAAGGCTATATTGCTTTATATCTTAAATAATATGCCTTCGGATTTGCATGATGTGTATTATATCGTGAAGACGGCATTTTATGCTCAAAAGAAACACATTGTTAAATGGGGCATACCCATGTTCAGAGATGATATTGTGGCATTGCCGTTTGGCCCTGTTCCGTCTCTTGTATATGACATATTGCAGGTGTCGCGGGGTCAAAGGGAGGCTTATAAATATTGCGATGACAGGGCATTGGACATAATATCCATGTCGATAGATTTTAAGAACGAGTATTATTCGGCGAATCAATCGCCTGACATGGATTGTTTGTCGCAGTCGAATGTAGAGTGTCTGGACGAGGCTATTGCAGAGGTTTCGCATATGAATTTTGGCGAAATCATGTCGAAAACTCATGGGGCAGAATGGGCGCGCGCTTATCGGAATGCGTCTAATCATAAAATGGATTATGTGAATATTGCCAAAGAGGGCGGTGCCTCGGAGGAAATATTGGATTATTTGAGCCAGTCGCTGGAACTTGACACTTATTTAGGATAATATGCAGCTGAAAGATATAGAATCCCTGAAAACGATGCAGATAAGGGCGGGGAGCATTTTCAAGGTTGTGTTTTATCGGAAAGATGGTGTGATGCCGAAAGGTTTTGGAGAGACTTCCCGATTGAAATACTTTGTCATTGTTGGGGTAGATGAGGAGGGGAATTTTGTTGCGACCTCCTTGATAAATACCTCGGTGAATATTAATTTGGCTCATGTGATAGCTCCTTACCAGTATTGTATCTATCCGGATAAGTATGAGTTTCTGGACGGGCAATACAGGTATATTGATTGTTATATGGTAAAGATTCTACCTAAGAGTCGCATTGAGTGTGAGGCGGAATATATAGGGGTGCTTGAAGATGAGGATTTAGAGAGAGTAAAGTCGTTGCTTTATCGTTCACCTGTTATAGGGAAAGATATTATAGAGTCATTTCATATCTGATATTTCGCGATGCCATAGAGGTGCTTATTGTACCTTTTATATTATAATAAATAGCGGTAATTCCAATATGTAGGGATTGCCGCTATTTTTTTGATATGAAGAAGATATTTTTATGTATGGTGTTACCGGTGTTGTTTTCGTCGTGCCGGACGGGGCGGCAGGTGGTAGTGGTTGAGGCACGGGACAGCGTGCGGGTAGAGGAGCGGGTACGGGAGATAAAAGTAACCGACACCCTTTTTGTCGAAGTCCCGATGCAAAAGGAATCGACGACGGTACGGGATTCCATGTCGCACCTTGAAAACGACTACGCCATAAGCGACGCCCGCATCATGGCCGACGGTTCTCTGTATCACTCCCTCGAGACAAAACCCCGCACCGACACCATTCCGAAAGAACTATATGTACAAGTCCGGGACACGACTATCTACCGGGAAAAGGTCATACCTAAGGTCGTCCCCGTGGAAAAGCCGATGGGGTGGTTCACTCAAATGAGGATATGGCTGGGCAACATAATGCTCGTACTCATATCCGGCGCGGTCATTTGGTTAGCCGCACGGCTTTTCTTGAAGAGATAAAAAATATAGGGGAATAAAAAAAGCCCCCTCATTCCTAAAAAAGTTACCACACATATTTTAGAACACCATTTTTACAAAAGGCCGGGGGCTTATAGTCTTTGCCATTTGTAAGAACGGTGTTTTTGTGTTTACCGGCTATCTTTAAAGTTTTGGATCATTCTTATTTATGGCTTGCATCATATCTTCGACATCGAGCGTCGCATCAGGATTAGATTTATTTTTTTCAGAGAAAAAGATGTATATATCCGTTGCTTTCAGATAACGCAACAACGTGTCTATATTGTAGGTTTCACCATTCTCTATCCTCACAACCGGGTCTATTCTTTCCCAGCCGGCTTGTTTTGCAACATTATACCTACTTATGCCCTTTCCCTCCCGCATTTGTTTTAAGAAGTCTCCGATTACTTCGCGGGCAGATTTTAAATATTCTTCGTTCATTTCGTTTCCCCCTCCATTTCTTCTATGCTATAATACAAAACATCATCTCTATATGTTCTATCGCCTACATTATAGACACATATTTCATCTTCATAATAGCCATCTCCGTTGAACCATTCGGGTATTTCTTCACCTTCTGTTTCAAAGACATTTTTGTCGTAATAAGACAAACAGTCTTTTCTATCAACTATACCCGCTAATGCTTTCAAAGCCTCTTCTTCGGTATATCCTATTCCAGCGAAGTCGTCGACAATCCACTCGATCGGTGTTTTACCGTCGTAACGTATAACTTCTTCATCGTTGTACTTCGTATTTGCGTGGTAAGGGTCGCAAGATACTGTAATCATGTAACGTTTCATAATTGTCTTTGTATATTAAAATATTAAAAATCAATACCTTCTATTTTAGGGGCTTCGAGTAAACCATGCAAGTTATTTTCAACAGCGGCACAAGCAAGTATCCATGCTTGTTTTGAAGATATACGAGCAACTTGAAAACTAAAAGGAGACATTTTCGAGAAAACCGTTTCTGCGACTTTGGCCGCAAAACAATCTATCTTTGCAATTTCTCTTAAAACGTTAGAGAGACATTCATAACCCATTTGGAAGCCGTCATAATTATATTTTGTATGACTTGCTGCACCAGATATTAATCTTGCGGCTCTTTGTTTTAATTGGTAGTCTGTCATGGCTTGTTGTATTTGTTTTTCTACACTGCAAATATACAACAAATATATTGTACACAAAATATAATGTACAATAAAATACTACACTTTTATGTATTTTAACATTTTGGGCAAACAAAAGACTTATTCAAGTCTGAAATTTTGGTAAAAAATCGCCCATAGCAATAGGCAAAAGTCTGCATAGCACAAATCGTCCATTTGTTCGATGAGCCGGTCCAAGTTAGCATTTTTCATCGTCAAGAATCCTTTTTATGTCGTCCGGGGTGATGCCGAAGCACCGGGCGAAACGTTGAAATTCTGATTTCTTATCTTTGGGTATAAGCCCATAAAGCCGGTTGATCGGCGTGCGACTTTTCATCGCTGCGGATACCTGTTTTTTCCTCATTGTGCTACTTATTTATGGATTCGACAAATATATGATCATGATGATACGGGCCAGTCTTAATACTGCCCACAGCATAATGCTAAGGCCGGTTTCTGTTATGGTTATAATCCTACCCCGTTTCATAACCGATTCTTTTCCTTATTTCTTCTTTGCAGCAATCGCAGTCGCAAAGAAACAGTTTCACATAATCGAATACTTGTTCGGCTATATGGCCGCTCAGATAGGCGATTTCCTCGCCGTCGTGTTCAATTCCGTTCATATTTCCGAGGTCGTCTTCCATGTGCCGCATCTCATGCATGAAGGAGTTGAAGAATTGGCGGTCGCTGGAAGCCCTGCCTATAACCATGACGGTTGTACGATAGAGACAGTTGGAGTAGGTTACTCCCGTGTCCATGCGACCCGATTTCATATTTGCGCCGGCTTCTTCGAGCATCTTTTCGCTACAACCTATGCGCCTCATTCTTCTCAATATCTCTTCGGCATAATATCTGTCCACGGAATAATAGACATACACCTGCCAATCAAGTTCCGCTATGTGAAACTGTTGTCTTATCATCTTACATAAGGTCTCCCCAGTTGATGACAATTCCCTTATCCATGCAATCGGAAAAGAAATGTCGGAACGCTTTTTCTTCGCTGCCGTCCGGGTCGTCGATAAAGTCTTTGATGTGCAGGGCATGATATTGCTCGTTAGGGATCGAAGAACCGTAGTAATCGGCCAGACACATGTTCGCCACATATACGGCGTTATAACCATTGTCTTTTTCAAGTGTGATTCCGTATTTCTTCAACAATGCCTCTACTTCCTCTTTCGTCATCGGCGTTATTTTCCCGCTTTTAGTCTTCATTTTTGAAACGGCCCATTCGCACATTTTTTTGGAAAAGTTAAAGCCGTAGTTCGACAAATAGGCTTTCATGTCTTCCGGGATTCGGTCGTATATATCGAAACTTCTGTCCATTATTGTATTCTGTTTTTTTGAGAAAGGGCGGTTTTATCCGCCCTTTCTTCGTTTAACGATACCGGGAGTAGCGTCCGGTGCCTTTCACACCACGTCTTTCTCCCATTCTTTCTTCCATATCGCCGCGAACGCGATAATAATCGTCGTCGCCCCGATAACCCATAGATGAACGGTCGCCTCCGTAAGAACCTCCGCGTTCTCCCATGTTTTCCATTTCATCGAAGAGGGTTTCCATATCTTCTTGAAGACACTTCCAGCTCTCCATGATGTTGCCTATGGCACGGCCTATGCCGCCTTCCTGACGGCGTTCGTGCCCTCGTTCGCTTATTTCCAGCATTCCCATAATCGTTTTATTTTGTGGTTTTACTACTCGTTTGGCTTTGTCGCAAAAGTAGGTTCTTTATATCGCCGATGTCGTTCTTCAACGAGCCGACCATGCTTTCAAGGGCCGTGATTTTCTCTTCCTGTTGCTTCTCTTTGGCGAATTGCGGATTCAGCTGTTTCAAGATTTCATCGCAACTTTCTACCACCGACTGGTGGTAAGGAACGCTATCGACAACTTGACGGCTGGACTGCATCATCGATTCCACCTCCGACAAAATGGCCTCTTTCTTGTCTGAAATGACCGCATTCGGATAGGAAAACAATTCCTGATTGGTCGGTATTTTCTGAAATTCCAATACCTCTTCCCCGCATTTGACCTTGACATCGAGCTGCATCTCCGGGGTTGTTCCGAAGGGCTGGGAGGGGTTGTAGGTCGGATATTTCGGCGTCGGATTCGTTACCGATTCGACCTGACCTATTTTCACAACGGGTTTTTCTCCCTTGATTAGTACATAGACGATATTGCCTTGCTTTATATTTCCAAACATTGCTTCTTCTTTTTAAGACAACCCCCGTTTAGGGGTTGTCGGGTTAGACTACGCCGGTCATTATTTGCAGCGTGTTGGTCGCTTTGTCAAACCAGAACTCATACACGCCCGTGCCCGGTATGTCGGCGGCTGTCAATGCCTCTCCGTTGTACTTGGTAACCGATTGCGTTACGCCGTTCGTCTCGAACAGGACGGGTAATGTCCCCGTCGTGCCCGTCGGTACGGCCTGTGCGATGTCGATATAGATTGTGCCTCTATACCACGCATTTACAAAGGCATGGTTGGCAAAGGTATAGACGACATTCGTTGTGCTTACGGTTACCCCGGTCGTGGCTATCGCCGCCGAGCCTCTGCGGTTTACGAATTGGAAAGGATATGTTGCCATAATAGCCTCCTTCCTTTTACCCCCAAAAGCCGTTTCCGACTCCATAGGGATTGAAACCGCCGTATAATCCGTATTGCGCTGCTACACAAGTCGGAACGCCGACAACCGGACTATATGGCACTTTGGCAACTTCGGGCTGATTGCACTCTATTTTGGCAATACGCGCGCTCAGGTCTGCCAAAGCGTTGTTCACCGGGGCTATCGACTGTGTGGTTACCTGCGCGAAGTAGGCGTTTTGGTGTTCTTGGGACAGCTGGGTCGTCAGGGCCGCATTCTTGGCTCTCTCCGCATCGATCTTGTCTTGAAGTACGCGGGTTTCGGCTGCGTCGAGTTTGGCCAGTATGGCTTGTGTCTGCGCCAACGTTGCATCTTTCAGGTTCTGCGTGTTGGTATTCATCGTGTTCGTCAGCGTGTTCGTCTGGTTACAGATCGCCAAACGGTTCTCGCAGCAACAGTCGGCGATTTGTTGGGCTATGCCCGTATTCCCTGACTGAATGGCATTGATAACCTGCATTCCGCTCATGCCTACTTGGTTGCCGACGCTTTGTAACTGCGTCATAACGCCGTTGATCGATTGCTGTATCTGGCCGACAGAGCAGTTCAAGTTCGTGGCCAGTTGCGAAATCGCGTTACCGTTACCCTGTATGGCCTGCATCAAGAGTTCTCGGCCGGCATCGTTGTTGATAAGATTGGGCAAGCCGTTCGATCCATTGCCGCCAAAGCCGTTACCCCAGCCGCCATTGCCCCAACCCATGAGGAAGAACAAGAAAATGACCCAGATAAACCACCCGCCTTCGCCGCCGAAACCGCCGTTGTTTCGGTTCATTGCAAGCAACAGGTTCGGATCAAGGCCGCTTTTCTGCAACAATGGGGCCAGCATGCCCAACATTCCTGCTCCACTACCGGCTGCGCCTGAATCCGGCGTGTAAATGACTGTTTTCGATTCCATATATATGTTGTTTTTATGTTATGACCGGACACTATTGTCGGTCATAACAAAGCTACCAAACACATAATTCATTGGAAAACAGTTATTTCAAAGAATAATCAAAGTATCTGCAAACTTTCTTCCCGGTCATTTCCGAGTATCTTCCGTATTCTTTCGTAAGAAATGCGCATCATGCGGTTGTATTTCAAACGGTCGTCGAAATTGCCGAGCATGACGAATACGGACCGTTGGGACAAGCGAAGCCTTTCGGCTATTTGCGATTTATAAAAACCCGCATCATATAACAATTTCGCAAGGATATAACGGGCATCGACAACTTCTGCCTTTGAGCATTTCGAGACAATCATTTCTTGTGTCAGGTCGGTCTCCCGACTTACCATTTTTAAAATGTAGGCAAAGATTTCTTCTTTCATCGCTTGATTATTTTATTTTTATATATACCTTTGCCATAACCACACATATTATAAAGGAGGGTTCTATATAAGCCCTCCGACATTGACGAGATGTTGCAAAAAAAATACATGACGGGCGATAACACCTAAAAGGTGTGCCGAATAAACCACCCTCTCGATAATCGGTAGCCGGTTCGGTCTTGGCGAAAGGAGGTTCGATTCCTCCACCGGCACAATAAAATAGAACTTTGACATATTGGTTCATTTTACTTCCCCAACGGACGGGAAGTGTCAAGCATGGTAGCGGGTAACTCGTTAATCCGTTAAGTAACAAGCCGAGCTGCGGGGACGGCAAGCGCGCCATGCGAACGAAACAGATAACAATACAGGCAATGGTCGCCGCAAAATCGTCCATGAGCAGTAAGCACGGGAGTTGGGCGTTCCCGCCGTAAAGCCTGAAAAGATACAAGATAACAAAGAACTCCGAAAACAATCCTCCATAATCAGTAAGCATACAGGCCGGGGGTCTGTACAGTTCTTTTAAGATATAGGCGTGTGAAGATGCACGCCACACAAGCCGTCCCGGCGATACAAGCACCATAACTGAACTACGGTTCGCGTTGATCGGCTTTATCGGCCTATGCTTCGATGCAAGGGCGGCACAAACGAAAAAGTAACACAATTACCCGACAAGTGCATCGACGCATTAGACTTCATCATTGATGAATACGAAAAAAACAATAGGGATTCTCCACAAAAGCACATCTATAATTCCCGGTGGAAAACGAGAAAAGTCATCATGTTTTTTCGATCGTATGGATTAAGGTTTTCAGATAGGAACCGCCGGGAATTATTCCATACAGGGGCAGTCCGCCGGCAGCGGCAGGCGGGCGACCGGCAAACAAGGAAAGCCACTTACGGCATTCACACATCGCAAAGCACATACGGCAACACCCTTGCGACCGGGGTTCGGTTCCCCGGTGCCCCGCACTCACATATCCGGCTGTTTCGGAAATGGAAACAACCGGGTTTTCAATCCCCTCACAATGACAAAGCGCATCGACAAAGTATATCAACGGTATTTCTCCAAGAAAACCGGAAAATACCATGTCCTCTACCGCACAGGCAAGCGTGCCGACGGCGCATGGGACGTCCATCTGGGAATGTACGACACCCTCGCCGCCGCCGAAGCCCTCACAACAGGACGACTTATAACCCCACAAGACGACAAACACAAAAACATACGCCCATGAAAACCCTCGAAGAAATCCGCGGCATGGAACGCGACGCCCTCGAAGCCCTCGCGCTCTCCCTCGACACCCGCCGGGCATTGGCCCAAGAACGCGCCGGGCATTGGCCCAAGAACGCGCCGCCGTCGCCGAAGGCTGGTACCAAGAACTCTACAATCTCATGCGGCAAAGCGATCTTCTCTCCCGGCTTCCCGCATACCACCGTGAGAAAGCCCGGGAGTATTACGATTACATCTGTGAGAGAACACCCAAAAACCAACAGCCATGACCACCGCATATATCCTGCACGGCCTTATATGGTCGGCCCTCTACGCATTCATCATCGCGGCGACGGCACGCATAGCGTATCGGGCATTCCGCGACTACTTCCGTCCATTCATCAAAGCCCTCTATCATGGAATCAAAGCACTTCGACAGCATCTACCGCAAGATAGCCCGTCAGATACGGAGCGGGCGGCATGAAATCACCTTCGACGACCCCGTCGTCAGCGACACCGACCCCGGCCTGCAAGTCCTTATCCTCGGCACCGTCTATGTCGATGAAGCCGCACCCGCCGACCCTTCCGTGGGCTACGAAGGCAGCGACCGCATCGACTTCTCCCGAGCCCGCATCATCGCACAGCGTTGGGACGATACCGCAGGCGCGTTCCGCGATGTAAAATCCGATTTTAACCCCTTAATGATATACTGATCATGGAAGAAACCAAAGATTACGAAGCCCTTCCGGTCGAACAAACGGAAGTACAGATCGTCCCCCTCGACGAATTGGAACGCGCGAACGTAGACGTCCAAGTCTCCACCGCCAAGCGTTATCCACGGGACATGAGGCGCAGCGTCAACAATTCCATTGTCATGGCAACCATGAACGAAGAAGTCGCCCGTTCCTGCGGGTACGCCCTTCCACGAGGCGGGAAGCCCGTTACCGGCCCGTCCGTCCATCTGGCAAAAATCATCGTTTCCAACTGGGGAAACATGCGTACCGAAGCCAAAGTCGTACAGATCACCGACAAGCAGGTCATCAGCCGGGGCACGGCATGGGATCTCGAAAACAACGTGGCCTCCGCCTTTGAAGTCCGCAGGAGCATAGTGGACAAATACGGGAAAAGGTATTCCGACGACATGATAACCGTTACCGGCAATGCCGCCAATGCCATTGCCTACCGCAATGCCGTCTTTGCCGTCATTCCGAAATCCATCACCGACCGCATATACCGTGCCGCCCAACAGTTCATTACCGGCGACCTTTCCGACAACGACGTACTTCTGAAAAAACGCACGAAGATTTTTGCCGACTTCAAAAACACGTATGGCATCGACGAAAACACGGTCGTCAAGATCTGCGGGAAAAACACCGACCAACAGATCGGGGCCGATGAAATCGCCCTCCTTGTCGGTCTGCTGCAATCCCTTAAAGACGGAGACACGACGGTAGATGAAGTACTCGACTACGTGAAGTCGCCCAAAGAAAAAGTCGATGACAAAAAAGCCGAGTTGAAAAACAAGCCCGGTAAAGCACCCAAACTGCTATGAAAAACAAATATGCCGCATATACGCCCGTAGAAATGGAGGAACTCTTCTCCAACTATCTCATCGATTCATGGTCGTACAGCAAGGTAAGCACCTTTTCAAGAAACGAAAAAGAGTTTGAAAAGACATACATCTACCGCGAACCCTCCCGGCGGTCGGCCTCGTCCGTAGCCGGCAACGCCTACCATGCCGCCCTCGAACTCTTTTTCATAGAATGGGGAAAAGGACACGAGACCGGCATCGTCGAAATGGAAACCGTCGCATTCGCCTATATCGAAGACATACCCGCCTGCGACTGGAAGCTGCAAAAGACCACTCCTACGGTGGAAAGCTGCAAGATCAAAGCCACGAAATCGGCCGCCGCCCTTATCCGTAACTTCTACACCGAGAGGGAACTCTATACCGGGGAGATCGCCGAAGTGTTCGACGTCGAAACAAGAGTTGCCGAATGGCTTGTCGTAAACGGGGTGGACATTCCTTTGCCCTGCCACGCCGTAATCGACCTTGTCATACACACCCGGGACGGTAAAAACGTCATCATCGACCACAAAAGCAAGACCAAGTACACCGATGAAGAAGAAACAGCCCTCATTCGTGGGAAACAAGCCATCACCTACGCCCTTGCATACGAGGCCAGTAGCGGTATCCGTATCGACGAAGTATGGTTTGTCGAAAACAAAGAGACCCAAAACAGCGACGGAAGCCCGCAAATGAGGCTTTCCGTACTCGTTCTCGACGCCGATAACCGCAAGCTGTACGAAGCACTCCTTTATGAACCCCTCAAACGCATGATCGAAGCCGTTGCAGACCCCGATTATGTGTATACCGTAAACGATGCCGACAATTTCTGCGACAGGGCCGAGCTTTACCGCTTCTGGGCCAAGACGCTCATCGCCGAAGTCGACGACTTCGACCTGCCCGAAGGAAAAAAAGAACTCATCGCCCGCCGGCAGAAAAAAATACGGGACGCTTCCCGGGCCATGATCACACCGAAAGTCATCGCCCGGTTCCGGGACAACGCCGCCGCCTTTATCCGTTACGATTTAAGCCTATCCGACATGACAAATCCCGAAAAAATAAGCCACGTGCTGCGTTCCTTCGGCATCATCGCCAACGTAGCGCACGAGATCACCGGCTATTCCTCCACCTCGTACCTGCTCGAAGTAACAGCCGGTACGAAAATCGCCGGAATCACCAAATACCGGCTCGACATCGCCAATGCCCTGAACGTCCCTTCCGTCCGCATAGGCGATAACCTCATGGTCTATCAAGGACGGTCATACCTTGTCATCGAATCCCCGCAGAAAGGCCATGAAACCTTGTATTGGGACAAAAAATACCTCGAAGAAGAAAAAATTCCGCTCGGAAAAGACAACTTCGGGAACCTCGTCGTCTGGGATCTCAACAACCACTCCACGCCACACATGCTTATATGCGGAGCCACCGGAAGCGGAAAATCCGTCTCTATCATCTCCTCGATCAACTATGCCGTTGAAGCCGGTATAGACCACATTGTCATTTTCGATCCTAAATACGAGTTCATTCAGTACCGCCGGGAAGGAATCGAAGTCTACAACGACATACAGGAAATCGAATCCGAAATGAAACGCCTTGTCGATGACATGCAGCAACGAGCCAAAAGCGGCAATACCGGAAAGAAAACCCTTGTCGTATTCGATGAATTTGCCGATGCCGTCTCCTCCGCCCGTTCCGGAACCGAACTCGACATCAAGGAAATGGTACAGGTCGGAACGAGAAAAGGCCCGTTCGGATTCCCGGAACCCAAAATGGAATTAAGGACGGTCGGGCGGGAAAAATCACTCGAAGAAAACCTGAAAATGCTTTTGCAAAAAGGCCGTTCACTCGGCTTTCGCATCATAGCCGCCACACAACGCGCCTCGGTAAACGTCATCACCGGGGACGCCAAAGTAAACTTTCCGGTCATTATCTGTTTCCGTGTCCCCAAAGAGGTCGACTCCAAAGTCGTCATCGATGAAGCCGGAGCGGAAACACTCAACGGAATGGGCGACGGACTTATCAAGTCGCCCGAATACTTCGGGGTCGTAAGGTTTCAAGGATTCTATAAAAAATAAAAGTTATGAACAACCCATAAAACACGATCACAATGGAAAGATTTGAAAAATTTAAAGATATAATACTCAATAAGGCAAAGGAAGAGAGAGCATGTAAAGAACAATACCAGCGAGCATTGAAATCCGGTACGTTTGAAGATCTCATATCCATTATAAAAGACAATTTCCAATGGTCTATAAATCATAAAATCATCGATCCTATACTTATAAAGGAATATAAAGAAGAGTTTCACGGAAATGGCATTTGTTGCAACGAAAATATTTGTAATGGATTTCTGCTGGCAACCGGTAATGCCACAGTGGAAGCATACGGCAATGCCACAGTGGAAGCATACGGCAATGCCACAGTGAGAGCATACGACAATGCCACAGTGAGAGCATACGACAATGCCACAGTGGAAGCAACCGGTAATGCCACAGTGGAAGCAACCGGTAATGCCACAGTGAGAGCATACGACAATGCCACTGTGAGAGCAACCGGTAATGCCACAGTGAGAGCATACGGCAATGCCACAGTGAGAGCATACGACAATGCCACTGTGAGAGCAACCGGTAATGCCTATATTTATTCTTATTACATTATCGAATGTAAACTAAAAGACAATGCCGTTTACCGATTAATTTCTGAAAACAAAATCTTCTATCCGGAAGAAACGGCAATTAACATCGAAAAGCAAACAACCCATTAAAAACACGAACAAATGACTTACTACGAAGTAAAAGCCCGTCTTACCCAAACACAAGAAAACGGCATGGAAAAACGGGTGAACGAACTATACCTTTTCAATGCCCAGTCATTCACCGAAGCCGAATCACGAGCCTTTGACGAATTACGGCCGTACTCCGAAGAAATAGACATCGTAGCCATAAAGCGGTGCGCCTATTGCGAAATGTTCCTTAGCCCAAAAGCGGAAGCCGACAAATGGTACAAATGCAAAGTCAATTTCATTTCATTGGACGAAAATAGCGGAATAGAGAAAAAGACCGCCCAATATATGATCGTGCGGGCAACAGACATCGACGATGCGAAAGCCACCTTGAATGACGGTATGAAAGGGACAATGACCGATTATCAAGTCGAAGCCATTACAGAAACAAAAATCATGGACGTATATATTAATTAAACAGTGATACAATGACACTATTATCCAACATTTCAATTCTCGTCCTCATACTCGCCGTCATCGCCATATCCATGCTCTACGCCCGACTGTTGAAACGCTGTATGAAAGAAATAGAAGAACGAGAAAAAGAAATCGCCGGTCTGGTCGACAAAATAAGGGCTATGCAGGTGGCAGGAAACAAGACTTCCACCACTCCGAAGAAAACCCGTAAAACAAGTACCGGAAAATGAAACCGCGCATCAAAGCCTCGACACTGCGGGAGGTAATCACTCTGATAGATGAACGCATCAGCTCGATACCTCCTACGGGCTCCCGAAATCTCGACAAAATAAGGATATGGAAAAAGAGAAGAAAAGAAATAGCCGCTGTGATTTCATACCGCAAGGCACAGACATCTATGTCGGAATCGACCCCGACGCCACAAAAAACGGTGTAGCCCGTGTGCAGAAAAGTACACGGCAAGCCGCTTGTTACAGCACTACATTCCCCGAGCTTGTCGAATATCTTCGTTGGTTGGCCCATTACGGCAAGAACTATATCGTCATTATCGAGGCCGGTTGGCTCAACAAGTCGAACTGGCATCTTTCCCGCAAAGACACAAAAGCAGTCGCAGCAGCAAAAGGAAACAGCGCGGGACGCAACCACGAGACAGGACGAAAGATAGCGGAGATATGCCAATATTATAATATTCCGCACATGCTTGTCCGTCCTCTCAAAAAAATGTGGAAAGGGCGGGACGGGAAAATTACCCGGGAAGAAATTGCCGCGTTTACCGGCATTACCGGACGCAACAACCAAGAAGAAAGAGACGCGCTACTGCTGGCATGGGAATATGCAGGACTGCCCGTCAGAAAGACTTCGTAGCCATGCAAGAAACCATTATCGAGACCATACGCCGCATCACCGCCGACAAGCGGCAGCGGGGCATCTTTCCCGCCGTCGCCACCCGTGCCGAGATCATGGCCGAGGTACAGAAAAAAGTCTCCGGCGAACTCAGCCGGCTCTACAAGCAAGGAATCATCGATTATACCGAAACCCTCAACAGCTGCGCTTTTCGGTTGAGATCATAAATCGAAAACACAGACAAGACCATAAACATGAGAGAAAGTATTATTTTCTATCGCAGCTTTTACGAGGCAATAAAAGACTTGAAGACAGACATTCAGGGAGAGATTTACACGGCCATAATGGAGTATGGTCTATACGGTAAAGAAACTGAAAATCTGGGTCCTATTGCTCGCAGCATATTTACATTGGTAAAGCCTCAGATAGACAAGAATATAAAGCGTTATGAAAACGGTTGTAGGGGTGGACGTCCAAACCGAAATAAATCCGAACAAGAACCAAACAATAACCAAAATAAATCCGAACAAGAACCTAAGGAAAAGGATAATGTAAATGATAATAAAAATATCCCCCCTATAATCCCCCCTACGGGGGAAAAAGAAGGTGAAGGAGAAGAAAAAAACAAAAGAAAAAGGGCGAGACCGCCTATCGATACCAGCTTCATAGATGCCCCGTTTCGGGGAGTAATGGACCGATGGCTCGAATACAAACGGGCACGCGGGCAAACCTACAAGTCCGAGGCATCCATTAAAACCTGTTACAAAAAGCTGTTGGAGATGAGCGGAGACGACCCGGTCAAAGCCGAAGCAATCGTTGAAAACAGCATCGCAAACAATTACGCCGGACTTTTCCCGCTCAAAAACACATATCCCCATGAAACAGATAAACCAGCTGCTTCCGCAAGCCTTACCGAAGAAGAGCGGGAACAAAATTTCGTCAACCATGTCTACCGAAAGCTGGGCAATATCCCTTAGAGAGCGGTACGGCACACCCGGCCAGTTCCTCACACTTTTCAATCCCGGGAAACAGGCACTGTATTGCAGGGACAGAGACCGCTGCTTCGATTCCGGGGCCCCGTCGCTCAACCAGATACAGACGGCATATTCCAGAGAACTTGCCGAAAGTTGGATCGAAGTACAGATATTCGACCTCACCCGTTATACCGGCATCAAGGAAAAGCCCTCAAACGAGCACATAGAATCCTGCGCTTCCGTCATCGTGCAAGAGTACGGCTACCTCAAAATCTCCGAAATCATGCTCTTTTTCCACCGGTTCAAAGCCGGCATGTTCGGGCGGTTTTACGGTACTTACGACAACCTCGTTCTTATGGATTCCCTCCGGCAATTCGTCGATTACCGCAACAAAGAACTGCGGCGCATCGAACAAGAGAAAGCACGCGCCACCCAGGAAGAAGAATACCGCCGTAGAGAACAAGAAGCCGTCTCTTACCAAGAGTGGAAACAGATGTCCGAAAAAAGCAACCGAAAATAAAATACGACAATGAAAGTGATAGTAACATTCAGCGGCGGCAAAGACAGCCTCGCATCGCTGCTTTGGGTGCGAAACAATCTGACAAAAGATTTTATAACCGTCTTTTGCGACACAGGCTGGGAACACCCGCTTACCTACAAATACATCGAAGAAATACGCGACCGGCTCGGCTTGAACCTCGTCATGCTTAAATCCAAAAAGTTTGACGGCATGGTGGACTTGGCAAGAAAGAAAACCCGCTGGCCGTCTTCACAACGACGGTTCTGCACATCGGAGTTGAAAACAATCCCCATGATTGACTACATACTCGACGAAGTAGACGATGACATTCTGATGATACAGGGCATACGCGCGGCAGAGAGTGCCAAACGGGCAGAGATGAGTAAGCAATGTACCTATTTCAAATATTACGTGCAGCCCTACGGCAAGGACAAGAACGGCAAGGACAAATACCATACCTACCGTCGTAAAGACGTGTTGGCATTCCGGGCAAACCATGCCGACGACCTTTTGCGCCCCGTGTTCGACTGGTCGGCCGGGCAAGTGATAGACTATATCCTTGAAAACGGTTTGCAGCCCAACCCGCTCTACCGCATGGGTTACAAGCGCGTAGGGTGCTACCCGTGCATCATGGCATCGCAGCAAGACATCTACAACATCAGCGTCCAAGACCCGGAACGCATAAGTTATATAGCGGATCTCGAACAACAGCTGTCGAGCAGTTTTTGGGGCCCCAACAAAATATCGCCCAAATACTATAAAGGCGAATATCCGCAGATAGGCGATGTCGTTCGCTATGTACAAGCGAAACGCGCAAGAGGAACGCTATTCGACGACAACGATGTCGCCACAAGCTGCATGAGTTACTATGGCCTTTGCGAATAACGGCATTAAACACCACACTTTCATGAATAGTACCGCAGCTCGCATACGAGATATTCAAAGCAATCATTCAAAACGAATAAAAAACACAAAACATGGACGAATTTATATGTCATATTATGACCAGAAAGATATATGCTTATATAGCAGAAATCAAATCTGTGTTCAACCGTAAAGAAGATGGCAAATGGTATCTTTTCTATGACTGTATTTGGGACGATAACGGAATACCGAAAAGAGAAAGCGGCTGTATAAAAAAATTTGATACCGAAGATGAAGCATGTCGTTATAAAGTCGGAGATGTAATCGATGAAAGAGAGATTTCAGAAATATTCAAATAAATAAGATCATGACACAAGAACAAATAAAGAGGGCAGCAAACAGCTATATTGATGACTTTTTGTACAATCATATAGATTATACCGTAATCCATGACAATTATGAAACAGGAAAAAATAACGCGATCTGTGAATTTGGTCCGGATATTTTTAAAGCAGGCGCACAATGGCGCATCAATTCCGTGTGGCATGATGCAAGCGAACGCCCGGAAGTGAATAAAAGAGTACTTGTCGAATTTTTTAATAAGTACGGTAATTATGTCTATTATAGGTTGAAAGCCTTTAAACCTGCCCAACTAAAATATTGGGGTATTGAAATGGCATTCTTAGATAAAATAATCCGCTGGACGTACATCGAAGATTTATTACCCGCAGATAGCAAATAAAACAGGAAAGGAGACAAGAAATGAAACGAGAAATAAAATTCAGAGGAAAACGTCTTGACAACGGCGAATGGGTGTATGGCTACTTTTACGAGGAATGTGAAAACACTTATATCATAGAGGATAGGCAACACCAAAAAAACGACTTATGCGCAAGGAATATCCCTTACCGGGTTGCCACCGAAACCGTCGGACAATACACAGGTCTTAAAGACAAGAACGGCAAAGAGATTTACGAGGGCGACAGAATCTTGATTAACAGAAATCATTATGTAGTGATATTCTACAAGGGCATGTTCGCCATTGAGGTGGAAGGATGCGGGTACATTCCGCTACGGAATGTGTAAACCGTGTGCAAAGTGATCGGTAACGTGTTCGACAACCCCGAACTACTGAAAGTAAATTCAGCAGGAAACATCTCTCCTACTAAGAACAATGGATAAAAAAGAAACTATACGAACCATTAGAGCCTTTAAGAAGATTCTGAAAAAAGGCACACCCCAAACAGTATGTAAATCCGGTTTTTGGGATATTCATGAAAAGCAATATACCATACATGAAATTGCCGCTCGCTTTTTACGGTTGAAAGGCTATGATGTACGAATCGAGATACATGATAATACGGAGAATCCCTCTTATAGCTTCGGATACATACGGTTTTGTAGATATGTGATAATCTCATTTAATACCTAAAAAAGAAACATTATTATGAAAGAAGTAAAATTCAGAGGAAAGCGTATTGATAATGGTGAATGGGTGATTGGCCTTTTGGTCAAAATGTGGGGTGAATGGCATATCATCGATTGGAACGATGAGAATATAGCCTATCCTATCAAGACAGATACCGTCGGACAATACACAGGTCTTAAAGACAAGATCGGCAAAGAGATTTACGAGGGAGATATAGTCAAGACAAAGGAATATGGCAAATTTTTAGGAGATAAGAATTTCTCGGGATACGACCACTTTGAAGTCCATTTCAAAAATGGAGGATTTCGTTTAGAGAATGAAGAACGAATCTTTAATTTGATTAACAATAGTCATCTTGAAGTCGTAGGCAACGTCCACGACAACCCATCACTACTGAAAGGAGGTGCGGAATGAATTGGATAAAGATAGAGCGAGATAAGAACGGTTTTGCAACCGATGAGTGTTTGGATAAGATAGCTTATTTTTTCGTGGAATATATGATGCCTGTTGTCCTTGCCATACATGAGGAAAATTGCTTTGACTACGAAATTATTTCTCCTCTAAGCGATATTGCCGGGTGGCGAGGTTATATAGAAAGGAATGCAAATATTACCCATTATTTACCAATCCCTCATTTGTCAGATGAACTATGAAAACAATCGACACCCTACGCGATAAATACGACCGCTACATTCGCAGCGGAAACCACGTGAAAGCATTACAGGTCATGCAGGAAATCGGCCGCCTCTCCGCTTTGAGCGAAACCGAGCAGCAAGTAGCCGTTAGAGACTTGTTCGGCTCGTTCACCCCCGAAGAAAAACAAAAAGCCACCGACCTTTGTACCGGGGTCATGCTATATGCCGACCTCCTGCAATCCGCCGCCGTCGACCTGCAAGAAATCATACACCGGGCCGACCCCTCGGCACGGCTGCTTCTCATGGAGGACGTAAAGCAGATAGCCCGCCTCTCCAACAACATCGTCCGCAACGTCGACGCATTCCATGACGACGAGTTCTCCGCCACCTTCGGCGATCTGGCCGACCTCGTCGCCCTGAACGTCCGCAACATCATCTACACTGAGCGCGCAAAAGAAAAACGAAAAGCGATATGAAAAACATACAACTCATCAATGATCATTTTCAGAATTTCAAATCCTACGGTATACCAAAGGCGCAGCTTATCATCGCCGATCCACCCTATAATCTTGGAGTAAACGCCTATGCCAGCAACCCCTCATGGTACGTCGACGGCGACAACAAGAAAGGAGAAAGCGACAAGGCCGGGCGGGCATTCTTCGACACCGACAACGAAAACATGAAGCTGGTTTCAAGCCTGATGAACTTCACCGCCGATGTGAATAACAAGATTGAAAGGGCGGTCAAGGAAAACGGCAACCGCACGGACAATTTCGCCCAAGTGGTCAATTCCAACTTGCCGGAATCATTCACCATCCAAATGCCCATCTTCAAGGGTATGCAGCCCGAAACAATAGAGGTGGAAACATTCGCACAGGTGTTCGGGCGGCAACACAAAAATGTGATAAGGTCTATCCGTGACATTATGATGTCGGCTAACTTGTTAGCCAACCGCCAAACTTTTTGTGAATCAACCTACTATGATTCGCAAGGTAAACAACAACCTATTTTCTTAATGACAAAAGAGGGCTTTTGCGCATTGGTTATGCGTTGGAATGGAGAAAAGGCAAATCAATTCAAGATGGCTTTTATTGATATGTTCTCCAAGATGGAAAAGGCATTTCAACAAGTCAAACCGCAATATCCGGCAATCCCTCAAACTTTTTCAGAAGCATTACGCCTTGCAGCGGCACAGGCGGAACAAATCGAGCGGCAACAAAAGCAGATTGAAGCCGATGCGCCCCGTGTCCTATTCTCACAAGCGGTTGAAACCGCCAAACAATCCGTGCTTATCGGTGAACTTGCCAAGATAATATGCCAAAACGGTGTTCAGACGGGCGAAAAGCGGCTTTTCCAATGGATGCGTGACAACGGTTATTTGTGCCAATATGGTGAAAGGTATAATCAACCGACCCAAAAGGCAATGGAAATGGGCTTGTTCGAGATAAAGAAGACAACCATTCAGAAGCCAAACGGCGACACTCTTATATCCAACACGACCAAGGTAACGGGCAAGGGTCAAGTGTATTTCGTTAATAAGTTTTTGCATAACCATCAAAAGAACTTGCAGCCATGAGGATATACATTTCAGGAAAGATAAGCGGCTTGCCTTATAAGGAAGCCGAACAAAGGTTTGAAGATGCGGAAGCCTTATTGACGGAACTTGGCTTTGAAGTGATAAACCCGTTAAAGAATGGTCTTGCGACCCATGAAGAATGGATAAAGCATTTATGCAAGGATATTGAAATGCTGCATTCGTGTGATGCAATCTACATGATGGATAATTGGACTACTTCAACCGGGGCTTCAATAGAATTTGATTTTGCCAACCGCACGGGCAAGGATGTATTGTTTGAATCAAACATAATCATTCTAAATGATGAATACAAGGCAATCTTGCGCATACAAAATGCAATCCATGAAGTGACGGGGTTACGCTTCAATCAATATATCACCAAGTCGCGCAAGCGTGACGGGGTGTTTGCCCGGATGATATTCGTGTATCATTGCCGCAAGCGAAAAATGAAGCTGACACAGATAGCCAAGTATGTTCGCCGTGACCATTCTTCGATGCTTCATTTATTGCGGAAGTATGATGATGATTTCAAGTACAATCCGCAATTCCGGGATATGGCGACAAGGGTAAACAATATATTGAATAAAACAAATGAAACCGCATAAATTCGATTATCGTTGGACTTTGAAAGATGCCCACTTCACCAAAGACAAAGGGGCGGTCTTTTCATGTTTTGCTTGTGGGGGGGGCAGTTCTATGGGTTACAAACTTGCCGGGTTCGATGTAATCGGGTGCAATGAGATAGACCACCGCATGATGTACGCATATTGTCAGAACCACAACCCCAAGTTCCCTTTCCTTGAACCGATACAGACATTCAAGGATAGAACGGATTTACCGCCCGAATTGTACAATCTTGACATTTTGGACGGGTCGCCGCCTTGTTCTACATTTTCGATGGCTGGTGTGAATTGCGGGCGTGAAAAAAGTTGGGGCAAAATGAAGAAGTTTAGAGAGGGGCAAGCCGAACAAGTTTTAGACACCTTGTTTTTCGACTTCATAGACCTTGCAAAGAAGCTGCAACCCAAAGTCGTTGTCGCCGAAAATGTCAAGGGGTTGTTGCTTGGTGAAGCCAAGGATTATGTAAGACGGATATACGAGGGCTTCGAGGATGCCGGATATTATTGCCAACATTGGTTGCTTGATGCACAAAAGATGGGTGTTCCGCAACGGCGTGAACGGGTTTTCTTTATCTGTTTACGGAAAGACCTTGCAACCCCATTTTTGGTGATGCAAAGCCTTTTCAATGATGTGCCGAAATTAGACCTTGACTTCAAAGAAGCACCAATTATGTTTTCCGATGTCGTTGCGGGCGTTGGTCGTGAAATAAAATCAAAGGAGATGCGGAAAAGATGGGAATCAAGATTGCCGACCGATGATGATTTTGGTGATGTAACAACAAGGCTTTATGGACGGCGATTGACATTCAACACGCAATTTGCATTCCTTGACCGTGTGTGCAATACTCTTACGGGAAAAGAAGATTCAACGGTGCATTATGATAAACCGTTTTATCTTTCGACCCAAGAAGTGACGACAATTGCAACATTTCCACAAGACTACAATTTTGCGGGTAATAAACCCCATTATGTGTGCGGAATGTCCGTGCCGCCCGTAATGATGGCACAAGTGGCAAGCCGGATATGGGAACAATGGTTATCGAAAATTTAAGAATTTGTGTATTACTATAAAACAAGACAACATGAATCCCGAACAATTCTTTTACAAAGTAAAGGATATGCGTGATGCTCAAAAGGAGTATTTCAAATATCGCACAAAGTCGGCATTGGAGAAGTCTAAAAGGCTTGAAGCTGAAATCGACAATGAGATTAAGCGAGTAATTCAAATCAAGTCAGAGAAGCAACAATTGAATTTGTTTAATAAATAACACATACTAAAATGAAACTATTATTTTTTGACCTTGAAACGACCGGGGTAAATCCCGGCAAGAATGGAATCCATCAAATATCGGGTGAAATCGTGATTGATGGTGTTTCCAAAGAACAATTCGACTTTCACGTTCAACCAAACCCAAGGGCGATAATCGAAGATGAAGCCTTGAAAGTTGCAGGGGTAACACGTGAACAAGTGTTGGCATACCCGCCAATGCGACAAGTATATTCCGAATTTGTTGCGATGCTTGAAAAGTATGTCGATAAGTACAACAATAAAGACAAGTTCTTCTTGGTCGGTTATAACAATGCGGCTTTCGACAATCAATTTTTGCGTGGATTCTTCTTGCAGAACGGCGACCAATACTTTGGTTCTTGGTTTTGGTCGAACACAATTGATGTGATGGTGCTTGCGTCCGCATACCTTGCGACACGCCGCCCCGACATGGAGAATTTCAAGTTATCAACGGTCGCCAAAACGCTTGGTGTTGATGTTGAAAGTGAATCATTGCACAATGCCTTGTATGACATTAACTTGACAAAGGCGGTGTTTGACATTGTAACTAACAAGCAATGAAAAATATAGAACTATTCAACGACCATTTCCAAAACTTCAAAGTTTATGGAATCCCCAAGGCGCAACTAATCATTGCCGACCCGCCATATAACTTGGGCGTGAATGCTTATGCAAGCAATCCGGCATGGTATGTTGATGGGGATAACAAAAACGGAGAATCGGAAAAGGCGGGAAAAGAGTTTTTCGACACGGATAAGGATTTTCGCCCGGCTGAATTTATGCACTTTTGTTCGCAAATGCTTATAAAAGAGCCTAAACAGCCGGGGAAAGCCCCTTGCATGATAGTTTTTTGTGAGTTTGAACAACAATTCAAATACATAGAACTTGGCAAGCGATATGGATTTAACCATTATATCAATCTTGTGTTCCGAAAGAACTTTTCCGCACAAGTTCTGAAAGCGAACATGAAAATCGTTGGCAATTGCGAATATGGGGTGTTGTTGTACCGTGACAAACTCCCCAAGTTCAACAACGACGGGGCGATGATCTTTAACTGTTTCGACTTCCCCAGAGACCCCGCGACACCCAAGATACACCCATGCCAGAAACCCGTCCCCCTGCTTGCCCGTCTCATCGAGATATTCACCGACCCCTCAGATGTCGTCATCGACCCCTGCGCCGGTAGCGGAACAACCTTGCTTGCCGCCGCAAACTGCGGACGCCGGGCATACGGCTTCGAGATAAAAAAGGACTTCTACCAAAAAGCCACCGACATCGTCCTCAGTAGAATACAACACCGCATATTCATTTAATCCCGCCCCGACGGGCGACGGAAAACGAAAAAAATAATCACTATGAAAAAGATAATGTTCAACGATCATTACGGCTTGACGAGAGCCGTGTTACAAGGACTGAAAACACAAACAAGAAGAATTTATAAATTACCAAAAGAGTCATACGGAAGACTGGAAATAGAATCAAACAATATAATAACATTTGATTTTGACGGAAATGAACTAATAACCAAGCCGAAATATAAAATCGGCGAGATAGTAGCCGTAGCGCAAAGCTATCTTCAAATAGCATCAGAACTTGAAGATCCTCAAAATGCTTCTTGTGCGGAGCATTTTGAAAAAAACGTTGATATGGCAAGTTGGTATTGCTGTGCCGACCACCCCGGTTTTAAAAATAAAATGTTTGTGTCGCCAGAAGAAATGCCCCACCAAATCCGCATTACAAATGTACGCGTTGAAGAATTGCAAAACATAAGCGATGATGATTGTGAAAAAGAAGGCATTGAAAGACGAATATATAGGCATCCTCCGGAGGATTGGGTTGTAACATGTCCGACAAAACAGTTTGTGTTTAAAGGGAAAAATTTTGGCCATGACACAGGCGTAAATGAATATTGCTATAAGCATTTCCATACAGGACAGAAGGCATTTGCTTTTCTCATAGACAAAATATCCGGGAAAGGTACATGGGAGGATAATCCCTATGTTTTTGTCTACGATTTTGAACTTGTAAAATAAAACAAGACATGAAGAAGAAAAAAATACAAGAAATCTACAATGAAATAGCAGAATACGAGAATAAACGATTCAAAGAATATCAAACGGCTTTGGAGTACTTCAAAAACAATATTGATTATCCCTTTGACGAAATCGAAGAAGTATTAGAAGCCGACACATTGTGCCATATAGGCTATTGTGATATAGAAAGAGATCACCAATATAAAAGTTGGGAATATCCTACCCATGAATTTTATCGGCTGACAGAAGATTCTTTAAAAGAATACCCGTCTTTGAGATACAAGAGATTCATGCTTCAAGATAAAATGCCTTCCGGCTCGCACAATCTTGTTTGGCAAGAAACACTCTTTGAAGACTGTTATCACGGATATATATTGCTTCCGTTAAAAGACGGAAGATACTGGATTGTCGAATATGAATGCTGACTATTAAAAGTTCAAAAAATAATAAAACCATGTACGGATCACACAACACATTCACTGCATACCCCGTCCGCCGGTGGTATATGCACATTTTACAACCCTTCGCCCGCTGCCAGCGGACGACCATTGAACAACAAATAGCTTGTGGCGCACGCGCATTCGACCTGCGTGTACGCTTCGGCAAAGGAGGCATACTCATACCCTGCCACGGATTGGTCGAGTACAAAGCCTATGTTCCGGCCGTTGTGGCAAGGCTCGAAAATGCAGGGTGTTGCTACCGCATCATTCTCGAAAACGTCATGGGAGGCCGTAAGGTAGCCTCCGACGACCTCGATCGGCTCAAAGCAATATTCCTTACAAAAGAATTTCCGCATTGCCTCTATGTAAGCGACAAGCGGTCGTGGAATACCACATACAATATACATTGCAAGATACGCCTTGGTGAGCAGAACCGGCACGGCGGCACGGGCTGTATCATTCCCCGCCTTTGGGTCAGAAAATACAAATACTACAAAGCCCAGCACGCCGCAAACCTCGATACCGAGACCATTCACTACTATGATTTCGTAGACATAAAATAAAACCATGACAAAAGAGCAGTTCGAAAATATATTAAAGAGGAAAAATATTAAATGGGGCGAATTGGTTGAAATTATAATATTAAATCCCAATTATAAACGTTTCAGCAGAAGACCTAAAACAATATTGTTTTATGGAGCCCTTTCATACTACATCGATTCACAAATTGTTGGATTGTTTACGTCCATATTTATTGGATCTTTTGAAGATGTTTATGATGTATATTTTGATTTCAAAGATATAATAGGAATTAAGAAAGCAAATAGAGAGGGAAATAAAAAGTATGGTATATGAACACACTCATTAAATCGCAAATAGCACGATACGAGCGGGAAATCGGACAAATACTCTCGCATTACCCCCGCATCGCCGAAACACTATTCCCCAGAATCCTCGCCGACCGTCGTCGAAAAATACTAAAACTCAAAAGTTTATCAAAGCAATAAACAAAGTGGCAATGAATATAAGTATTTTTCAAAATATATTGCTTTATCTATGAAATTCGCTATATTTGCCATATAGATACGCGATAATGCGTATTTGAAACAACTATAAGAGCGCATTTGCGCAACATTCATTTCAAAGCCTTATCTGGGAATAACCCGGATAGGGCTTTTTGTATTTAATTTTTAATTATGTTTTATGGTAAAGAAAGTAAGTATTCCATTATCTGCTCTTATTTCCAATGTCGGTCAAATAGCTGGGCTACCACCGAATCCTCGTCTTATCAAAGATGAGAAATTCGAGGCGTTGAAAAAGAGCCTGACCGACGACCCGGAGATGCTCGACCTCCGGGAGTTGATCGTATATCCTAACCCGGACGAAAAAGGGACGTATGTCGTCATCGGCGGGAACATGCGCTACAATGCGGCCAAAGAATTGGGACTTTCGGAATTGCCCTGCAAGATTCTTCCCGAATCCACGCCGGTGGAGAAGATGCGCTCATTCATTATCAAGGATAACATCGCCTATGGGGAATGGGACATGGATCTGTTGTCGGAAGATTGGGACACGGAGGAATTGTCCGACTGGGGACTGGACCTACCCGATTACTGTTGGGACGATGACGATGAGGAGCAGGAATCCGACCCGGAGAATTATTCCCGTAAGATAGAAGCCCCGATATACGAGCCGAAAGGGGATTGCTCGTCCGTTATGGAATTGTACGACACGCGAAAGCGGGACGAACTCATTTCGGAAATCAACGCCCTCCGCCTTCCGAAAGAGGTGAAGGATTTCCTGACCCATGCGGCAGGCCGGCACACGGTATTCAACTATGAACGCATCGCCGACTATTACGCCCATTCCGATAAGCAGGTACAAGATTTAATGGAGAAGTCCGCTTTGGTTTTCATCGACTTCGACAAGGCGATAGAAAACGGTTTTGTGAAAATGACCCGGGATTTGGCCGAATCCTATAAAATGGAGCAGGAAGATGATGAGGAATAATGATTTCGTGGTTTTTATCCTCACGCATGGTCGTGCAGACCGCGTGATAACCTACAATGCCCTCCGTAAAAGCGGCTATACGGGTCGCATCGTCCTTGTCATAGACAACGAGGACACACAGGCGCGAGAATATATCTCGCGTTACGGAGAGGAGAATGTACGTATATTCGACAAATCCGCCGTTTCGGAGACGTTCGACGAGGGAATGGCAGGCGACCGCCGGACGATCGTCTATGCCCGTAACGCCTGCTTCGGCATAGCGGAGGAATCGGGATTCCGTTATTTCATGGAGCTGGACGACGATTACGAATATTTCGCATGGCGTTTCGACGAAGAACTGAAATACCTTGTCTCGACCCCGAGGATAAAGAACCTTGACCGCTGTTTCGATATACTGCTGGACTATTACAAGGGCATACCGGCCAAATCGATAGCCATATCGCAAGGCGGGGACTTCATAGGCGGCTCCCAAAGCACCTCCTTGAAAAGCGTGAACATGAAGCGCAAGGCGATGAACACGTTTATCTGCGATGTACAACGCCCGTTCAAATTCCTCGGGCGAATCAACGAGGACGTGAACACCTATACCCGCAACACGAGCACGGGAGATCTGTTTTTTCAAACGAACCAGCTTTGTATCACGCAAAAGCAGACCCAATCCAATAGCGGCGGCATGACCGATGTCTATCTGGATTCGGGAACGTATGTTAAATCCTTTTTCTCGGTCATGTACATGCCTTCCTCCGTGAAGATAAGCACAATGGGGAATTGCTACAAGCGCATACACCATACCATACACTGGAAACACACCGCTCCCAAGATATTACGGGAGGAATGGAAAAAATAAGTCCGTTGGCCTATCATTTTGTCAGAAAATCGGGGCGGAAATGAGGGTATGCCAAGTGGACGGATAAAACAAAATGACAGCATTATGAGAAAAGAAGGCAGAAAAACGAAATACACACCGGAGTTGGTGAAGCGCATCTGCGGCCTTGTCGAAAAGGACACCTATACCGTATCCGAACTTTGCGAATCGGTCGGCATTTCGGAAACGACATTTTACGATTGGAAAGTCAAGTTTTCGGAGTTTTCGGACGCTATAAAAAAAGCGGAAGAAAGGCGGCTTGACAATTTCGTGGTGGAAGCGAAAAGAAGCCTCCTGAAAAAGATACAGGGCTACGAGGTGAAAGAGACGCATACTGTAACCATTCCGGGCAAAGAGAAGGACGAGGAAGGAAAACCCAAGCCGATTATCAAGGAACAAAAGACGATCAAAAAACATATCCAGCCGGACACGGCGGCGATCATCTTCGCCCTTACCAACCTCGACCCGGAACACTGGAAGAATCGGCAGCAGCTCGACGGCAACATTCAGAGCGATGTGCGCTTTACCGGATTCCGGTCGGTATTGCCGAATGTCCCGGATATAGAGGCTCTAACGAATAATGTCCGGGAACGAAGCCGGGAAAAGTTTCTGAACGAGGATAACGAGGATGAATAAGGTGAATTACGCCCAACTGCTGGCCTACCGCTACCTCTCCGACCCGAAGATAAAGGTCGTCGGTTACGGAGGTGCTGCTGGCGGCGGGAAAACGGGTCTCGGTTGCGAATGGATCATGCGTTGCGGCTGGGCATTCCCGGGCACCCGTTGGTTCGTCGGGCGTAACAACATCAAGGACAGTAGGGAAAGCGTGTTGGTAACATTCGACAAAGTGGCCTCGTATCACGGGTTCAAGGAATACCGTTTCTCGAACGACGGCATCGACTTCCGTAACGGCTCGCGCGTCTCGTTCCTCGACCTGACCTATTACCCGTACAAAGATCCGATGTTCACCCGGTTGGGATCAAAGGAGTACACCGGCGGCTGGGTGGAGGAAGCGGGGGAAGTCCACCGTTTGGCCGTCGAGGTTTTGAAGTCCCGTATCGGTCGGCACATGAACGACGTTTACCGGTTGGAGCCTAAACTACTGCTGACTTTCAACCCGGCGAAAGGTTATCTGTACGATACTTTCTACAAGCCCCACCGGGAGGGGCGTATGCCCGAAGATACGGCTTTCGTGCAGGCGTATGTCTACGACAACCCTTTCATTTCGCGGGAGTATGTCGAGATGCTAAAAAACCTCAAAGACCCGGTCTTGCGGAAACGGCTGTTGTTGGGAGAATGGGAATACGAGGACGACCCGTCGGCCTTGTGCGGTTACGATGCCATAACGGACCTTTTTACGAATGACTTCATAGAGCCGGAGGGTGCAAAGAGTTGTTCGGCAGACATCGCGGGGAAAGGGCATGACCGCTTTATCGCCTTGTCGGGTGTGGGTAATGTTTTCCGTGTAGCGATCGATGAGATCTATTCCCCGGGCCGACAGGTGGAAATGCAGCTCAGGGATTTAATGGTCCGGGACGGCATACCCCGTTCTCTTACAGTAGTAGATGCCGACGGTGTCGGGTCGTTCTTGGAAAGCTACCTCACGGGGATAAAGGAGTTCCACGGCGGCGGCAGGCCGCACGATTCCCGGTACAAGAACCTCAAAAGCGAATGCGCCTTCCTGCTGGCGGACATGGTGAACAACCGGAAGATAAAAATCGTCTGCACACCGGAGCAGCGGGAACGCATCACGGAGGAGTTCGGGGTACTGAAACAAGCCCGCATCGACAATGACACGTCAAAGAAAGCGATTATAAGCAAGGAGGAGATGAAGGCGATATTGGGGCGTTCACCCGACTACCTCGACGCTTTCATCATGGCGATGTCTTTCCGCCTTGTGTCGGCAGGCAGCGTGCCGGAAACGAAGGTTTATTCACTGCATGATTTACAACGATAAAAACGAAATATATGAAAGGACAAAAAAGAAAGAGCGGTTCAGGCTATACGTTCAAGGAACTTGTACTATTGACACCGGCCGTTCATAAGGGGAAATTTGAAGAAAGTTTGAAGCATCTGGGGCGTCCTGCGACGTTGTGCGGCGTACCCGTCCCGCAAGACCTCGGCACGGCCACTTACGGCATGATAGCCGACCTCGGAAACCTCGACGAAGGAGATGAAGTGCAGGGCATTCTCGACATCTGCCGTATCGTCCTCGGTGTCGATTCGGAAAGCGTGTACAGGGAGAGTGCCGATGCCGTCCTCGGCTTCGTGAATTTCGTAACCGGGGAAATGGATAAGATCAACAAGCTCTTTGAATCGGTCAGCATCAAGCCCACGCCGGAGGAAGAACGGGCGGGCGTGCATGACCTTTCTTTCGGCACGTTCGGGGTTATGGACTGGTACGCCCGGAGAATGGGTATAAAAGACCACGACGAGGTAAGGAAGGTATATTGGCCGATTGTGTTCCGCTGCCTCCAAATGGACAATGAAACCGCGCTTTACGAAAGGCGGCTGAACAAGATATATGCGGAAAATAAAAAGTGAAAAAGAATATGACGGTACAGGAAAAAATCAAGTCGATAGCCTCCCGGATAGAGGGTACGGCCTATCTGTTTATGAACTGGGCACAGACAAACGTCGCCCTCGACACGATCGATAAACCGACGATCGTCTATGTATTGCCGCCTTCGGGAACGTTGAATGTGAAATACGCCTCGGTAACGGATTCCCCGTTGACGCAGATCGCCTTTCTCGACAAGACGGATTTCGATTTCGATTCGACGGAGAACGATGAGGTCATCGAGCGCATGAAGGGTCTTTTCTACACGTTCCTTCGGGAGTACAACAAAGGGGAGTATTTCGAGCCGATAGAGGGCAACATACCCTACCAAGTCGTTTATGACAAGCTCGACGTGAATGTAACGGGTATCGTGGTAACGCTGACCCTTGTAGAACTGGAAGGTTCGGAGATATGCTGAAAGAGATACGCGGGCATATCAGGGATTGTCTCGAATCCGTGAAGGAAAGGATAAAACGGAACATCGAAGATAAGGGCCGGACGGCCTCGGGAGGTACGGCGTCCTCGTTGTCGGTCTCTTTCGGGAACTTGGGCGGCACGCTCTACGGCAGCAGTTCATTTCTTGCCATACAGAGAGGACGCAAAGGCGGGAAAGTTCCCCGGGGATTTGTCGGGATAATCCGCCAATGGATCATCGACAAGGGTATATCGGTCCGTCCCGTACCCGTAAAAAGGAAGTCGAAATACAGCGATGAGGAACGGGCACAGCTTTCGGCGGCAAGGGCTATCGCCTACACGATCATGAAGAACGGGACGAGCCTCTACCGGCGTGGCGGTTACGATGACATCTACGACACGGCCATAGAGGAGGAGACGGATAAACTGCGTCCGAAGCTGCTGGACGTATTTTATATAACGATAAGGGACATTAATAAAAACATGAGAGATTATGAGAAACGGAACAATCGCAAATAACAGCGGGCAGATGTTGGCACGGGTGGAATATCCGGCGCGGTATGCCTTTGCCTTCAATCCCCTTTTGATTACAGTCGGGGAAGAAACGACCGGATCGCTTCAAAAGGCGTATATAAGAGCCGTAAAGCGTTACGGCGGGTCAGATGACTATTATCGGGACGAAGCGGACTTCACGGACGGAGAAGCGGTCTTTGACATAAGCATGTTTTGCCGGGGTCTATTCGATCTCGGGAACATAGAGGACAATACGGAGCGGATCATTACGGTGCAGTTCGCCGTCGGTGTAACGGACAAGTCCGGAACCAACCACGAAATGCACAGCGGAGAAATTTCCGGGCAGTCGGTAATGAATGTCATTTGGGGTGCGATCGCCCCGACAGAGGAATACAACGGCCTCACCACGTTTCGCTGGTTTTCCCGTTTCCCGATGAAACTGGAATTTTTCGCACAGGCCGGCGCAAAGGTTTACAAGGAGATAGACGGCAAAGGGACACATACGCTTGTCTCAACGGTCTCGGACATGGGCATAGCCTCGATAGACCTTTCCGGGGCATTCGAGGGTGATACGGTGGTGAAGAAAGCCGCCCTTTCGGTCGGCGACTTCGTGAACGTGTTCGATGAGACCTTTGATTTTACGTTCGCCAACTATGAGAGCGAATGGGAAATCACGTTGAAGAAAGATGATAGCCCCTGCGGCGTGTTCCTGCGCTGGATAGACAAACACGGTTTCATGCGATATTTCCTCTTTTCCAAAGGCGACGAGAGTACGGAATCGGAGGACTACGGCGACCAGCTCGAACAAAAGTACAGCGCATTCGGGCGTTACTATCCGAATATCTACCGGCAGCAGGGCAAGAGCGTAACGAGGAAAATGAATATCGCCGCCTTGCATCTGACCCGTGAGGAATACGGATATGTCCGTTCGGTGGCATTCTCTCCGGTAGTGGATATGTACGTGGGCGATGATGAGGGAACGGCCTCATGGCTTCCCGTACTGGTATCGTCCGGGGACACGGGCCGGGAACAAAAGAACTTGGAGGATATGGAAATAGAACTCTACTACAACGAAGCAACACAAAGATATTAACCATAAAACGACAAAAATATGGCAACAGAAAAGACGACCGCGATATTGGAAATAGAAGTCGATGCGGGCGAAGCAATCAAAACGATAGAGCGTTATAAGTCCCAAATACAGGTTTTGAAGAAAGAGCAGCAGAACTTACGGGAGGAATTGAAAAAAGGAAAAATATCACAGGAAGAATATACCAAAGCGAACACGGAAGCCGAAGTCGCCATAAAAACAACTCAAGAAGCGATGAGGCTTACCGGCCGCGAATTGAAAAACCTGATTACCTTACATGGGGAAGAAAAAGATTCTTTACTTTCCTTACGTGCCGAATTATCGAAAGTAACCCTCGCCTATGACCGACTGTCTGAATCCGACCGGAATGCGGCAAAGGGGAAAGAAATGTTGGAATATATCAAGAAACTGCAAGACCAGATCCGCCCGCTCGAAGAATCTACGGGACGGTTTCAAAGAAGTGTCGGCAATTACCAGCAGTCGATAGTAAACGCCGTCGCCTCGATGAATCCGCTGGCTGCCCGGCTGGTAAGCATCGTGGATTTGTCGGACGAGACGGCGGGAGGCTTCACCAAGATAAAAACAAGTGCGCAGGCATTCGGCAAAACCTTATTGAGTTTGGTTAAAAACCCGGCTTTCCTTGCCATATTCGGCATAGCGGCTGCCGGTAGTGCGTTCAAGTTCTGGTATGACTACAACAAAGGATTGATCGAGGCAACCCGTTTGACGAAACAGTTTACCGACTTATCGGGTGAGGAACTGGTGTACTACCGTAGCGAGGTGCAGGCCGTTTCCGACACCTTCAACAAGGATTTTGTAGAGGTATTGCGTGGTGCGAATGCGTTGCAAAAGCAATTCGGCATCACCTCGCAGGAAGCCCTCGAATTGGTGAAAGAGGGTTTTGCCAACGGGGCGGACGTGAACGAACAATTTTTGAAAAATATCAAGGAGTATTCGACGTTTTTCAAAGAAGCGGGTTTGTCGGCGGAGGAATTTATCGCCATTAACGTACAGACGGAAAAGCAGGGCATTTTCTCGGACAAAGGCATCGACGCGATCAAGGAGGCGAATATCCGCCTACGGGAAATGACGACCGCCACGTCTACGGCATTGGAGGGTATCGGCATATCCTCGAAACGGGTACAGGAAGAATTACAGAACGGCAGCAAGACGACATTCGACATCATGCAGGAAGTCTCGGCCAAGTTGAACGAACTGCCCGATTCGGCCTCGACTGTCGGAGCGGCATTGGCCGACATCTTCGGCGACCCGGGAGAAGATGCGGGACTGGCCTATATCCGTACCCTTTCGCAAATAGATACGGATCTCGACACCATATCGGGAAAGACGGGAGAAGTGGCCGAATTAAACCGAATGCTTGTCGATTCGCAAACGAACCTCAATACGCAAGTGGCCTTATTGTTTGAGGCCGGTAGCGGCTTCGACCGCTTCATAACGAAAATAAAAAGCGGTTGGAATAACTTCTTGGCGGACTTCCTATCCGGTGTCAGAATGATATTTGAAAGCACCGACGACAAGAACATGCGCAAAATAACGGAGGCCATAAACAAAGGTCGGAATGAAGCGGTGGAGGATTTGGAGTTACTCAATCAAGAAGTATCCCGGCTTACCGCAGCGGGGATCGAATCGGGACTGACAGCCTCGGAAGCCCAACTTCGTGCTATCGATATGAGGAAAAAAGAGATTCAGGCCGATCTGTCCAAATACGAAAAAGAGGTCTCGGAGCGTAACGCCAACATAGAAAGAATGGAAAAAGAGATCGAAAATTCGGGAACCGGAAGGAAAGAAGCCTTAAAGAGGGCAAATTTGGCGGAGGAGATAGAAAAAGAGAATGAAAGGTTGAGACTTGCCATGCAGTTACGCAGCAAGTATGAAACGATGCTCGGTCAGGTAAACGACATGGAATATAAAGCCGGTACAGGCACAAGCACATCGACAAACAAGAGTACGGCACAAATCGATGCCGAGGCCGAAGAAATAGAAAAGGCCGAAGCCGCAATGTTGAAGGTGTTGGAGGAGACATCGGCGGAATACAAAGCCATTCTGGATAAACGCTACAAGCGGGATAAGAAGGCCATTGAGGATAAAATCGCCTTATATGAGGAAGATAAAAAGTTGACCCCGAAAATGCAAAAGGCGTTGAACGATCAACTGGAAGCCCTTAAAAAAGAACATGACCAGAATATAGCCGCGATTAGTAAAAAGGCGACCGACGACCAAATCGCCGAGCAGGAGCGGTTAATCAACTTGAAACTGGAAGCGGCGGAGAAAGGCAGTGAAAAGGAACATACTTTGCGGCTTCAACAGCTCGAACAACAGAAGCAGCAGGAGATAGCAGCCGCGAAAGGAAATGAAGAAGAAATCGCCCTTATCAAAGAAAAGTATCGTATAAAGGAAGCCGAAGAAGATAAACGGTTCAAAGACAACCAAGCCAAGCAGCAAGCCGATGTCTATAAAAAGGAATTGAACGAGCGCAACCTCGAGTGGCAAAATAAAATCGACGCAGCCAAGATGAACGGCGAGAATTATTTGCAGCTTATGGTAGAGCAGTCCCAACAAGATTTGGAACGCATAAAGGAGGCCGGACAGAAGGAATGTGAAACGAAAGAGGAATACAACGCCCGACTGTTGGCCGCACAACAGAAATACAATGATTCTGTGAAAGCCAAGAATGATGCCGAAGTACAGATGCAATTAGCCAAAACACAAGCTATCGGGCAAATAATCGGATCGTTCTCGGATTTGTTCGGTGCATTTGGTGAAGAAAATATTGAGATGTTGAAATTGTCGAAAGCCCTTGCCATTGCAGAGGTCGCCATAAATCAAGGTATCGCTATATCCGAAGCTGTAAAAAATGCAACATCAGACCCTAAAAATGCTCTTGCTCCGTGGCTTATTCCCGTAAAAATTGCCGCAGCTGTGGCCGCAGTTACTACAACCATAGTAACTGCCGTGAAGTCAATAAACGATGCAGAGAAACAAATCGCCGAAGCGGAAGCGCAAAAATCAAGCGGAAAAACGGGTACAGTAACCGTGAAAGGCTACTCGACGGGAGGTCTTGTCAAAGGTGAAGGTACGGGTACAAGCGATTCCATTCCGGCGAGACTTTCGGCCGGCGAGTTCGTTATCCCTGCCAAGACGTACAAGATGTTTTCGCCGATTATTAATAGTATTTATCGGACAGGTCAGAATTGGAATGCAGTTAATAGGGTGTATTCTCCGGCCTCATCGCAAGAGATTATCCCCGTAACGAAGGATGTGCTTTCCCAGTCAATATCCGATGTCCTTTTAACAGGAATCAAAAACTTGGATATCCATTCCTCCGTTTCGGTAGTGGATATAAATAAGGGACAGAGAAAAGTCGATGTTAAAGAATTAAGAGCACAAAAAATGGCAAAAAAAGTAAGAATATGAAAGAAGAATTGTTTATAAAGAGTATTTCCGGGAAATGGGAAAAAGCGGACTTGTCCGCACAAAGCAACATTGTATTGGCCTATAAAAACAATTTGCTGGGGACTATCGGTAAAATACAATCCTCATACAGTTATACCATAACCCTACCAAAAACGTCTAACAATATGCGGATTTTCCAACTCTGCACCCTCCCCTCGGTAGTGGTGGTAAATGGGATAAAAGTCATCGGAGAACCGTTTCAAGTCCGTTACCGGAAAGAGGGTATCGACATACTGGGTGATGCCGTCGGGTTTCTCGACGGGGTAACCAAAGAGGCATTTGAAATAGGTTTATGTTTCGGCTTTCTCGGGGCTTTCAGCGATTGGATAGAGGAAGAAAAAACATTGAACGATTTATCTGCATATTCCGGGCAGCTTGCAATCACAACCACATACGATAATAATCTGACCGATTATCCTGCATCGGAAAACATCGATGATTTGCCGGCCATATTCAAACCTTACTATGACATAGGCTTTGATCCCGCTACTGTAAAACCGGAGATTGCCCGTTTACCGGCAGTGAGAGTTCCCTATCTTATCGAGCAAATAGAGGAAACGGTAAATTGTAAATTCTCTTTCCCGCAAAATATTACAGAACGGCTGAAATATCTTGCAGTTCCTTTGGTATCGAAAAAAGTATTTTTTTCTTCGGAAGATTTTTGTGATTTCTCTCATGCCCGGATAGTAAATTCGACGTTACCCCCAAAAGTAAAATGGAGTGAAAGACACCCAGATGAAACAGATATTGACGGTTCTTATGGTGCAATGGAGAGATTATCAAAAGAACTGAAACAAGAGGGATTTGGGCCATTTGCAGGGATTAGTTTCGATACGTTTTCCCCAAACGGAATAGAGGGAGTTTTTTCAACTTCTCTTATCGAACTTAGGGCATCTTCCATTGCGGGGGAAGGCGGCTCAAATAATATGCTTACACTTGCTGCCATTACTCCGGATAAAGATATAACTATTGTTTCCGGAGGATTTTTAGGTAATATAATAGTTGATTTAAAAACAGATTGGGATTTCATAGATAATACGGGATACATTTCTTTGTATAAAATGGCTCAATTAGGAGATGATTCCCAATTCGATATTGTCGAGGAGATCTATCGTGTTGGCTACACAATTCTTAATATTGATGATTATGAAAACGCCCGAAAATATTTACGCATAGATGAAGGTACAAAGATTATCAAACTCGAATCCGGGTACTCTTATGGTTTCGTGTTAAAATTCTGTGTATTTCAAATCGTAATAGAAGGAGAAAAGACAGTTGCAAAGGCCAGCAAAATACAACAGTCCGGAGCTGAAAATAATAATCCTGCCAAATTTTCTTTCCAATCTCCTTCCGGTTTTTCGACAAATGATGCCTACTTGGATCAGAGTTTACAAGCCAAAGGTAATTTGCCGGATATTTCGCAAGTGGATTTTATACAATCATTATGTGATATGTTCGGAATGTTCCCTATTATTAATCCGATACCGAAAAAAGACGATGAGACAGGGAAAAGAACCGTCGAATTTGTATCGATTGATACTTTATTCAAAAATAAGGTGTCAAGGTATGTTTACGGTAAAAAGTTCAATGCCTGGACGGATCCCCTCATTACCG
>OJPH01000249.1_pt1 | contig 45196 bp, 39 predicted proteins | sample 1598481 | NCBI WGS metagenome assembly OJPH01 (sample SAMN03922482, study PRJEB24848) | human gut metagenome | isolation source: stool sample | host: Homo sapiens | place: Germany | collected 2011-05 | reverse complement strand
ATCTACACACTGCATATCGTCGGCAGCGTCAGATGTGTATAAGAGACAGAAACAAAGCGGCGTTGAGGTCGGCAACGGCGGAAAGAGCCTGGGCCTGTCATCCTCTCTTCTGTCGGCAACGGAAAAGCAAACATTAACGTTGAAGGATATACAAAGAATTCTTGAAACCTGGAAGCCTGGCCAGATCGTCCTGGCCGAATAAGGGCAAAAGAGACGGTAGGGATATAGTTATATGCAAGACCCCGCATTATTCAATTTTTCCGCAACGGCCAACATTCCGGGGGCGCTGGTTTTAACGCTTGATCCGCCGCCGGAAGTGGATCTGGCCGGCTGCACGGTCCGCGCCGCCGTGGCTGTGTCCGGAACATGTGGCCGGCTGCTGGATTGCAGCGCCATCAATCCCGGAAACATCGTTACCATCAATTTTCCCGGACTTCCCGACGGATGGGCTTTTTATGACGTGTTCCTGACCTTTCCCGGCGGCGCGGAAATGCCGCTCCTGAAGGGGGAAATAGATATTGCCCCGCGGGTTACTCCGGCGGCGCCGCAACAACGGGCGGAATGGTACGTAACGGCCACCCTGCCCGGCGCGGAAACGGGCAGGGTGGAAATTATTTTGGGACAAGGCCCACAGGGGCCGCAAGGGGAAACTGGGGAACGCGGCCCGGAAGGCCCACAGGGACCGCAAGGGAAAACCGGGGAACGCGGCCCGGAAGGCCCACAGGGACCGCAAGGGGAACCCGGGGAACGCGGCCCGGAAGGCCCACAGGGGCCGCAAGGGGAACCCGGGGAACGCGGCCCGGAAGGCCCACAGGGACCGCAAGGGGAAACCGGGGAACGAGGTCCGGAAGGCCCACAGGGGCCGCAAGGGGAAACCGGGGAACGCGGCCCGGAAGGCCCACAGGGGCCGCAAGGGGAAACCGGGGAACGCGGTCCGGAAGGGCCCCAGGGGCCACAAGGGGAAAAGGGAGATCCGGGAACCCTGGTGAATAATGATGGAGACGTGATCCTGGGGGGCCACCTGACCGCTACGGGAGGCACGTTTGACGGGGCTGTCAACGCCAACGGAGGCATCAACATCCCGCTTGCCGTGGGGGCGCCAATGGACACGGCGGCGGTTAATCGTCTGTATGCCGCGGGGATGTCCGGTGTGACGGATATTTTTGCCCTCCATTTTTTCCTCAACACCGACAGTATTACAGCCACGGGGACGGCTCAAACTACCGTTCTTATTCCCGGCCAATACGCCCGGACGAACGTTCCCGCCAATACGCACAGCACGATTGTTTGTCCGTTCGTCGGGCCGGCGGGGCAATGGAACTATTCCAGTTTTGCGGGGTTTGCCATTCCGTGGCAATTAACGTCCACGGGGAAAGTGACTGTGGGCTTAGGGCGGGGGGCAAAGACAGTACGGAAAGATTTGACGCTGGATTCTTACAGCATCATCCCCGGAAATGATCTGGCCTACAATACCGGGGAAATGCTGGATATTACGTTTGACAACGTGCGCGATACGGTTCGCGGCGGGTATGTCGTCCGCGTCCGGGAAATCTACGCAGCCGAAACCACGCGGACGTGGAAGGTAAAGACCACAACCGGCTTTATTCCCTCAACCAATAACGAGCCAATCCCCTATATTGTCAACAAGGTTATTTATCATCAATATGCGCCGCGGTCTTACAATGCCGGGGATTATGGGGACGCCTATGGTGCATTGTTTTTGCTGACAGGCGGGGGAAGCAGTCAACAACTCTGGAAGATTGCCACGGTGCGCGGCGTCACCACCTTTGAAACGGGCACGGGATTTTCCACGCTCGTAACAGACATTCCGGGAATTTCCGGGGGATCTGTCAGCGTTTTTGCCGGAGCCGCGGAGCGCACCAACTATCAGCCCGGCAACGTCAATCCGGTTTATTACGCGCTGGAAGCCATGGCCGTCAATGCCATTGAAACCGAGGAAACGGCTGATTTTGAAGATATTAATATACCTCTCTAATCATGAATAATGCAGAGATACAGATTCAGTTTCCGCAGCCTGGTAACTGGCAGGAATTCACCCTGACGCCCATTTACCGGGACGCGGGCGGTTATAGACCTCCGGCCCGCTTTACGCAGGACGAGATACCAGCGGAGCATGCCCCGGCCATGGCCGCTGTCGTTGCTGCGCTGGTGGGGCTGGGGGAGGATTGGCAGGCCGTCCAGGTGTGGGCTCATCTGATAACGGCGACTGTCTATAATGAGGATGACCCGTATACCCCCATCGGGCAGCGGGATGAGGTTGTGCTGGATGTTGAGGCGGTTAATGAGCAAGGGGGACGCCGGATTTTCACCCCGTATCAATACCCGGAGTTCATCATTACCGGCCCTGCCGCCGTGGCGTTTTTTAAATACTTCACAGAGCAAAACCATGAGTAAGTTAAGTGACGAGCAAAAGCAGGCCGCCCTTGAGGCGGGGAAGCAGGGCATGAAAGATGCCTACGAAAAAAGCAAAACTAAAACCGGCCTGAAGTGGTGGGAACGCCTTTTGTGGGTAGTCCTGGCAGGGGCGGCCTATGCGGCTTCCGCTTTGCTGGGTGGCTGCGGTCATTCCGTGGACGTAACGCCGGACAAGACGGTCGTATGCAAGGACGGCTCCTGCCTGGTGCTGGAACCGGGGCATATTTCCTATAGTCAAGCACAGCCGGAAACGGACGTTCCGCCCGTTGTTCAGATCGTACCTTCCAAGAAATAAGGCCATGTGCAAACCTCTCAAGGAATATCTGGGAGTGATCCGCGATTATACGCGTGAGATCGTCACCTTCGGCGGTTTTGTGATAGCCGTGTTCATCTACCTGGATTTCCGCGAGGTGGTGAAGGAACAGGCTACCAACGCGGCCCATACGGCGGAGATCCTGCGGACGATGGATACCCGTCTCCAGCATTTGGAGAATTACCACCAACAACAGCTTAAACAGCGAGATTAACTCCAACTGTAAAGTTTTTCTTACCAGTTCCAACTATTTAACAATTAAATAATTATATGATTATCAAGGAATATCAGGAATTCAAACCCGTCCAGCGGGCCCTGGGGCTGAAGGCGGATGGGTTGCCGGGGCCTAAAACGCTTGCCGCCGTGGCTCTGAAATTGCGCTGTCATGAAATATGGTCCGCGGTCCAGGCCGCCGTGAACGTGCCGCCTGACGGCATCCCCGGCCCTGCCACGGCCCGCGGCATTGCCGCCGCCTTGAACATTGCCCTGCCCCGATCCTGGCCCTCCCAGGCAACCGTCCGGGCCGGCCTTTCCATTTTTGGCCGCCCTGGGGATGAAAGCAACCTTGTTTCTATCGTCCCCCCTTATCCTTTATATTATGAAGGAAGGCCCGTGAAAACGATCCGCGTGCATCAGGCGATTGCCCAAGACGTTCAGACGGCCCTGGCGGAAGTCCTGGTCGCATATGGCCTGGACCGGATCCGCGCGCTTCACCTGGACCAGTATGGCGGATCCTACAATGACCGCAGCACGGCCACCGGCAAAAGCAAGAGCATGCACGCCTGGGGAATTGCCCTGGACTTTGACCCGGAACGGAACAGTTATTCCTGCAAGGCCCCCCATGCCGGGCTTTCCCGCCCGGAGTGTGAAGAGTGGTGGCAGATTTGGGAAGCCCATGGAGCCGTTTCCCTGGGCCGCGAACGGAATTATGACTGGATGCACCTTCAGTTTGCCCGGCTGTAAATGTCGGTGCTGTGAATATCGGAAAAAAGAAAGGCGCCCTCACAAACGGGGGCGCCTTTTTGTTATTTGGTTAAAACGGCTTCCGGATTCCGTTCCAGGATCTCCAGAAGTTTAGCGGCGGCTCCTGATGGGGTACGTTCCCCGCTTTCCCATTTTTTCAGGGTGGATATGGAGGTTCCCAGAAGTGCGGCAAATTCTTTCTGCCCCATGTCCAGGTTCTGGCGCATTTTTGCAACCTTGTTTTTTGCAATCCAATTCCGCCGGGATCCCGGAACCACCACCCGGATCCCCCTGGCGGGAAGATCATCCCCCAGCGCGTCCAGTAAAGCTTCTTCCGCCTGATCCAGTTCGGCATTGACTTCTTCCACGGTTTGACCGCTTACGCAGGGATAAGGGGTAAGCTCCGGGAGTTTCCCCAGATATTTCCCGTCCTCGTCGGACCAGTAAATGATTCTCGTGTAGTGTTCTTTTGTTTTCATCATATGTTCTTTCTAATTTTTTGTCAGGGATGAGAGTGGAGGAAGGGTTATTCACCCTTCCTTTGTTTTTTGGCTTGCTCTGTCAGGCGTTTCACGGCTTTTTCCTGGTAGTGGTCGGCATCGTCCCCCAGTTGTCCGCTAAGGACCCATGACAGGGAACCCAGCTTGAACACCCGGTGGGAGCCTTTACCGGGGAATTCTTTGAAACCCGCTTTCAGAAGGTCTTGCCTCAACTCTCGTTTCTTCCTTGGCATGAGTACAGATTAGTACATTGTGTTCCTTTTATCAAGAAAAAAGAACACTATGTGAACTTTTTTTATTTTCATCGTAAAAAAGGCCCCGACTGATGGAACAGCCGGGGCCGATTGTTTAGAAAGTGAACATGTGATGTTCGGCAATCAATACGCCTTTACTGTGCCCTTTCTTCCGGATTTGTCAAAAGGTGTGTTTTATATGAAATCTTGTACTATAACTTAGTAAAATGGAACACCAGAATAATAGTATTACCAATTTAACAAAATATTGGTAAGTAATCTAACATTAAAGAATATTCCTTATCTTCCCATTCAGAATTTATTATTTCCGAACCGTTTTCGCACTTTTTAGCATAGATAATTTTTATATCCTGTCTCTTTTTTATCTTATCAGACATCCTAAGATCTTGGTACCATTGCCTAAGATCCATTTGTTCACGAGGGAAATTAACACCTATGATCAATCCAGTAAGATATTTCATCATGTGACTAAAATATAAATTTCCACGTTCATCTTTGTAAATTGCTTCCTCTACAGGAACAATCATACGTTCCTCCTGTTCCTCTTTCCACTTTAGATCTTTCGTTGTAAATAATTCCTCTAATTTACCAAGAGGAATAGCATTTGATAATGGTGTTTTATTAATACCAGCTTTTTCACCTTGCTTGTAAACGACAGGCCACTGAACCTTAAAATCATCATAACGAACAGGATAAAGACGCCCCAAATAAGAAGATGCATCTTCAGGAAAACCAACAATATGAGAATATCTTACTCCATTTTGACACCTCAAGGAAACATTACAGCTAAAAACAAGGCACACTCCGTGCCCTTTATCAGCATATTTTTCCCATAGATGATTAGAAGTACATAAATTAGAAAAACAAAGAATCCGGTACGGTAAATTTTCAAGATCCCAATTTCCCTCATAACCTTCAGGAATCCACTCTTCAAAATCATTTGTATTAGCTACATCCGTTCCTTTCAACTGCCATTCTGTAAGAATTTTTTTCGTTATTTCCCATGACTGATATAAAAAAAGGTTTATTTTTCTTGGTCTCATTATAAGGTTAACAAATTCATCCCAATATTCGGGATAAATTTCTTCATCAGAAGCATACCAATAAAGAAAATATGGTATGTTAAGCTGTTCTGCAAACCATTCTTCGTTATGTCCTTGTCGTTTTAACCATTCTTTAATCTCTTGTTTTGTTGCCATAGTTATGATTTTTTCAACATTTGCGGCGCAGATTTCCGGAAGGCCTTTTCCTCATTCTCATAAAGAAGGAATTTGAGGGCAGGTACTCTTTCTCCATCCATTTCAACATGTCCGTTTGGAATCGCTTTTATTTTTAACAACGTGTCTTTTGTGATGCCCTTTTTCGGAATTCCTAAAACAATATATTTGACGCTTGTGTGTTCATGGACGCAATTTCCATCATAATAAGAATAAGGATGTACCAGGATTCCATTTTTATAAGTTCCATATACGGCCAGCTGATAATATTCGGAACGGTTTAATTCATTCAAGAAACCACGCAATTTTTCCTTTGTCTGTTCTTTTTCTGCAGCCTGTTTTTTCTTTTTTTCCAATGCTTTCTCTTTCAGAGCTTCCATCTTAGCCGTTTCCCTGGAAATCGTTTCCGGAGTGATGCCAAGCGCAGCTTGATGTTCCGGAGCCAGTTTTGATATAGGAATGCTTTTCGTTCCCTCGTCATGACTGATTTTTGCCGTCAGGCCGCCTTTATAGGAAACAGTAGCGTTCTTGTAAGTGTCATTACCGATAGTCAATGTTGGAATAGTCACATTTCCTGCAATGGCAGGAAGAGCCAAACAGGACGCTATCAGTACAGAAAACAGATCTTTTATCATGCGTTCGTGATAGCATAATATGCCGTTTTCTGTCCAGAAATAACATTTTTCTGTGGTTTTTGGTTGCTAATAGAAAAGAAGACCGTTAATGAAAAATAGTTATGATTACGGTGACTTTGCCATTTGATGAAAATGATCCCATGTATGCGCGGAATTGCGGGAGCCGGAAAACGGATGTCTATTTATTTGAGATCGCCGGGTATGCGCTAGCTTGTGACATGGGCGGCGTTTCTCCTAATGCGGAACATATTCCTGATACCATTAAGGGATTGACGCGCGTCAGAAAAGAAGAAGGAGCATCAAACGTATTATTTGCCCTGAAGGAAGGGAAAACCGCACGGGAAATTGGGGAGCTTGCTCTTGACATGATCAGGAAGCGGAATGACATTGAGACGGAAACGGAATATTTATTCTATTACAACCATTTATGGGTAAACATGCTTCGAAATTTCTTCGTTTTCGCTGGTGAAGAAAGCGCAACACGGGAAAACATGTCCTATTTAGCGCAATTTTTACCGGACGAAAAATTTGCATGGTACCCTTTCAACGCAATGCGGCGCATGTTCACCGCGTATTTTGAGAATGAAGGGAACCGTTTGCGGCTTCTGCTTTTTCTTAGATCCCTGTGCCGTGGGACTGTGCTCGCGCTTTCTTCTTACCATGTGGAAAAACAGCTTCAGGGAAATTATGAAGAAGAAAATTTCCCGGCCTTCAGGCGTACATGGTGCCAATTTACGGGCAAGTCATCAACAGGGCCGCGAAAGAACCTTGAAAAGATTGTGGAGATGTTGGGCGGCGGGGTTGTCGGGAAAGGTGCCCGTCCTGATTTGCTGATCTGGTGTGAAGAAGGGTCTCCTTCTTACAAATATGATAAGATAGGCGGGAAACTTGCTCATGCCTTTGAACCCGATTCAGGCACGCTTGTCATTCCAGAAGAAGTTTTCTGGAAGGAAGCAGAAAAGGAAACAGGAAAGACTAAAGAACAGATTCTGGAAGAGGTTAAGGGATAACTAAAAATTTGAAAAGGCCGGCTTCTTTCCCTGATGCCGGCCTTTTTCTATTCAATTTTTAAACTATTTTCTATGTTTTTTTTGAAATAAAACAGGATTCAAAGAACTATCTATTATAGATTTTGAGCAATCTAAAGTAGAATATAATGTCATAAAAACAGTTGCTCGTAAAATTGCATCTGGGATTAGTCCTAGCAGAATCGCAATGCATGATTTTTCTTCTGGAAAACTAAAATAAGATAATATTGGGGTAAAAAACATGCTAGAGTATGCAAGAACAATCATAAAAAATTGTTCATATATACTTCGTTTTGCCGCTTTTTTAGAACCATCAAAGTGATAAGGTTTTTTATAATCAGCTTCTAAAGTAAGAAGCCTAGATATAACATAGGTTATAGACGCAATATTTACAGCAAATAGACCAAATAAAACAGAAAGCGCATTTTCAGAAAAATATTCCTGTATAGTCTCTACAGAAAAATACTTTTCTAATACTACAGAAATTTCACCAATGGCAAAGCATATGAAAAATTGTAAGATAAAGGCTTTCATGATTTCGACAGTCTAAAAAGTTTTCTTAACTTTGACAAAATTGAAATCCTTTCTGTTTCGAGATTTTCCAGTTCTCCCATAATTTTCTCACGTACTGGTGCCGCAACTTCTTCCTGTTTTCCAACTGGAGAACTCTTTTTATTACTCCCTTTTAACCTAAATTTATAGTCTCCACCTCCCGCTTCTACATGAGAAACAAGATTTTTCAACTTATCATTTCCCTCATCTAGAACAAGTGCAGTACTATTTGCCGCTTTCATCGCAATATTCCCAGTAGATGAATTAGTTGTAGATAACAAAGTAGACATTTCTAATCCTATCATACTGGTAAGTTCAGACATATTAGGAGCACTTACCTCAAATTCTACTTCTTTGATATCATCTTCATGCTCTTTTACAAATCTCCAGAATGTTGAAGGTTTCTGGATTGGATTTATTTTCACTATTAAATATTTATCTTTAAGCAATTTATTCAATTGCTTTTTCAAGGCATTTAAAGGAGTATTTAATAATGTACTAAAATCTCGCTGTTGCTCGATTGCTATAACTTGTATATCTTCATTTGTGTCTATTGCCATCCATATAGAAGGCTGATGCGGGACCAATTTTTTTTCGAAGTTTTGTTCAACTCTTTTTGTCCTCTGTGCTTGTAAACGAAAAAGGTATTGAGAGGAATCTGAACTTTTATATCCTTCAATAAATCTAATTTTATGCAACTTTGTTGTTTGTTGTAAAAAATTTAATGCCTCTCTAAAAAAGAAAGTTTTATTTTTTCTTAAATCGTCAACTGTTTCGATTCCATTTAGCATATCAGGAATAAAAGAACGCATATCAGGAATCACTTGATATCTATAAATCAAAAAATTTCTATTCTTATTATCCATAATTATATTATTTTTCAATAAATTTAGTTATCTTTATGTTCACTTTGCACGAAAATCAACATTCCTATCTTTTTTTATTTTCCAATTTTAGCAAAGGCAAAGAGTTCATGTAATATCGTTTCAATTCTGGAAAGCCTTTCTTCTGCAATGAGAGCACGACGTTTCCAATCTTCTGGAGCAGGTTGAGGGGTATCCAGAGAGGAATTTTCTGGGGGCGGTGGGGTGATTTGACCACCACTAAGTAACCATTGAACAGAGGTATTAAGAATAGACGCCATGTCTTGGATTACATCCATTTTTGGTTGCTGGGCACCGGAGCAATAACGGGACATTGTTATTTCTGAAACTTTTATTCTTCTCGCTAACTCCTTTTGTTTCATACCAGAACGCCGAATTGCCGAACGAAGCCTATTAGAAAAAGTTTCATTACTTTCATTTATTTCTTGCATTTCTTACAAAGATTGTTAAGATTTCTAACATGTCCGTTACACGGGAAAAACCGTTTAGCGTTCATAACTTAGCAATTTATCAGAAAATGAACAAGGAATGCAAGGTTAAAACCGTTACGGCGCAAGACTTAGCGCTTAAAGGGTATTCTATCAACGAGGCTGCGCGGTGTGTTGGTGTCAGCACAACCCACTTAAGTAAAGTATTAAAAGGAGAACGGCGAGGAAGTACCGCTCTTTTAGAACGCCTTTCTAATTTGTCCTCAGAAAGAAAACCACGGCCATGTTTAGTGAAATATTAATTAATCAAACACAGGAGAACACCCCGTGTTCTCCTGTTGCCTCTATGTCAACCACCAAAAAGAACACCCTGTGTTCTACTGTTGCACTTGGCAGCAAGAAAAAACTCTCAAACGTCCTACATGTGAGAATTTGGAATCAAGATTCCTTAGATCTTCGAGTTCTTGCGGATGCTTTAGGAGTTCCCATAGCAACTGTGCTAAGGCAGGCCGTTCATTACGGTCTGCCAACTTTGAAACAATCCTTGAGTATATCCGCAGAGGCGTCAGCCGCGCCCATACCGACGCCTCCCTCTGTTTCCCCTGCCCCGGCGGCTTCCTTAATGCCGTCTGCTCCTTCACCGGTGATTATTGCCGGGGAAGACCCTGACCTGAATTTGAGATAAACAACCGATTGCAAACCATGAAAACAAATACAGCATTCAATCCGGACACCCCTGGAGGTGGACGGAACATCAAGATCGCGGACGACATCATCAAAAACGTCATCAACACGGCGCGGGAACTGGTGGAAGGTCTGCCGCGTGAGCAGCTGGAAGCGTTGGCCGGGTCGCTGGTTACGGAAATTCTTCTGGCCCAGGGCCTGGGATGCTCTGAAATCCCCCTGAAGAATCTGGAACAAATGATGGGGATGACCGGAGTTTATGCGAAATGCGAATTCAAGCCCAGCAACGAAAATGGAACAAGTGAATCCTGAAAGCGTGGTGGCCGTGGGGAACGTGCAAACGGCAGGGGATCAGATCAAATATCTGCCCCGCTTTTGCCGCCTGTATGATTTGCCCAAAACGCCGGGCCTGTTCCTGCCGGACAGCGCCCCCAGCAAAGAAACGCTGCGGACCTGGCGCAACAACGGAACGCTGGTCATGGTGAAAATAGGATCGTCCCTGTTTGTGGATCTCCACATGACCTTGAAAAAGAATAAAATAAAACTCGGAGTGCTTAACAGTTAGCATTTTTTTATGAGCAACAAATATGCCGCATGGTATTTGCGCGTGCAGGTGAAGGATCTGGAACAGCTTCCCTTTCATCCGCCGGCGGAAAATGAGGCGGGGGAAGGCTTGCCCGCTGATTTTCCGCGTGAGGAATTCACGGAGGATCAGCTTGTGCTGCTGGATGAATACTACCACGCCAAGCGGGAAGACGTGGTAAAACAGTTTTTCCGGCTGCTGCGCGTCCATCCCGGCAGCATGGATTTGACCCTGTGGCATCTGGCGCTTAATGCCGGCATCCTGGTCAAGCTGCTTGGGATAGGGGATCCCCGCTCTTTTACCTGGCGGGAACTATGTGACCGTTTGGGCGTGGGGGAAGATGTGCTTTACAGGCACAAAAAAGAAATTCTGCGTCTTATTGATGAAATAAAGAAATAACTGTTCATCTTTTATGAAAACATATATCAAAGAACGCCCCATTCCCTTTTCTGCGGATATGGTGCGGGCGCTGCTGCAAGGCTGGAAAACACAGACCAGCCGCACGCGGGGCTTAGAACGTTTCAATGGGTGGCCGGACTGGAAAATCCCCCTGGGGGAAGATGCCTGGGAACTATGTCATTTCACGGAAGAAGAGCCGGGAATCTGGCGCGCCGTTTTCCAGGATCCGCGCGGGGAATGCCCGCCTGGGCTGGATCCTGTAGTGAAATGCCCTTATGGGAAGCCGGGGGAACGGCTCTGGGTTCGGGAACCCTGGAAAGTAGGGCTGTTCCTGCCATGGGGCGGCTTTGAAGTGGAATATCTGTCTGACGGGGCGCGGAAGGTATGCCGCCCGGACGAAGCTGCGGAAGCCTGGCAGGAACGCCTGAAAGAACAAAGCCTGGGAGACTGCCGGAAAGCGGGGGTAAAGCCCTGGCTGGACAGATCTGTCTTGCGGCGGCGTCAGGCCATGTTCCTTCCCCGTTGCGCCTCCCGGATTCTGCTGGAAATAACTGATATTGAGGTCAGGAAACTAAAATCCATCACCGCCGAAGAAGCCCGTGCGGAAGGAATTGAAGCCATTTTTTACGATGAAGAAACGTCCGCTACCGGCTGGAAAAACTATCTGGAACCGGAAAGCATGTGCATCCGCGCCAGAGATTCTTTTTTCACGCTGTGGGATCGTCTGCACGGCGCCGAGGAAGCGGATCCCTGGGTGTGGATGATCAAATTTAAGGTATTGGAATTTAAAGGAATAATAAAATGAAAAAAACATATACGCTTATTGGAGTAATTCATGATCCGGGGGATGAAGATTATTGCCTGCGGCTCAATGAAAACGGGTACATGGTCAACATTCTGATCACAGATCGTGAACATTTCATATCGCTAAACATCAACTTGAAAACATGTGATATTCGTACCGCCCGGAAGAAAAGGGACAATATATATAAAGCGTTGTCCGGGAAAGAATTTACCCTATGAAAAAAATAAAACTGACGCCCTACCAAAAAGCTTTCTTGCGCTACTTAAAAGCCCACCGGGAATTGGAAAAGTTCAGAAACGAATTTCAAGATTGGGATTGCGTTGGGTATCTCCCCTGTCGTCATTCAGCCCGGCAAGGGCATCACATTTCATTTGAGATTAAATATATGGTCGAGGAGCATGCCCGGTTGATCCGCGAAGCATGGCGGAAACGGGCTACATACCGTGCGACTGGGAACCGAGAAAGGAGACTCGCATGAAATCACACAAGGAACTTGCCGAAGAAATTTTAGGCTATCCAATCGGGGAAGACGGGTGCGCCCCCTGCCCCGGCGCCGCGCTGCATACAACGCAAAGCGGGCCGCGGGATTGGCGGATCTGGTTTGACGGCGAAGGAAAACCGCATGAATATTGCTTCCATCAATCCTGCCAGAGCGCCCGCGACGACTTCATGAGAGTGCTTTACCGGGCTATCAGCGCGGAGGAACGCGGGGCCCGCAGCACCCGCAAAGCAACCCCCAAATACCAGCGGCCCCTGCCCCCGGCGCCCAAGGCGCGAAAGGTAAAAGCGGAAGAATTGAATGAAGATCTGGCCCTTGCGCTGGCGGGCCGGGTGGAGGAAGAAATCACCTTTGACTGGCTGAGGGATCATAGCCCGGTGGAAATCCCCGGCAATCCCCGCGCCTGGGGGGAACTGCTGCTGAATGAACTTTATCCCGCCGGCGCGCGGATCCTGGTATTCACGGCCTTTGCCTCCCAGGGGCAATATATGTATATCGTGAAGGATGGCGTTTACAAGCTGGGGCGGAAACCCGGCGTGGAGCCCGTGAAAGCCCCGCGCCTGCCTGCCGGCGGGGATGCCGGCGTCTGGTACTTAACGGCGCCCGTGACGGGCAAATGGGAGCCCAATCCCGGCAAGCGGGATGCCATGGGAAATTTGATGCCGGGGCGGCGGCATGCGGCCTGCTGCACGTCCTTTCCCTTCCTGGTCCTGGAAAGCGACGTTCTGACCGCGGACGTATGGCTGAAAATTCTGGTGCAGCTTGCGGATCCGATTGTGGCCGTTTACACCAGCGGCGGGAAATCCGTCCATGCCTTGGTGAAAATTTCCGCCGCCACTCCGGAAGAATTCAACGCCATCAAGTCAGAATACGTCTTGCGGCTGTCCGCCGTGGGAGCGGACGCCGCGGCCATGACGCCTGTGCGGCTGTCCCGCCTGCCCGGCTGCATGAGGCACGGAGCCACCGGGGAAAACGGAACCTATTTCAAGTATGACCAACCGCGCCTGCAGGAATTGCTTTATCTGAACCCCGGCGCGGTCCACGGCGTTCCCATCCTGACCATGCCCGCGCGGCAACCGAGAAAGGCAGCAAGATCATGAGTGATTTGACCACCGCGCAAATATTAGGTGCGGCCCCCGTAATGGTGGACGGACGCCCCAATATCCGCACCAACCAGCAAGTGAGCCTGATCGCCCAGGCGGTAGCGGACAACCTGCCAAGCGGCGCCCTGTACCGGTATCATGACGAGTATGTGACCATCAGCACCATCAAAAGCACCAACCAGGACGGGGAGACAACAACGGAACTAGAAAAAAGGCCCATGGATCCCCGACGCTTTACAACGTGGATTGAACAATACATGACTTTTTCCGCCGGCCCGGAAGATCCGGTGGAAAGCATGGGGAAAAATATGGCGGAATTGATTCTGGCGAGTGATTATCTACGGGCAGCCGTTCCGGAAATTGCGGAAATCATGCCCGTGCGCCTGCCCGCCTGGGGCGTGGGGCCCAAGGGGGAACGCTTCCTGCGGATCCTGCCCGCCGGCTATGATCCGGCCACGCGCATCTACAGCGCGGAAACCGTGGCATGGGACGCCAACAAGGTTTGGCCGGTGGCCGCAGTTCTCCGGGCCATGAATAAGGCCCTGGCATCCTTCCCATGGGCGGAAAAAGCCGCCGGGCCTATCACGCATATCCGTTCCGCGTCCTGCTTCATGGCGTATATGCTGGGGCAGTTCTGCCGCCACCTGATCGGGCGACAACCCATGATCCTGATCATAGGCAACCAGCCGGGGACGGGTAAAACGCTGCTTGCCAAATTTGCGCTGGGACCCATTTATGGAGTGCCGAACGCCACGCCTTTTCCCAAGGATGACGCCGCCCTGCAAAAGCTGTTGTTTACCAAGCTTATTTCCGGGGCGCCGTATGTCCTCATTGATGACCTGATCAATTTAAGTAGCACGACCCTGAACCAGTATGCCACCAGCGAGGCGATTTCTGATCGCGTCCTGGGAGGCAATAAGGAGTTTTGCGGGGTCAACCGCATGCAGATTGTCAGCACGGGGAACAATTTGACGGTAACGCCGGATATTGAGCGCCGCAGCTTGATTATTGACCTGTTTGACGTGTGCAAGTCCGTTGAAAAAAACATTGCCAATCCATTAACAGAAAAAGTATTCAGCCGCCCGCAATGGCGCCGGGAAATGCTTATGGCCTTGTGGTCCCTGGTCTGGCATTGGAACGAACAGGGCTGTCCGTCCGTGTGTTCCGCATCCGCCATGCCGTCCTTTGAAGGATTTTCGGAAGTAGTGGGGTCCATCGTCATGACGGCGGGCTTTATTTCCCCCTTTACCAAACGGCCGGCCACCACGGACGGCGGGGACGTGCGAGGGAATGCCCTGGAAAGGCTGCTGGTAGCCCTTGCGGACAAGATACAGCCGGGGACGCCGGAAGCGCCCCATACGCAGCTGACGCACCTGTACACGGTGGAGGATGTCATGGGCGTGGCCGGCGCGCTGGGGCTGGTGGACATTATTTGCAGCGGCAAAAACCAGAACCAGAGCATGGGGCATCAACTGCGGAAGCTCAAGGGGCGGCAATTTGTAGATAGTTCCGGACGCGTCTTTACCTTTGGCCGGCGGGAAGACGCCGTGTCTTCACAATATAATGTAGTCATTCTTTCCGAGCCGCGCATGTAAGCCGGCTTATTCAAGGGAGATCCCCCTTCCGGGATCTCCCTTTTTTTGTCCCGTCAAGCCGTGTGGCCGGCTGTTTCGCCGCCGGTGGCCAGATATTCCGGCGTCAGGGACCAGTAACGCGCGGCGGATTCTTTGGTCAGCCCGCGCATATTAAGGTAGCGTGTTTTCAATAAGTCGGTTCCGACATGGCCCATATCATGGCTTAACTGGTTCAGGTCATGCCCGGCTTTCATGGAGTAGGAGGCGAAAGAATGCCGCAGGCAATCATGCGGCCAGGGATTTTCCGGAGAATAGCCGGCGCGGGTGCGGAGGGCAAACAGGCGCGTTTTCAGATCCCGCGGATTGATGACGGGATCATCCGGGCCCGCGTTGTGTGGCCGGCACGCCAGGATCCACGCCTTCAGCACGGGCTGAATGGTCACATGGCGGGCGCCGCCGGTCTTGGAATGTTTGGCCCGGACGGAAACAACGCCATCCTCCAGGGATATATCCGCCCATGTCAGCCGGGTAAGTTCCCAGGGACGGATGCCGGCAAACGCCCCCAGGGCGACATACAAACGTAAATCCGTCGTGTCCTGGGCCGCCACGCGGCGCCGATAAACCGGCTCCGTCCTGTCTATCTCCTGGGGCGGGGAGCATGCCCGGAACAAGGCGGTCAGCTGGTCAGGCGTCAACGCTATTATTTCCGCTTCCTGGACGGGCAACTTGTCTATGGGATCCACGGGATTTTTAATGATCCAGCCCCGCTTGATGGCAAAGTTAAACAGGGTGGCAAGCTCGCGTTTCAGGTTGTTCCAGCTTGTGGGGTGGCCGGCGTGGCATGTGTCCAGGGCATCCCGGATCATGGCCGGCGTAATGGCCGCGCATGGTCTGGCCACCAGATCCGGGCAAAGACGTTCCAGGCGCCCCAGGCGCGTTTTCCGGGACAGCACCGTCACGCGGCTGTTGTGCGCTTTCGCCGTGCTGGCCGTGCTGGCAAGATCCCGGAGGGATGGGGACATATCCGCATCCGGCGGCGCCACCCCGCGCCCCAGTTCCACTAATGTTCCCAGCTTTGCCACCGAGCCGGCGCGCTTCACAAGAGCCACGTAATGAGTGGCGGCCTCTAAAGGCGTTACCCCGATTTCTGACAGTATTTCATCAACCGTGTTCCACTTATAAGCATCAAGATCAATCGTTTTTCCGTTTACCGTTCCAAAACGTTTCAAATTGCGTATCTGTTCCGCAATATACCCTTCCGCTTCCCCCTTTGTGGCGAAATATTTCGAGGTTTGTTTCCCCGTGTGGGATATACGCTCCGGGATGACAACCCGCCACGGTTTTCCAGGGCGGGAAGTGCTGGGGCGAGGCTTCCAATCGTCAATCAAGCTGTGCATAATTGTGCATGCTTTTTTGACTACATTATACCCTTTTTCACTGTTTTCTAGCATGAAATGTAAACTATGCTCTAAAAGTAATAAGCCCCTTAAACCGTTGGATTTAAGGGGCTTTGAAGATGGTAGCAGGGAGGTGATTTGAACACCCGACCAAAGGCTTATGAGTCCTCTGCTCTACCACTGAGCTACCCTGCCGTTAAGTGGTTGATGCCGTAAGGCGGGGAAATATTTAACCCGGATCGGAAAGAATGTCCAGATTTTTTTATGGATCAGGAGCATTTTATCACGGCAACCCGCCTTCCCCTCCAGGGAAATCATTACGGATGAAGCATTTTTCACTCAACCGTTTCATACAGCCTGTGTCCCATGCCGTTTCCTGCATGCGGGCATTTACGGCACAGGACATTATGATGCCTTCTGTCCCATGCCATTGCCGCAGCAGGACAGGAAATAGAGGCCCATAAAGATTTTCGGGTCCACCACTTTTCCCTGTCCCATCTGCTCCATCAGCCAGTCATGCACCTGAGGAAGAGGAATGCGGTGCACAGTAATATTTTCGTGGGCCACACCGCCTCCTGCCGATATTCGATGCAGGTCTTCCGCCAGATAGAAGGATACCATTTCCGTAGTCAATCCTGGGGAAGAAGGCCCCGCAAAAAGATACGTCCAGGAGTCCGCCCGGTATCCGGTTTCCTCTTCCAGTTCACGCCGGGCGGATTGCAGCGTGCTTTCCTCCCCTTCATCCCCGGAAATGCCCGCAGGCAGCCCTACGGTCCGGGCATGCAGGGGAACGCGGTATTCTTCCACCAGCAGCAGTTCTCCTTCTTTCGTCACGGCCACGATCATGACAGCTCCGCTGGCATTAACCCGGCGCACGTATTCCCACCTCCCCTCTTTCAGAAGTTCCAGAAATTTCCCCCGGTAGAGAGACAGGCATGCTTCCCCTGGCTGTTCCATTTGTTCCATGATGCAGCCACGTTAGGTTTCCGGACGGCCGTTGTCAACCATGCGGACCGCCTCCCTCCTGCATCTTCCCGGACAGTTCCGTTCCGGTCCCTGTAAGTGGTTGATTTCCGGCGGCGTAATCATGCACTTTTCGTCACCCAGGCCAGTAACAAAACAACAACACATTGATGATGAGTAATTAACAATGTCATACAGAAAATATACTCAGGAGGACTAAATTATCGGAGGAAGCAAGAACAAAATATTTTTTCATGTGGAACCCCCGTGGAACGTAGAGCCGCAGAACGATGACTCGCGCTGTTTCAAAAAGATATTTTTTCCTCAGACGCAAATCAGTAATTTGGCGCTCCCGTCAACCGGGGTGTTGAGCTGAAAGCGGATGAGTTCGCCTTCTCCACCCCGATGGACGCCACGAGCTGTCACGGCTGCGGATGAACCTGATCCGGTTCCATCCGCGGGCGGCCTCGTAGCGGGACGGAACGCCTTACGGCTATTTCTAACCAGCAACATCTTTTATTTCCAATAACAATGACGCCGCCATCAGAACTGTCAGCCACCTGGTCCAAAATCACGGGAGCCTTGCAAACAATCATGTCCCCGGAGGTTTATGGATTGTGGTTTCCCAAGTTTTCCCTGCTGGAGGATTCAGGGAAGGCGCTGACGCTGGTATGCGACGATCCTATGGCCGCCCTCTGGGTGGAAAACAGCTATACGCCGGAGCTGAAGCAGGCCGCCATGCTGGCTCTGGGCACGGAACGCCAGATCAAGTTCGTCTGCACGGATGAAGTGGCTTCCATGCCCGCTGCAGAAGGCCAGCCGCAAAAAGCTTCTTCCCGGGCCAAAACGCCGCAGGCGGCGGATTCCCCGGCCGCACCGGTCAAAAAACAGCGTACACCGGCCGCCAAGGCATGCCTGAATGACTTATATACGTTCGATTCGTTCGTGGTGTATGAGGACAGCCGTTTTGCGTACCAGGCCGGACTGTCCGTCGCCCAGTCGGAACGGGCCCTGTTCAATCCACTTTTCCTGTACGGTAAATCCGGCGTTGGCAAAACCCATCTGCTCCAGGCCATTGGCCATGAGGTGCTCCATCAGGATTCATCCACAAATGTGGTGTACGTCACGGGCGAACAGTTCGCCAATGAATTTATTGACGCTTCCCGAACCCAGAACGGACAAAGCTTCACCAAACTGCGCCGCAAGTACCGCAAGGCAGACGTCCTGCTGGTGGACGACGTGCAATTTATCTCCGGCAAGGAAAAAACGGTGGAAGAATTCCTGCATACGTTTGACGAACTGTTCCATGCCCACAAAACCATCGTGATTTGCGCGGATGCCGCCGCATGCGATATTTCCAATCTGGACCCCCGGCTGGCGGCGCGCCTGGAATCAGGCCTTACGGTAGAATTGAACCTTCCGGACGACAATGCACGGCTGGAGATCCTGCGCAGCAAGCGCGACCGGGCCGGCATGAACGTATCCGACGAAATTCTGGAGTTTCTGGCAAGCCGCATCCAGAAGAGCGTGCGCCGCCTGGAAGGAGCACTGCTCCGTGTAGCCACCTTTACTTCCCTGTCCGGAGACATGCCTGACATCGCCAAAATTGAGCAGCTTTTACGCGACATCCTGCGGGAAGAAACAAGCCGCATCCTGACCGTAGATTCCATCCAGAAGCGCGTGGCGGATTTTTACGAACTCAAGGTCAGCGACCTGACCGGCAAGCGCCGCCCCAACAGCATCGCCTTTCCGCGCCAGATCGCCATGTACTTGAGCCGCCGCCTGACGGAACGCTCCCTGAAGGATATCGGCCAGGCGTTCGGCGGCCGGGATCACGGCACCGTCATCCATGCGAACAAGCTGGTCGCCTCCCGTATGGAAGAGGATGTGCGCGTGAGGGATATCGTCCAGAGGCTGGAAGAGGAGTTGAGGGATTGATTTTCCTTCCCTCCAGCCCTGCTGGAAAAGCATGGTCCCGTTGAATGCCCATGGCTTTTCAAGCGGAAGAAGCGCTTCCGCGGCGCAGGGGAGAATAAGCTTGAGGCGAAAGCGGTTTGGATTAGAATCACCCTGTTCCCATTGATTCCATGATCCACGCCGACCAGCTTTCCAAAGAGTTTGGCCGCTTTCAAGCGGTAAAGAATGCCTCCTTCCAGATTGAAAAGGGGGAAATCGTAGGGTTCCTGGGGCCGAACGGCGCAGGCAAGACCACGACTTTGCGCATGCTGACCGGCTATCTGCCCCCCACTTCCGGCACAGCCACGATTGCCGGGTTCGACATTGTGAAAAATCCCCTGGAGGCTCGCAAACATCTGGGCTACCTGCCGGAACACGTGCCCCTTTACGACGACCAACGCGTCACGGAATACCTGAAATTCCGCGCCAGGCTTAAAGGCATCTCTTCCAGGCAGATCTGGCCTGCCGTCTCCAAGGTTGTAGAACAATGCGGCCTGGATCCCGTGCGCCGCAAGATGATCCGCACCCTTTCCAAAGGCTACCGCCAGCGCGTAGGCCTGGCGGACGCCCTGCTGGGGGAACCGGACCTGCTGATCCTTGACGAACCTACCAACGGTCTTGACCCCAACCAGATACGCCAGATACGCGAACTGATCAAAGGTCTGGCGGCCAACCATACCATTATTCTTTCCACCCACATTCTCAGTGAGGTGGAAATGATTTGCAACAAGGTCATCATCATTGACCAGGGAACTATCAAGGCAGCGGATACCCCCTCCAACCTGACGGCCAATCTACGGGCAGCCGGCAAGATTACTCTGGAATTCCGGGGAGACCTGGCCCTGATTACGCGGAAACTGGAAAACCTGGAACATGTGAAGAAGGTCATCCATGAAGGAACGGACGCCGACGGCTGGCATACGCTGACCGTACGCGCGGAGGCCGGGACGGATACCCGTGAAAAGGCTGCGCGCCTCCTTGCGGAACAGGGCTGCCCCCTGCGCCATATTTACCGCCACACCCCCACGCTGGAAGAAGTGTTCGTGGAAATGACCCGTAAAGATTAACCCCCCCCTTTTTCCATCCCCGCCTATCCACCACCGCCCATTTCCCTTTTCTCCCCATGTCTCCAGTACTTACCATTTTCAGAAAAGAACTCAGAAGCTACGTAATGACTCCGTACGGATGGGTTATCCTGGCTTTCGTCATGGCCCTTCAGAGCGTCTCCCTGTCCGGCACGCTGAAGGCTTTTCAACTGGCCCCGCAGAAGGAAGGCATCCTGTTCTTCATCCTGCATTCTCCCATGTTCTGGTTTTACTTCCTGTTCATCTTCCCTCTGCTCACCATGCGTTCCCTGGCGGAGGAGGAAAAGACGGGAACACTGGAATCCCTGCTCACCACGCCCATCAAGACATGGCAGGTGGTTCTGGGAAAATACTTCTCCGCATACGCCTTTTACATCATCCTGTGGCTGCCCATGCTTCTCTATCCCATCCTGGCGGACTGGTCCAACCTGATTGTGCAGTGGATTTACGGATATGACGCGGGCATGGTTCTGCCTTACCGCCTGGCGGACTGGGCCGGGGCATACGCCATTCTGCTGCTGGTCGGCACCTGGTTCACGGCCATCGGCATTTTCGCCTCCTCCATGACGGGCAGCCAGATTATTTCCGGCATCATCACCATCGGCCTGCTGGTCCTGATTTTCTTCATGGGTCTGATTCCCGTGGTGTGGGGGGAATTCCCCGCAGCGGGGATTTTCCACTACATGTCCTGCTCGGAACATCTGGACCGCTTTTCCGCCGGGCTGGTTGACACGCGCCCCGTCGTGTTTTACCTGACCATGACAGTCCTGACGCTGGCCGTCACCATCCGCATCATTGACCACCGCCGCTGGAAACACTGACTCATCCCTCCTTCACCACTTTTCATTTTTATCTATGAGCGAAACACCAGACACCCCCGCCGCGGCCGCAGAAGCCTCCCAGCCCGCCGCCCGCAAGGTCAAACGCCCCTGGATGACCTGGATCAAGCTTTTCCTGCTGTTCCTTATCGTCGTATGCCTGAATTACGTAGGCTGCCACGAGTATTACCGCCGGGACCTGACGGAAGACCAGCGTTATGAAATTTCCCGTCAGAGCATCAACATGCTCCAGTCCCCGGAAATCCAGAAGCGCAAAACCCCCGTCAAAATCACGTTCGCTTTCCTGCGCACCACGCAGAACTACACCCGCATGCGTTCTCTGCTTGAGGAGTACGAACGTTATTCCAACGGCAAGGTGAAGGTGGAGTATGTGGATCCCCTCCGCCAGCCGAACAAGGCCCGTGAAATCTCCAATATCTACGGAATTGAATTCAAGAAGAACCTGGTCATCATTGATGCCCGGGAGGATACGGAAAAAGCGCTCAAGACGTTTGAAGGCACCCAGGCGGACGCCGCCCACGTGCGCATCCTGCCCGGAGACGCCTTCGTAGTATACGCACCCGGGCCGGACGGCAAAAGCATGAAGGCAGTGGCGCTCCAGATTGAAGACATGATGACTGCCGGCATTTACGGAGCGGCCAACGGCGAACCTCGTAAAATTTATATCGCGGCGGATAAGAGCAACTTCAACGAGTCCCTGAGCAACAACCAGGAAGAAAGCATTTTCACGACGCTGGGCAAAATCTGCCGTTCCGTCAACCTGCAGCTTGTTCCCATCCGCATGAGCGGTCTGGAAGAAATTCCGGAAGACGCCGCAGGATTCATGATTATCGGTTCCAAATATGATCTGTCCCCGCAGGAGGCGGAAGTGCTCCAGCGGTACTGGGCGCGCCCGAACGCCGCCATTCTAATCATGCTGGAACCCCAGAATGACACACCCAAACAGCTTTACCGCTTTCTCCGCGAACAGGGGCTACGGCCCCAGAATGACCGCGTGATGCTCCGCAACAGGGGCAACCGTTCCGTTTTTGAAATTAACTCCATTTTCGCCCCCTCCCTGAATTGCACCCGTGAATTCTGGAATTCCAGCACCGGACTGGAAGGGGAGAGCATCTCCCTCATTCTGGATTCCGACAATGCGACCATGGAACAGAAGCGCATTACGCCATACCCCCTCCTGGTCACAACGGAGGATTATTACGGAGAAACCAAATACAACCAGTTCCCTGCCCAGTTCGACGCAAGGGAAGACAATCCGGGCCCTCTGATGATCGGCGCGGCCCTCATCCGGGGGAATGCCGGGGACGTGAACCAGAACAAGACTACCGGGCGCCTGGTTCTGCTTGGCAATACGGACCTGCTCCAGCCCCGGCAAATCAAACCGGAACAGAGGGATTTCATGCGTACGCTGATCGGCTGGATGACGGACCGTGAAGAATTGCGTGGCCTCGGCTCCCGCCATGACCTGACCGTCAAGCTGAATCTGGACCGCAACGCCCTGGGCGTTTTGGAACTCCTGACGAATATCGGACTCCCCCTGCTGGCGCTGCTGATCGCCCTGATTATCTGGAACACGCGCCGTCATTAACTCCACCCACGCCCATTACCGGAAGCACATGCGCACATTCCGTTTTATTCTTCTCATCCTCATCACCCTCGCTTCTGTCGGAGCAGCGGTGCTCCTCATGATTGACGGCAATCTGTCCCGCATCATCGGGCGCACCGCTTTCAGTTCCGGAGAACGGCTTTTCCCGTACACCCGGGAAGAAATGAACGAGGTTTCCTGGATGCGCATCAATTGCGTGGGAGATGTCGCGGAATTCCGCCGCAAACCCAACGGCGTCTGGTGGTGCGAAAAGCCCTGGAACGACCGTATGGATCCTCGCGCGGCGGCGGCCATTCTCCAGTACACGTACTCCACCAGCATCGTGGACGCATTGCCCCTGCACAAGATTGATTCCGCATCCCTGAAGGAATTCGGCGTGAAAACCACTCCCGTTACCATCACTCTCAAGGAAATGAGCGACGACGGAAAGCGTTCCTCCACTGTGGCGCGCTATACGCTGGGTTCCCCGGCGCCCTGGCTGGTGGACGATCCGGAGAACAAGACCACGGATGACACCACCTATATGCAGACGGATTTTTACGGCCGGGACACCCGCATTCTGGTGGGCACCGGCAACATCCTCCCTCTGTTCAAATCCGGCATCCGCCAGCTTCGGGACCACCGTCCCCTGCTACTGCATCCGGCCATGCCCGCCTCCATTGAAATCAACAACCGGGGCCAGCGCATCGCCCTGGAGCGCAAGACTCCTGGCTCCCCCTGGAAAATCACGTATCCCCTCTCCCTGGATACGGACCCGGCCATGATGGATGTGCTGCTGGGCACGCTCCAGAAGCTGACCGCCGTGCGCGTGTACAACCCGGAGGAAACGAGCGTGCCGGATATGACGGATGATCAAATCACCTCCGTCTCCATCAGGAATTTCACAGGCCGCCTTTCAGGGGACGGCAAATCCCTGCAAATGGAGGAACAGCCCGTCACGCTCCGAATTTATCCTCCTTCGGACAACGGAAGCCTGTCCGAACTGGTCAAAGCCACCGTTTCCGACCGTAAGGCCGTCTTTGAATTGGCGCAAACGACGGAAACCAACAAGGAAGTTCCCGGCGTACGCAATATTCCGCTGGATCTGGGCCTTCTGCGTTCCAAGCAATTGACGGACATCGGGGATTACAAGATTACCGGCCTTTCCATCCGTAAAAGTTTTCAGGATTACCCTACCATCGCCCGCTTCATTCAGGGGGATGAGAAAAAAGGCATCAAGCCCACCTGGCTGTACACGGCAGAGGGCGCCCGTTACCAGGAAGCTAATCCGGAGCATCTCATTTCCCTGCTGAAAACCGTTAAACAGGGAAAAGTGGCCGGCTTCGCTTCGGACAAAGTTACGGACCTTTCCGTGTACGGGCTGGATAATCCCAGAATGACGCTCACCATGTCCCTTCTGCCCAAGCCCGGTGAAGAGCCACGCCCCCCCGTGACGGTGTTTTTCTCCAAGGGTGCGGACGGTTCCTGGTATGCCCGCCAGGCCGGAAAACCCACCGTCGCCATACTGGACAACGCCTACATGAAGGATTTGCTGACGGATGCACTGGCCTGGAAAAAAAAGAGGCTTTTTTCCTTCAGCAGGTTTGACCTCAGAGAAATGCACCTGGAACGCATCGGTTCCGGAGGCCCCCTGGTTCTGAAATTCGACCGTCTGGACGATTCTTGGACAGCCTCCAAAGACGGGAAGGATGAAACCTTGAATATCAACCCGAACCGCGCCAACCGCTATCTGGATGAACTGGAAAAAATGGAGGTGAGCACCTGGCTCCCCTATACGGACGCCACAGCGCATGAAGCCCTGAAAAATCCCGTTTTCCGCCTGAAACTCATCCTCCAGTCTTACAAGGAGGCGGCCCCCGTGCAGTCCCAATCCGGTTCCAGCGACATTACCTTTGCCCCGGAACCGGAAACGGAGGACAAAGTCATCACGCTGGAAATCGCCCCGGCGGGAGAGGCCGGATACAGCAGATTTTATTACGGCAGAGTAAATACAACCCCGAATTATTTTATCCTGAACATGGACGCCGTACGTCTGCTCGGCGCCAGCCTTTCGGAAGACAACTAACCACTCCTCCCGCATGAGCAAGATTGAGCTGCACACCGCCATCTCCTTTCTGGACGGAATCCTCTCCGTGAATTCCATTCCGGACGCCCCCCGCGCCCTGAACGGCCTTCAACTGGAAAACGGGGGCACCGTTTCCAAGGTGGCCGCCGCCGTGGACGGCTCAGAAAAGGCCATTCATGCGGCCTTGGAAACAGGTGCGGACCTGCTCCTTCTTCACCACGGCATTTTCTGGCAGCCCATGCAGCCCATTACCGGCATCGCCTACCGGAAGCTGAAAGCCGCCATGGACGGGAACCTGGCGATTTACGCCGCCCACCTTCCTCTGGACGTCCACCCCGCATACGGCAACAATGCCCTGCTGGCGAAGGCCTGCGGCCTCCGGCCATGTTCCCATGATGGGCTGGACTACCACGGCGTTTCCCTCGGTACGCACGGAGAATTTCCAGGTACATGCGCGGAATTGGAGCAAAAACTGGAAACCGTCCTCGGCGCGCCCGTGCAGGCCTTCTGGAAAGATTCCCCGGAGGCTCCGGCCGGAGATGTCTTCATCTGTACCGGAGGCGCGGGAGACGATCTTGCCCAGGCAGCGGCCCTCGGCTGCCGCACCTACGTGACCGGGGAAGGCTCCCACTGGAACATCCCCCTGGCCCAGGAACTGGGCGTCAATCTGGTCTTCGGCGGCCACTACTTTACGGAGACGTTCGGCGTAAAGGCCCTGGGGCTTCTTCTCAAGGATGTCTACGGGCTGGATTATACCTTTATTGACCTGCCGCCCTCCGCCTACAGCCATTGACCAAACGCCACGGAACATGAATCTGACTACGGACGACGCCGACGGGAAAATCCGCCTGGATCAATACCTTGCCGCCCACCTTCCGGAGCTTTCCCGCTCCAGGATCCAGAGCCTGATCAAAAGCGGGGATGTGTTGGTCAACGGCTCTCCCGCCAAGCCTAAAAACCCCGTCTCCCGCGGTGATTCCATCACCGTCCGCATTCCGGAACCGGAACCGGCGGAAGCCCAGCCTCAGGATATCCCCCTGGACATCCTGTATGAAGATGAAGACGTGGTAGTCATCAACAAGGAAAGCGGCATGGTCGTGCATCCCGCGGCCGGCAACCCGGACGGCACCATCGTAAACGCCCTGCTCCACCACTGCGGGGACCTCTCCGGCATCGGCGGAGTGGAACGCCCGGGCATCGTCCACCGCCTGGACAAGGACACCTCCGGCTGCCTGGTCATCGCAAAAAATGACGGCGCCCACCAGTCCCTGACGGCGCAGTTCGCGGCCCGAAGCACGGAAAAGCGTTATCTGGCCGTCGTCCAGGGTATTCCTTCCCAAAGTTCCGGCACGGTCTTCACCCATATCGGCCGCCATCCCGTCAATCGCCTGAAAATGGCAGTAGTCAATCCCGGTTCCGGGAAAGCCGCCATTACGGACTACGATTTGCTCTGCGCAGACCCGTCCACGGACTCCTCCCTGGTTCTGTGCACGCTGCACACGGGCAGAACCCACCAGATACGCGTGCACATGCTCCATCTGGGCCATCCGCTCATCGGGGATCCCATTTACGCCAAACCCGCCCGGCAAAAGGCAAAACCCGGCAGGCTCATGCTCCACGCGTGGCGGCTGGGCTTCGACCACCCGCGCACGGGAAAGCGCATGGATTTCGAAGCGCCCGTCCCGCCGGAATACACGCCGTGGCTCCAGCTCTTCCCCAACGGGCTTTACGGGGCCATCCCGGAGCCGCGCCCGGTACAGGAAGACGGGGGACGGAACTAAACCTCCCCGCCATTTCCCGGTAGCGGAAGCCGCTTCAACGGACAGAATACGGGAAAGCGCCATATTCAAATCCCAGAGCCGGCCCGGCCTTCGTCAGCAATCCGCCGTCATCCGGCGCCCCCATCCTTGCGGACAAAGATGCGGCAACAGATCCGCCGTTCACCTTCTTACGCCCCCTTTCCGGCAGGAGCGTCCACGGTCACAGTCAGCCGGGAACAATATTCTTTTCATCAATCAAGGAGAAATGAACCTGCCCGGCATCTTCCGCGCATGCAAGAAGAATCCGCGGCGGAGACCTCCCCTTTAATCTTGATTTGCCCCCCCGGAACCGCTACCCTGACACGGCTTTAACCACACAGCTTTCACAGAGACATGGAGACCACGCACCACGGGGAGGACGCCTCTCCGGACAATCCCCCCAGGCAGCAAAAAAGCGGAAACACGGATGAACAGACCATCGCCCTGACAAAAGCGCGTCTGGCCATTGACGAGGTGGACGCCCGGATTGTAGAGCTGTTAAAAAAACGCGCCGAATGGGTGCATGAAGTCGGCCGCATTAAAAAGGAAAAAAATTCCCCCATCTTCGTTCCCGAACGGGAAACGGCCCTGCTCAACAAATTGAACCGCCTGAATGCGGGCGTGCTGCCGGAAGCCTCCCTCCAGGCTATTTACCGTGAAATCATTTCCTGCTCCTTCTTTCTGGAAGGCGGCCTGACCATTGCCTACCTGGGCCCCAAAGGAACCTGGAGCCACCAGGCGGCCCTCAAGCAGTTCGGAAAAAGCTGCGAACTCATTCCGTGCCAGAGCTTCAAGGACGTATTTGACATGGTGGACCGGGGGAAGGCCCAGTACGGCGTAGTTCCCGTGGAAAACTCTTCGGAAGGTTCCGTCACCGCCGTGATGGATCTTTTCGTCACCTCTCCCCTCAAAATCTGCGCCCAAATCAATCTGAACATCCGCAACAGCCTGATGGCGGATATTCCGCGGGAACACATCCGCATCCTGTATTCCCACCCCCAGGTTCTCGGCCAGACGCGGAACTGGATCCAGCGGCATTTCCCAAACGCGGAACTCGTGGAAACGTCCTCCACCACGAAAGCCAGCATTCTTGCCAAGGAGAACGCCGCCATGGGCGCGGCATCCCTCGGCTGTCCGCTGGCTGCGGAATTGTTCGGCCTGAACATCCTGGAAGAAGACGTGCAGGACCAGTCCTGCAACACCACCCGTTTTGCCGTCATCGGACGCCAGGAAACGCAGCCCAGCGGCAGGGACCGCACCTCCCTGCTCATCCGCATCCAGCATAAACCCGGCACCCTGGCGGAAGTAGTCAACTGCTTCCAGCGGCACAACAATAACCTGATACGCATTGAATCCCGCCCGTCCAAAGTCATCAACTGGGAATACGTCTTTTACATAGATGCCGCCGGCCACATTCAGGAATCCCCCTTACGGGAAACCCTTCCGGAGCTGGAGCAGCACTGCTCCATGCTGAAGATTCTGGGCAGCTACGCGGATACGGACGTCATTTAAGCAGGTTCAGCCTTCCCCCCCAGCCTCACACCATTCTGAACAACCATGAACATAGCCACGATTGCCGCCCTGGCCGTCACTCTGGGACTTCCCGCCCCGGCCCAGCAGTCCGCCACTAAAATCATTACGGAAAACGGACAGCCTGCGCTGGCCCTGGACGAACAGTTCGCAGCCCGGCTGCGCGACGGCGGAATGAAGCAGGGCTCCCCGGCCACCGTTCCCGCGGAATTTTCGGCAGCAGCGCCCGGCCTCCCCCTCCCCGCGGATGCCAACCATGCCGCTGTCAGGGAAACGGCGGGGGAACGCAATCGGCGCATGGAATGGTGGAGGGATGCCAAATTCGGCATGTTCATCCATTACGGCCTGTATTCCGGATTGGCCGGGGAATGGAAAGGCAGGCCCGGAGGTTCCGAATGGATTCAAAAAAACGTGGAAGTGGATACGGATACCTACGCCGCGGAAGCTCTGCCCCTGTTCAAGCCCAGGGAAGGCCTGACGGAAGAATGGGCCCAGCTCGCCCGGGATGCGGGCTGCCAATATGTAGTGCTCACCAGCAAGCACCATGAAGGCTTCGGCCTGTTTGACAGCGCCTTGACGGATTACGACGCCAAAAGCGCCGTGAACCGGGATATCATCCGCGAATATGTGGACTCCTGCCGCAAGCGCGGCCTGAAAGTGGGCCTCTACCACTCCGTTATTGACTGGCATCACCCGTCCTATGACAACACCATCTGCCCGGACCTCTGCTACCCTGCGGGACAGGCGGCAATGCTTAACAGGAAAAACATTCCCCGCGACCACGCCGCCTACCAGAAATACCTGCACGCCCAGGTCCGGGAGCTGATGACCCGTTACGCGCCCATCGACATCATGTGGTGGGATTACTCCCAGGGAGCCATGGAGGGGGCCAAAGGCTGGAAGGCGCCGGAACTGATGGACATGGTGCGCTCCATCAATCCCGGCGTCATCATGAACAACCGCCTGTACGCTTATTCCGGCCTGAACAAAAACCAGGCCGGCACGCTGGACCTGCGCTGCGGGGACTATATTACCCCGGAACGCTTCATCCCCCGGCGCGGATATCCCGGCGTGGACTGGGAATCCTGCATGACGGTAAGCGACAAATGGGGCTACAACCGCTACGACACCAACATCAAATCTCCGGAAACCATCATTGAAAAACTGGTGGAATGCGTTACCAAGGGAGGCAATCTTCTGCTGAACGTCAATCCCATGGCGGACGGCACCATTCCGGAAAAAGTGGCCGCCACCATGCGCGGCGTAGGCCGATGGCTCAACATCAACGGTGAAGCCGTGTACGGAACACGGGCATTCATGCAGCTGGACCAGCCTGCCACCATCAATCGGCAGGGGGATATCTTCGTCTTCCTGATTCCCCCGCCGGACAAGGGGCCGGCCCAGCCGCCCAGTGAAGGAACCATGAAAGAATTGACGGCGGGAGCGGAACACGCCCGCATGCAGCCGCTGGATGCCACCGGCTACGAAAATGACGGGGGAACAGCCGTCACCCTGCCCGCCGGCTATTCCAAAGCATTGCTTCTGGGGGACAACACCGCCCTTCCCGTCGTCAACGGAACGGTCCTGTTCAAGGCTCATGAACATTCCAAAACTCCCTGTTCCGTCATCAAACTGAGCAAATAGCCATTTTCCCCACTCATTTTTCCTATGGAGGAAGACCTTTTTTCCCTGGCAGCCGGCAAACAGCCTTCACAGCAGGCAACAAATGAAACGGCACCCCGGGCCGGGGAGGCGCGGGAAAATGCCGGCACCGACCACCCCGGAAACGCAGAGGCCCCCGCTCACCGCCGCATAGGCTATTTGCGTTCCGAACTGCGCCGCCACAACCGTCTGTATTACGAACAGGCGGAACCGGAGATTTCCGACGCGGAATATGACGCCCTGTTCCTGGAGCTGGAAAAATTGGAAAAAGCTCATCCCGAACTGTCGGATCCGGACTCCCCCACGCGCCGCGTAGGCGGCGCCCCTCTCCAGGGCTTCAACCAGATCAGACATGCGGTGCCCATGTTGTCTATTGACGACATTTTTGAGCAGCGGGACGCCCCCGTACCGGATGAAGAACTGGCGGAATTCTACCATAAGCTGGCCAGGGCGCTGCAAACGGAGAACGTGCCCGTCTCCGTGGAGCCCAAGATTGACGGAGTGGCCCTTTCCATCATGTACCGCAACGGGAAACTGGCTTATGCGGCCACGCGCGGAGACGGAGACGTGGGGGACGACGTAACGGCCAACGTCCGCACCATCCGCAGCGTCCCCCTCACCCTCCCTCCCGGCGCGCCGCCCGTGCTGGAAGTGCGCGGGGAAGTCTTCATGCCCAATGAAGCCTTTGCCAAACTGAATGAAGAACGGGACGCCGACGGGCTCCCCGCATTCGCCAACCCGCGCAACGCTACCGCCGGAACCCTCAAGCAGCTGGACCCCCGGCAGGTGGCCGCCCGGCCGCTGGCCTTCCTGGCCCACGGATTGGGCGCGTATGAAGGCCCGGAACTCAGGGACGCAAAAGACTTCTGGAACATGCTCCGCCATTGCGGCATCCCCTGCAATGAGCCGGTGTATTACACGGACAGCCTGGAATCCACCCGCCAGGCCGTGCGGGATATTGACAGGCTCCGCCATACGCTCCCCTACGGCACGGACGGAGCCGTTATTAAAATCAGCTCCACGGCTACGCGGGAAGCGCTGGGAGCTACGGCTCGCGCGCCCCGCTGGGCGGCGGCGTATAAATTCCCCCCGGAACAGAAGGAAACCACCCTGCTGAATATTGTCGTGCAGGTAGGACGCACCGGGGTGCTGACACCTGTGGCGGAATTGCAGCCTGTGCTGCTGTCCGGTTCTACGGTAGCGCGGGCCACCCTCCACAACCAGGATGAAATCGACCGGAAGGACGTTCGCATAGGCGATACGGTGCTGGTGGAAAAGGCGGGGGAAATCATCCCGGCCGTTCTGAAAGTGAACCTTTCCAAACGCCCGCAGGACGCCAGGCCCTACAGCATCCTGGAAGCCACGAAAGGGCTGTGCCCCGCCTGCGGCAACCCCATCATGAAGGAAGAAGGGAAAGTAGCCTGGCGCTGCACCAACTTCACCTGCCCCGCGCAGGCCGTCACGGGCATCACCCATTTCTGTTCCCGGTCCGCTCTGGATGTGGAAAGCATCGGCTCTTCCGTGGCGGAAGCGCTGAGAAGCTCCGGACTGGCGTCCTCCGCGCTGGACCTTTTCTCCCTGATGCCGGACCAGCTCGCCAACCTGAACCTGGGCACGCCGGAAGAACCGCGCCGTTACGGGGAGAAGAATGCCCGGAAAGCTCTGGACGCCCTGCAAAACGCGCGCGGGCTTCCTCTGGAGCGCTGGCTCATCGCCTTCGGCATTCCCCTGGTGGGGGAAGTTGTCGCCAAGGCGCTGGCGGACACGCATCCCGACCTGAAGCATGTGGCGGATTCTCCCTACCTCCGGGACATCGTCCGCCTGGATGAACTGGTGGAACAGGCCGCCAAAACCAACCCCAACACCCGCGAAAACAAAAAGGCGGTGAAGGAAGGCGCGCTTTCCGCAGAGGCGGTACAGGAGCGCCACCAGGAACTGATGGAGGAAATCGACCGCCTGACCGCTCCCTATCTGGCAACGGGCTACCTGCGTAAAAATACGGCCAAATTCAGCTATGGCTCCGAAATCGGCGTGGCGGCGGCCAAATCCCTCCGGAGCTTTTTCGCCTCCGCAGCAGGGAACCATACCATGGACGTCCTGCACGGACTGGGCATCAATCCCCAATCCCAATCTTACCGGGCCAGCCTTCTCGAAATCCCGGCGGGCTCCCTGTCCGGCAAAACCTTCGTCATCACAGGAACGCTCAGCCATCCGCGGGATTACTTTGAACAGCTCATCGCCTCTCACGGGGGAAAAGCCACCGGAGCCATCTCCAAATCCACCTCCTGCCTCCTGGCAGGCAGCGGAGGAGGCTCCAAGCGGGACAAGGCCCTCAAACTGGGCGTGCCCGTCATTTCCGAGGAAGACTTCTACAAAATGATCGGGAATTAATTGCCGCAAAACAGCGGAAACGGGAAGCAGGAACTGAAACGCACGCATCATGCGCCCGGCTGCCCGTATCTTCGTATTCCCTTCGCTTTTTTCCGTGCGCCGTTTTCCGGAAATTTCATTCCTGAATCCAGCAAAAAAGCTTGCTACGGGCAGCCATCTGTCCCCTAATAAACCGGTATGCTGAACCTGCCCAATGCCATTACCCTGACGCGTATTGCCCTGGTAGTCGTCTTTACGGCAGCAGTCAGCGTCGCGGACCGGTATTCCTGGGGATACCTGGCTGCGCTGGTCACGTTCATTCTGGCTGCCTGCACGGACTGGCTGGACGGCTACCTGGCCCGCCGCCTGAATCAGGTCACCACCTTCGGCAAGCTGATTGACCCCCTGGCGGATAAAATAGCCGTCTCCGCCGCCTTCATTTACCTGACGGGCGAAGGGCTCTGCCCCGCCTGGATTACCATTCTCATCATCAGCAGGGAATTCCTGGTCACCGGACTGCGCCAGATTGCGCAGGATCATGGCGTCATCATCCCTGCGGGAACGTCCGGCAAATGGAAAACCGCCTTCCAGCTGGCCTTCTGCATCGCCTGCCTGCTGGCCCTGACATGGACGCATACGCCGGAATACCTGCCTTCCATCACGGACCGGCTGGCCGCGCTCTGCCTGTGGCACGGTTCCGGCGCTTCCAACTTGCTGTACCAGGTTACACTGTGGGGGTCCGTCATCCTGACCGTTTATTCCGGAGCCGTTTACTGCGCGGGCGCCCGCAAATTCCTGCAGCGTTGAAAATTGCCTTTTCCCCCATCCGTCAGGAGACAGAGGCAACATTGTTCATTCTCCGGGACATTTCATATACCGGGCGCATGATTTCATTCCGCCGGGTTCCTGTATGAAAGAATGCACGCGGAATCTTCCGCTGTCGCCCTTCCTGCACATGCTGAAGCCTTGAAACGTTCAAGCTGTCCATCCTCTCTTCCGGAAGATGAACGCCTCCACGGCTCTCAAGTCGCCTTACCTGTCCTTGACATTGCGTTCCGCAAAAACATTTAAAGGATCATCATGTTTGCCCGAAGGTTTGGCATTAATATAATGCCCCCTCTTTTCCACGCCAGCCCACAGCGTTTCCAAATCCATAAGAAAGCCGTTCCTATCGTATCTCCCCAAAGCAACAGCTATGCTGTATACTGAATTAAAAACAAGCCTGTCATTATTTCTCGGATAAGCAAAAACATCTTTAGACCCCCTGTTTTTGGGAACTGTGGCAAAAAACAGGAATGAGCCTTCTTCGGAATTTCTGATTGTTATTTTTCCATTTTCATCAACCAAAATTTTTAAAGTATAGAAAATTCCTTTCTTCGTATCGTGAGCACATAAATGCAGCCATTCCTCTCTATTCATTCTGTCTATGACGAACCTGCCGTCATCAGATGAATTCACGCAAGCTTCCAACCGGTACAAATAATCGTTGCTGTCTTCCGTATACCAAGCTTTATAGTTTTCAGCATTGCGCTTTTTCTTATTAATCAAAATACCAAATTCCACCATCTTTTCCTTATTTTTTGCATACAGAGTATCTTGCTGTTTAAGTCGGATAAGATCTCCTTCTATGACAAAATTTATTTTCTGATCCACCCATTCCCAACGAGGTTCATTACCATAGGAAGGAGTAAATAAATGTTTTCCCGTAAAAAGATTTACGCGCTCAGAAATTCGTTTTTTCCTACCGTGAACGCTTTTTAAATATTTCATATTGAACAAACCATCTTCTTTAATAAAATCTTTCGGATACCCGAATTCATGTTTTTTCATTTCTTCATAAAGAGCATCAATCAGATTCTGGTAATATTCCACACCTTCTTCTCCATCAAGGCGTTTTTGTTTCGCTTCAGCAAGAAATCCGACAAATGGATGCTCCTTGCCATTCCTGCCGGAATCCGGAAAGCCAGCTTCCCCGCTCCGGTTTTCCTCCCGCGTCAAATGCTCCAATAACCGCTGATCAGCTTCTGAAAGTTTTTCCAGTAAAATGGTTTTTATTTTTCCACCATTTGCAAGCAACCGGATTTTGTTGCCATCTCTTCCCTCATACGCTGCCTTTAATTGATGGCCTGTCACCGCCGTCCAAATCCGGGGTTTACTCAAATCCATCCCCTCTTCCGGCTGAAGCCCCGCAAAAAGAGGGCTGCCGCAACATACGGACAACACGACAAGAAAAATGCCAATTCCATTCTTTACCTTTGTTTTAAGGGACATAACTAATTCAACATCGTCTATTCAAAGGAAAGTATACGGATGAGGAATCCGCTGATTGGGACATGCGGCCTCTAACATGTCAGCCGGCTCCCTGATGCAGATAAAACCTGTACCGGAACAGGAAAAGAGCCTCTTGGGTATTCCCCCCTAAATTGTCCGCCAGAAATCAATCAGTCATTCATATTCAGAATTTAGGGTTGACGGCGGATTCCTCACCCGCTTCATCCGGTAATTTATTCATATTCAATTTCTATAAAAAAATCATGACAAGAACTGTTTTTGAAGCGGAGATACGGAACACTAACAGGACAAACGTTTTTATTTTCCTTGACAGGAGATTTTCGCCGTGCTCTGATAAAGCCGTTCCCGCCGAATGGTGTTTGGTTGTTGATTGTTGATAGTCATTTGCGGTTGGCGGAATACGGGCGTCTCCGTATTGATCTTTTCAGTATCGCTCCTGCGGGCTTTTTTGTTCCGTTATTGCCGTGATTCCGTCAGTTCATTGCAGCCGAGGCGCATTCACAGACACATCCACAGACATGGTATCAACTACATTCAGGGAGCTTGGCTTGTCGGCTCCCATTCTCCGCCAACTGGAGAATCTGGAGTACAAGACCCCCACTCCCATCCAGGAAGCCTGCATCCCCCTGTTGCTGCAGAACAAGGACCTGATGGGGCTGGCGCAAACCGGAACCGGAAAAACGGCCGCGTTCGCCCTGCCCCTTATTCAACAGCTTTCAGAACGTTCCGGAAAGCCGCCGGGCCGCCGGGTAAGGGCGCTTATTCTGAGTCCCACCCGGGAACTGGCTGCGCAAATTCATGAAAATATCCGCGCCTACGCCAGAGGGCTGCATCTGTCCACCGCCGTCATTTTCGGAGGCGTGGGGTATGCTTCCCAGTTCAGGGAACTGGCCGGAGGCCTGGATATTCTGGTAGCCACGCCCGGCAGACTGATCGACCATCTGGAACGCCGGACCGTCAGTCTGGACGGCGTGGAAACCCTGATTCTGGATGAGGCGGACCATATGCTGGATATGGGATTCGCCCCGGCCCTGAAAAAAATCGTCTCCAAAATCCCGAGGAAACGCCACACGCAGATGTTTTCCGCCACCATGCCGGACAATATCCGGCAACTGGCCCAGACCCTGCTTCAGAAACCGGAAACGGTGAGAGTCTCCCCTCCCTCCTCCACGGCGGACAGGGTAGAACAGTTCCTTTGCATGGTCGGCTCCCAGTCGGAAAAAAGGCTCCTTACCCTGGAACTGCTGAAACAGCAGGAGCTCCCTGGCCGCACGCTTATCTTTACCCGGACCAGGCATGGAGCAGACCGCCTGGCCTCCTTCCTGTCCGGAAAGGATTATCCGGCTTCCGCCATTCACGGGGACAAAAGCCAGGGCAGGCGCGAACGCATGCTCCGTGAATTCCGTTCCGGGGAAACGCCTGTCCTCGTCGCCACGGACATCGCCGCCCGCGGCATTGACGTAAAAGACGTACGGCTTGTCATCAACTATGATTTGCCGGAAGAACCGGAGGTCTATGTGCACCGCATCGGCCGCACGGCGCGTGCCGGAGCCGCCGGGCAAGCCATCGCTCTCTGTTCCCCGGAGGAAATCAGGAAAGCCAGGAACGTGCACAAGCTGTTGGAACGCCTCCTTCCCGTGCACGCTTCCAGCGCCTCCATCCCGGCTGAATTGCGCGCGGTCCCAGAAGCGCGCAGGAAAAGTAGCAGCTCCATGCAGGAAAAACGTTCCGCTCCCCGCAGGAAGCCGCGGAAAGGGTACGGAAGGAACGGCAGCCGTGCGGAAGCATGATTTTAATCATTCAAAAAACTTTTGAACGGAATTGAAGTCAACGCGGTCTCACTTGCTGCAAACGGTTCTCCTAATCGTTCCAGTCGGGAAGCTTCAACCGGAGTTTCAATCATGAAAATAACCTCGTTCATCATCAGGACACTATGCGCGGGCACCGTCGGTTCCCTCGCCTGCCAGGCCGCCATGCAGGCTTACGCGGATGACGTTCCCTCCACCTTCGTGGAAGGAAATTATTCCCCGGAAGTAGCCCGCTACGTGCAGAGCATCGCAGGCGTGGCGCTGGCCTCGGGCATTCATGATTATGACGAAAACGCCACCAGCAGTTATCAGGTTTTGGCTCAGGTCCTTAACAGCGGCAATGTAACGGAATTGCCGGAAGATCTGAAACGAGCCATTGGAATGCTGATCGGCTACGTCCCCGACCCGAATGAAATCATCCAGCCGATCATGTCCAGAAAACAGATTGAGAGGATGAGAAAGATGGCGGACCGCATCAAGAACCTGATGGAGGAAAAATACGGAGTGGACCTGGAAGACTGCACGAACATCATGAAGCGCACTCTGGCCCCGTCCTTCCCGGACATCCTCCGCTCCTGCGGCATGGAAGGCACCCAGCTGCCCGCCACCACCGCTTTCCGCCCCAAGCTGGGCAAGGCTCTGAATGAAGCCTATGCCAGGCTTGCGGCGCCAAAACTTCCCGCCGCCGGCATGGCGCAATAACCGGACCATCTACGGATGATCGGGGAGATGATCCCGATTCCACGGCACGCGGCCCCCTGCCAGGGTCCCCTGAATAGAAGCCGCAGGAAACGGAATGATCTTCCCCGTCGCCGGGAACGGAAACGGCAGCCAAGCGCCGGCGGCAACAAACAACACCCTCCGGATGTCCTCCGATGCAGGGCCGATCCTTCGGAACGCGGAGCGGCGATACGCTCGCTCCCCTGTTTTATTCCCAAGCAACGGCATGCAACATCGGCACAACCGGATGATGCCCTTACAGGCCCCGTCCTTCCCGCGCTGCGGCAGGACTGGGGCTTTTTTCATGTCCGGGATTTTCAAAAGGCGGCGGCATTCCCTCCTGATTCCTTCCAGGAATCAGGGATATTCCGTTTTTACAGAGGAATGCATTTTTTTCACCATCTGTGAAAGAAAGATTCTCAAACCTCAGTATCTATGGCAAACTGGGGATTCAAATCCTTTATATAATTACCATCCATGAATAATTCATCATCACGCCGTCGTTTCCTTCAGACCCTGGGCCTGGCCACTGGCGCCCTGGCTGCCGGTTCCTTTGCCAACGCCCAGGAAGTAGCCCCCCTGGCTCCCAAGAAAATCACCATTCCGGACCCGAATAATATCGGCCCCATGACCACGTGGCCCCCGCGCAAGCCCGGCGCCATCTACATGGGCGGCTTCAGGGCTCCCAAGCTGGACAAGGTGCGTGTGGCCTTTGTCGGCGTGGGTGAACGCGGTTCCATGCACGTGGGCCAGATGGCCGTTATAGAAGGTGCGGAAATTGTCGGCATTTGCGACCTGTATGAAGACTGGGCCAAGCGCAGTGCGGACGTCGTGGAAAAGAAGACGGGCAAGCGCCCCCCCATTTTCACGAAAGGACCGGAAGACTACAAGCGCATGATGAAGGAAGTCAAGCCGGACGCCGTCATCGTCTGCCCCAGCTGGGAATGGCACTGCCGTGTTACCTGCGACGTGATGAAGATGGGCGCCCACGCCTTTGTGGAAGTGCCTATGGCCGTCTCCATCAAGGAACTCTGGGAAATCGTGGATACCTCCGAAGAAACCAGGAAGCACTGCATGATGATGGAAAACGTCAACTACGGACGTGAGGAACTCATGTACCTGAACATGGTGCGCCAGGGCGTCATTGGCGACCTGCTGTACGGAGAAGCCGCCTACATCCATGAACTGCGCGGACAGATGAAGCAGGTGGAACGCGGCACCGGTTCCTGGAGAACCTATCACTACGCCAAGCGCAACGGCAACGTGTATCCCACGCACGGCCTCGGCCCCATTGCCCAGTACATGAATCTGGCCCGCAAGGACGACTGCTTCGGCAGGCTCGTCTCCTTCTCCAGCCCAGCCCTGGGCCGCGCCGCGTATGCCAAGAAAAATTTCCCGGCGGACCACAAGTGGAACAAGCTGGACTTTGCCTGCGGCGATATGAATACCTCCATCATCAAGACCACCATGGGCCGCACCGTCCTGGTGGAATGGGATGAAACCAGTCCGCGCCCCTACTCCCGCCTGAATCTCATCCAGGGCACCCTGGGCACCCTGGCCGGCTTCCCGACCCGCGTAGCCGGGGAAAAGCTGGGCAACGGAAATTATCATGAATGGATTGAAGGCAAAGAAAAACTGGCCCCCATTTTTGAAAAGTACGATCACCCGCTCTGGAAGAGAATCGGGCCGCTGGCCCTGAAGATGGGCGGTCACGGCGGCATGGACTTCGTGATGCTCTTCCGCATCATCGAATGCCTCCGCAATGGCGAACCGATGGACCAGAACGTTTATGAAGGAGCCTTCTGGTCCTCCGTCTCCGAGCTTTCCGAATACTCCGTGGCCCAGGGCGGCATGCCCCAGGTGTTCCCGGACTTCACCCGCGGAGACTGGAAAACGACTGCTCCGCTGGGCATCGTCCAGTAACAGCCGGCAATCTTCTCCGGCCCGAAGCTTTTGCGCCTCCATGGCGTGTTTCCGGGCCGGGGCAAATGCCTCCTCTTCCAAAAACAGGCCCAGCTTGCAGGCGGCCTGTTTTTTATTGCTCCAATGACACCCTATTCCGGAAGTTGAAAGGCTCCGCAGGCACTCCACTTGCCGGGGAAAGCTCCCGGATGACGCCAAAAAGCGGAACTCCATGAAATTTTCCTTCTGCGCGGAACCGTATTTAGGCAAGAAAAACATCCTGCAGAAAAACGCCGTTCCCCTTACATCACACACGCCTTCATGCTTTCCTATTGTACCAATATTCATCCCGCAGAATCCTGGGCGGAAACCAGGGAGGCTCTTTTCACCTGCGTTCCCCGCATCAGGCAGGAACTCGCGGCGATGGACTCCCCTCTGAAGGCTCTCCCCCTGGGCATCGGCCTGCGCCTGTCCGCCAGGGCGGCAGCGGAGCTTCTGGAAACGCCGCACGCCGCGGAAACCCTGAAATCATGGCTGGAAGACCAGGGCGCGCGCGTAGAAACCCTTAACGGGTTCCCTTACGGAAATTTCCACGGGCAGCGCGTAAAAGAACGCGTTTTCCAGCCGGACTGGACTACACCGGAACGTTTTGAATACACCTGCAACCTGTTCCGCATTCTGGCACTCATTGGTGACGAACAGGCTGACAGGCTGACCGTCAGCACGCTCCCTGCCTCGCACAGCTGGTTTCATGCGGATGAAGAACGCATCTTCTCCCGGCTGGACGCCATGAGCGGATTCCTGGATGTGCTGGGCAGGCAGACCGGCCGCCTGATGCAGCTGGGGCTGGAACCGGAACCCTTCGGCCATTTTCACGATACGGATGGAGCCATCCGTTTTTTCAACGGCCTCCGCAACCGTTCCCGCCGTCCCGAACTTATCGAACGCCACCTGGGGCTGACATACGATACCTGCCATTTCGCCATTCTCCGGGAAGAACCGGAATTCACCCTCTCCGCCTGGGAGGAAAACAACATCGCCCTCTGCAAAGTGCAATTTTCCAACGCCCTGGAATGCCGCATATGCGGGGAGGAAGACCTGGAACGCCTCCGGCAGTTTGACGATGGCGTTTATTTCCATCAGACCAGCATCCTCCACCGGGAAGGCGCCATGCTTTTCCCGGACCTGCCCAATGCCCTGGCCTATGGGCGGGATTATGCAGAGGAAATACGTGATTCCCAATGGCGCATTCATTACCACATTCCCCTGTACGCTTCACCGGAACCACCCTTGAAAAGCACGGAAGAATTCATCCTGAAAACGCATAATTTCCTCCGGGACCGCAAAGGCCCGCAACCGCACCTGGAGGTGGAAACCTATACCTGGAGCGTCCTGCCGGACCACATGAAGATCCCCCTGGCAGCCCAGATTGCCCGTGAACTGCATTATATTGAAACCCTGTAAAGCCATGATGCCCCGCATGCATCCCTCCGCCGTCCTGTCTTCCGGATTCCTGCTGCTGTCCACCGGTCTTTCTTCCTGCACATTTCTTCCCATGTTTTCCTCCGGAGGGCAGGAAACGCCGCGGACCCTGGGCGCACGCATGGAAAAACACACGGAAGTCCTGCAAAAAGACATCGGGGAAAGAAACGCCAGCCAGCCCAAATCCATGGACGCCGCCGCCAAATACATCGCCGGGAATTTCTCGGACATGGGGTACGCCGTCACCATGCAGCCCGTATCCGGAGGAAACGTGAAAAAAGGAGCGGCCATTTACAACATCCTGGTTTACAAGCCCGGCCTGTATTCCAACAATCAAAGCATCGTCGTGGGAGCCAATTATGATTCCAGCGGACAGCGCAACAACGGCAGCGGAACGGCCCTGCTGCTGGAAACGGCGAGAGGTCTGAAAGACATCCCCACCAATCACAATATCTATTTTGTCGCATACGCGAACGGAGCGGAGCCCGCAGGAAAATCCATCTCTTCCGGAGCCTGCGTGCATGCCAGCACCCTAAGCGGCAGCATTGGAGCAACCAACATCCTGGGCATGATCAATCTGGAACCCCAGAAGCTGGATGCCGGAGGGGAACGAAAACAGCCGGGCCCGGAATCCTACCGGGAAGCCGTTCTGTTCACGACCACCCCGCACGGCAAGAAATTTGCTGGCCAGTGCGCCGCCCCCTTCGCCAAATCCTGGGAGCAGGCGCCCACTACCTTCCACCGGGAACCTTCCGCCCTCACAGGCAATGACCGCCATTACGCGGTCCTGGGCATTCCCACGGTCTCCTGCCGGAGCAAGTATCCCGTCACGGATGCCCGTACGGAAGAGTATGTGCAGGTGCTGACGGACATGATTCACCAGGTAGCGGACAACGACGCGCCCGAACCGGCAAAAAACACCGGCCAGGGCGAGAAAGCATCCTGACGTTTCCCTCTCTCCCCGTTACCGGGACAGCTTTCTCCTTCCGTGGCCGCCGCCCAGCATCAGCACAGGCATGAAGGAAAGGGCCACCAGCGCAATAACCATAGGCATCCAATTGTCGGAATACCTCTGCATCAGGAACGAAGTCAGGGAAGGGCCGGCCAGCGTGCCCAGGGAATAACTCAACAGCAGAAGCTGATTCATGGTCACCAGTTCATCCCGGGAAGCTTCCTCGCATCCCCAGGCCATGGCAACAGGGTACAGGGAAAATCCGGCCAGCCCCAGAGCAATCAGGGAGGGAGCCATCAGCCCCCCCTTCAGCATCAGCCCGGCACAGGCCGCCGCCACCAGCAGGGACTGGCATTTCATGACGAAAGCTCGGCCGTACCTGTCCGCCAGCCGCCCCATGGGCCACTGCCCCAGAATGGCAGCGGCAATCAGCAGGGCCATCCAGTATCCCACGGAAGAGTGGTCCATTCCCTGGTGCTTCAGGAACAGGGGCATCAGGCAATAAATAGTACCCAATACCACGCCGGAAATCACACATCCCACAACACCCAGAAAGACGCTGCGGCGTCTCAGCAGTGTCCGAATCTCTATATGGGAGGAGGATGAAACCTGTCCATTGCCCGGCTCCAGACGCGCAAACATCAGCGGAACCATGCCCGCTACTGATAAAATGCAGACTTCCGTCACAATCAGGGGCATATCGCTGGGGAACCAGCCCAGAAGCAACTGCCCCAGCACCGTACCCAGATAATAAACCACCATGTAGGAAGCCAGCAGAATGCCGCGGGTTTGCAGCGTTCCGGCCCTCAGCAGGGCGCTTTCCACCACCACCCAGACCAGGGCGCAGCTGATCCCCGCCAGCAGCCGGAGGCCGCTCCAGGCCGGCACGCCGGGAAACACAGGCAGCAGAACAGTGGAGACTGCGCATAAAAGGCATGCATATTGGTAACTTCCTTTGAACCCGGCCCGGCGAATCACGCCGCCAGCCAGCAGCGTTCCGGCCAGGTTCCCGAGAAAAAAGAAAGCCCCCACCAGCCCTGCCTCCCAGGTGGCGGCATCAAATTGCTCCATCCACAGGGGAACAACCGTATTCAACACGGCAAACGCCACTGTCTGGAAAAGAAGCCCCGCCAGCAGCAGGGCAATAGGCCAGGTAAATGTACGCATCACGATAAAGCGGGGACTATAGCACCAAAGCCGCATCAGTCAACCGCCTCTTCCATCGGAAAGAAAAACAAAAAAAGCGCCCCATCAACAAAAGGCACAATACATTGATTGCAAAATTGTTAATAAACAATTCAAAATATAGGGAACTGTCATATTCCCCGGCGCAGGGAAGCGGGCAGTATCTTCATCTGCTCCCGATATTTGGCCACCGTCCTGCGGGCGATGTTCACCCCTTTTTCCCGCAGCGCGGCCGCCAGCCCGGCGTCACTGAGGGGTTTAGAAGAATCTTCCTCCGCAATCAGCCGCCGCATCAGCTCCTGGACGGCGCCGGCAGCCACGGCTCCGGAAGCCGCCCCGTCCGGGGAAACGCCCCCTTCAGACGGAACTCCCGCACTGAAAAAGGATCTCAATTCTTTCATCCCCCACCTGCACAACAGGTACTTGTCCCGGCACGCCCGGGAAACCGTGGAAACATGAACCCCCATCTCCTCCGCCACTTCTTCCATGCCCATGGCCTTCAGGCGGGACGGGCCGGACCTGAAAAAATCCTCCTGTCTCCGCACAATGACACGGGCCAGGCGCAAAACGGTCTCCTGCCTCATATCCAAAGCCCGCAACAGCTCCTGTCCCTCACGGAACGCCCTGCGGAGATATTGCCTCAGCTCCCGGCTTCCGGAACCCTCAGCCATTAACTCCATATACCGTTCATTCATGGACAGGCGCGGAAGATACTCGGAAGTGAGGATAACCTCCAGCACGCCGGAAGGCCCCTCCTCCACAATGACGTCAGGCAGCAGATGAGGGTTTCCGCCGGGGGCGTAGGCTCCCCCTGGATCAGGAGTCAGGCTCCTAATCACCTCCAGAGCCGCCGCCACGGCCCCCGGTTCCACGTCCAGCAGGCGTGCGGCTTCCTCATACTTGTGCGCCGCCAGTTCCCGCCAGCAGCGCTTGACCAGGCGGAAAGCAAGCGAACGCTTCAAACCGCGCTGTTCAAGCTGGATCAGCAGGGAATCCCTTAAATTCGCCGCCCCCACTCCGGGCGGGTCCATTTCCCTCAGCGCAGCCAGAGCTTCCTCCATGTCCCGCATGCTGAAACACCCCTGCTCTTCCAGCTCCTGCGGAGACTCCGTCAGAAACCCGCGTTCGTCCAAAGCGTCAATCAGCAGGAACAGGGCGTCCCGGGCGCGGCCCGTCAATGCGGAATGCTGCGCCTGATCCATCAAATGGGTTTTCAGGGATTCCGGAGCCACGACGGATTCATACATGAAATCACGGCGGGCGGCCGCGTCCCCAGACAGGCGGCCTTCCGCCGTAAACTCGTTCCACCCGTCCTCCCGCTCATTCCAGGCATCCCCGTCCGGACCGTCTTCCAGCGCTTCCGGGGAAGCGTCCGGCAACTCCTCAAGCATGGGATTGGTTTCCAGCGCCTGACGGATAATCTGCCTTAATTCCAAAGCGGAAGCCTGAAGAATCTGCATCCCCGTCTGCATGGACTGGGAGACGGCCATCTGGCGCGTCATTCCATGCTGCAGGGATACCTCACTCATACCGCCCACAAGCTACACCACCCCCCGGAATCTGGCAAGGGGGAACACCCTGCAGCAAAAGCTGCCCGCACACCGCAGCAGCAAAAAAGGCCACCACTTTCATGTGGCGTTTTTGGAAAACGTTCATACAATAAATGCCAATGAAGATCTTACATATACTTGCTTTCTCCCTGCTGGCCTCCCTTCTCTCAACGGCTGCGCCGTCCCCTCTGACTCCGCTGCCACGGGAACAGCCCCAATGGTGGAGGAAGCAATATGAACAGCAGGTGGAACAAATAAAGAACAACCCCTGCGGCGTCCTTTTCCTGGGAGATTCCATTACGGACTACTGGAAAAGGGAAGGAAAACCAATATGGGAAAAGGCGTTCTCCCCCTATCATCCCTGCAATTTCGGCATTTCCGGGGACCAAACCACCAACCTGATTTACCGCATCACGGATTCCGGCATCCCGGCCCAGACGGACCCCAAACTCTGCATCGTCATGATCGGCACCAACAATACCGGTTATTTCAAAGGAGGGGAAGCCCCGGAAAAAACGGCCATGGGAATTCTGGGTACCGTTGAACACCTGCTGGTCAGGTTTCCGGACACCCACGTCCTCCTGCTGGGCATTTTCCCGCGCGGCACAGGCCCCCAGGACAAGCTGCGCCAGCACAACGACCGCATCAACGCCATTCTGGCCCAGTGCAAGCTGCCCCGCACCACTTACGCCAACATCAACAGGCGCTTTCTGGACTCCTCCGGCAAACTGCTCCCCGGCATCAGCAGGGACAACCTGCACTTTACGGAAAAAGGCTACGCCATCTGGGCAGACGCCGTGCTGCCCTATATCAAAAAATACTGCAAATAGCTTTCTTTCCCATCCTCGACGCATGACTGTCGGAATGCCCCCTTCCGCCAGTCATGCGTGCGGTTCGGGAACATATTTGTCAATCAATGATGAAGCTTACGCAGCAACAACTGTCCAGCCTTCATTTTGAAACTGCGGTTATGGAGCCTGAAAAGCACCGCTCATGTCCATCAATTCATTTTTCCCGGCGGCTCCGCCCTGAATGCTTATGAGTAACGTCCGGACTTTGGGGAGCCCGCTTTAATAAACGGTTAAGATACAAAAGCAATACGGAGCATGGAAAGTATTTACCCTGTCTCTTATACACATCTGACGCTGCCCGACGATATGCAGTGTGTAGATCTCG